>Ga0056115_1000257_pt1 | contig 25635 bp, 19 predicted proteins | sample WorMetOlspDAHAB1_FD_77007 | JGI IMG/M metagenome (GOLD analysis project Ga0056115, IMG submission 77007) | Marine gutless worms symbiont microbial communities from Max Planck institute for Marine Microbiology, Germany - Olavius sp. DAHAB.1 ...
CGAGGAAACATCGGCAGATACCGGGAAAACTGTCGAACCTGAGGTAGAAGAACTGGATGAGTTTGTCGAGGAAACATCGGCAGATGCCGGGAAAACTGTCGAACCTGAGGTAGAAGAACTGGACGAGTTTGTCGAGGAAACATCGGCAGATGCCGGGAAAACTGTCGAACCTGAGGTAGAAGAACTGGACGTAATTGAACTTGACGATGAAGCGTCCGACACTTCTGATATTGTTGTCGACGATGGAAGCGTGTATCCCCCCGAAGATACTTATAAGGAACTCCCTGGAACCGAAGAAGTCAATCTTGATTCCCTCGAGGCGCTCGCCTCAGACACCGAGACCACGAAAGAATCCGAAGTACTGTCTACTATGGGCAGTGAGGAAGTTGCAGTTCCGGGTATTCCCGGTGAACTGAAAGACGAGATTAGGGATGTTCTGAAATACATGGACCAGCTGCTTTATTCGTTGCCAGAAGAAAAAGTTCGGGAGTTTAGAAGGAGTGAACACTTCGAGGCGTATAAAAAAATCTTTGAGGAACTGGGAATTCCCAAGTAATGGGTTTGCTTGCCAGGGCTATAGCCCTATCTTCCAACCAACAAGCAAGAGAGGATACAGACGTTGAACCACTGGCATCTCGGGCCGAAAACGACTCAGGCCGCCATCCACAAGACATTATCGATGCCTTTAAGGCGCTTATCGGTTTTACCTCGGGTTCGATTATGCTCCTGGATTCCGGAGGGGAGGAGTATTATACTCTAATTGCCACTGGGTCCATTTTCAGCGCCCTGGGTGAGCCGAGAATCAAATCGAATCTGCCAGGGCTTTACATTGATGAATCCGATCAAATCACGATTTCGAAAATTGAGGCGCTGATTCCGAATCTGTCTGAGGTCAATCCAATGGAGGGAATCATGGTTCTTAGAATCGGAACCGGGAATCCTCCTTCGGCAATTCTGCTGGCAACCGGTTATCAGTTGTCCATAGAAGACGATAACTTGATGAAAACCAGAATTCGGCAATTAGCAGATAGGTTGCAAGATGAAATTGAGGGGTATAGGCAGGTAATTGAAGAGAAAAGAGAGACTGCTTTCTCGAAGCGGCTAGTGGACGCCGGGATTGACAGGGCCACCGCTGTGTTTCTCAACCTATCCGATGCGATAGAGGCAATAAGCGAATCCTATTCCGAACTCGATACGCATAACGCCACACAGAAGGTCAACAATTTGCTTGAACGCATTACCGGAAGAATGGGCAGACTCTACAAGCTTGAAGACGAGCGGGTACTTATAATGTTTCCCGATAAACGTCTCCCCGATTATGATTTATATCTGCATCAACTTTCCACTTCATTCGGGCTTGCGTATAAGAAACTGAAACGAACTCTAGACTTCCAGGCCGAAATCAAACTCTGGCCAAACGATAGAACCTACATTGAAAAACAACTCCCCTCCTAAGTAGTGGATAGAATTTCTATTAAAAAATCTCGAACTGGAGAACCCACTGCTGTCGCCGGATCCCTTAGAATCCATTCAGGCTATAATCCTGACAGGGAAGCACGAGGATTTCTCGACAGGCATTTTCTTGAGATTAAGAGAATCGCAACGATTGTTATTATAGGCGCTGGACTTGGATACCTGGACAGGCTGCTCAAGTCATCGATGCCCGATAGCAAAATCATATCGATACATCTGGATTCGACCCTGTACCATAGCAGGGTCCCGCCAACCAAGAATTCTGTATACCGGTGGCATCCGGAACTAGGCGTTGATATCGAAACCTTCCTACTTGAAACACTACATGAATTTGATGTCAAGGATTTGAAAGTGATTTCCTGGCATCCATCTATCAGGGCCCGATTGAAACTGGCAAAAGAGGTTTCGAAGGCTCTCAGGCTAGTGATGCGCAGATATGCTGGAAACGTTGACACCACCGCGATTTTTGGCCGCCTTTGGATAAAAAACATGCTCAGGAATTTCATTAATCTCGAGGAGTTCATTATACCGCCAAGATTGAGGCAGCCAATAGTTTTGGCAGCCTCTGGGCCAAGTCTTGAATACGCTCTGAAAGAATTTCACACCCATCGACACTGTTTTCGGTTATGGTCGCTTCCATCTGCGCTTCCCGCGTTAATGAATGAGGGATTCGAACCCGATTTGATTATAGCCAGCGATCCGGGTTATTGGGCCTTACAGCACCAGCGTTTTTACACGGAAAGCATTCCGGTAGCGATGCCCCTATCATCTTCTACTCCGCCGCCAAACACTCGGGTTCTTCTTTTGAACCAAGGTACGGCAATCGAATCTGAACTAACAAAAAATGGAAACTGGCCTGGCATATCAATACCATCCATGGGAACGGTTGCCGCAACAGCTGTTGAAGTTTGGAGAAAATTGTCCGGTGGCCCCTTGATACTGACCGGCCTTGATTTATGCTGGTTCGATCTCAGATCTCACTCTCGGCCTCATGCCTTTGACGGCTGGTTTACCTCGAGGTCGTATCGTCTTCGTCCTTCTAGCGATATCTACTGGAAACGGGCCGAGGCTTTGAGCCCCCTTCGCCTTGGCCGATTTCGAAGCGGATCCTCCCTGGAAACCTATGCGGACTGGTTTAACAGCAAATTGCCGGGGGACAGGGTATTCCGCTTTGCCCCGAAAAAATTTGCATCAATACCGATAAGGCTATCTAAAATAGCGAGCGTGGGGTCGGAAATCTTTGCGAAATATGCTCAAACTTGGATAAAGGATGACAGGTTCAATTCCGTCATTGTACCGGAAAACAGAAATCAACGCAGGCTTTTAATTCTCCGCACAATTGATCGCTGGAAGCAACTTGTCAACCAGGAACCTGTTGACAATGCAATCCGCGAATTGATGTATATCCTGGATGTTAGAGGGTTTATGGAACTTAGAAATTGCGCCAAGTCTGAACGGGGCGAGAAAGCTGCAAGTCACCGCAAAGAAATAGAGCTAATCTTGAATAACCTGGAGAAACCCTATGCCTGAAACAGGTTATTTGAATCAGAATCTGGACGTTCTAAGTGCAAGAAACCCCGCGCTCGCGGCTAGACTACTTAATACCAAGCCAAACGCATGCCTACACACATGTAAATCCCGTCAGGGTTCGTTAGTGCCAGCTATCCGAAGAAGAGAACATCTGTATCCGATGCACTCGAGGTTCGATCCGATTTCCGAGGGAAGACGAATTGCCGGCATGGCGAACGAAGAATTCCTGATTGCCTTTGGACTCGGCGGCGGCTATCATCTAAAACCCCTACTTGAGATTGAAACCCTCTCAGCCCTTCTCATTGTCGAGCAGGACATGAGCCTGGTACGGGGACTATTAGAAAATTTCGATTTTGCCTTCCTTTTTTCGGATTCCCGGGTAAATCTGCTGATAGACTGTTCTCCCAGGGTATTACTCGATTTTGTCCTGGACAATTATCTACCCATCTTGCACGGCAATCTTGGCACTATATCTTTGAGCCCCCGCGTAAATCTCAATCCACCCTGGTTTCTTGCCCGCGCCAATGCGCTGCAGACAATAAATGAAACTCTCTCACGCGAATTCACCGTTCAGTCGCGTTTCGGACAGCGCTGGTTTATCAACACTCTGTCCAACCTTTCAAGAAATGAAGAGGTAGATATCGAGTTGCTTCCCACCACAAATCTACTTGTTACTGCCGCTGGCCCCTCCTTGCAAGGCCAGATGGCAGAGATAAAGAAGAAAAGTATGGGAGGAATGAAAATTCTGGCCACCGATACTTCCCTTCCTCACCTGCTTCTAAATGGAGTTAATCCGGATATAGTTCTGTCAATTGACTGTCAAATTTTTAGCTATCAGCATTTTCTGAGGGGATTGCCGGAAGAAAGCATACTGGTTCTGGATATAGCAACCCCGCCGGTTCTGGGCAGGTTGACAAATAAGGTAGTATTCTTCTCGAGCAGGCACCCCTTCTCACTGTATTTGAACAAGTACTATCGAACCCTTCCAACACTGGACCTAACCGGCGGCAATGTAACCCACGCTGCCATCTCACTGGCGGAAAAGATTGGTGCGAGGCAGGTGACCCTGTTTGGAGCAGATTTCTCATATCCGGGTGGAGAACCCTATGCCAAGGGAACCTACATATACCCTCTTTTTCAATCGAAGTCCCGACGAACTTCTGGATCCGAAGACTATTTCTGGAAATTCATCGACTCATCCAAACCAATACTCGAAGAAACACAGGGTGCGTGGAGGTATCGAATATCAAGTTTGGACTACTACCGCGAAACTCTAAAGAATTCCCCCCTCAATCTCTCCTACAACCTTTTTTCAGAAAACAACGCCACCCCGAGTTTTATCAAAGATGCGACTAGGCAAACACCCGGTTTTACGGCCTCACCGCCTAAAAGAAAGTGGCAAGATTTCATACAGGACTATTTCAAAACTCTAGAATCCCTGCCCCTCTTAGGGGCCAACATCAAGGAATATCTCGCCGCACTCGATGACAAACCCCGACAGGCTTGGGCATCTCTTTTGCCAATCGCAATAACCCTTGGAAGGGGTGGTTCGAGCGGATTCGAGGCAGTTGAAAGGGCCCGAATTTGGACAATGGAGAAGATTAAGCAATTCCCCAGATAATCGACCCATAGGCAACAAAGGATGAGGAGGGATACAAATCGCTGCTGGTAGAATAGTCAAGAACAGTCCCTGTTTCCGCACCCAAAACCCTTGCATATTCCATTGCACCAACGGCGCCTCCCGCAGAACAGGCAGACATCTGGCTATTGGCCGCCTCCAGTGCCCCAATTCCATCGAAATTTGTAAGCAGCCTCAGTAACCTGTAATCCCGTTTCTTAACCCAGCCATGCGGATCGTCTCGGGATTCCTTCGGCATGAAATCATAATTTGGTCCGTAATGAGTTAAATCTGTCGAGCCGATTACTGCAACACGCTTATCGGTTTTCTTAACTTCCTCAGCCAGAATCCTGCCGAAAAACAGACTCCGCTCATCCGAGGGTACCCTCCAGGCCGCCCATTGAACCCCGGGCAGAAGCGCCGCGGCCATTGATAGAACCACCTCAACCGTATTGTCAGCCGAGTTTTCGGCGGCAAGATTATACCTTTCAGACAATCTCGAATTTACAGAATCGGATATTGCGGCATCTCGACAGAGTCTGGCAGTGGGAAAATTCCAAGCATCCTCATTGTAGCTAACCAGGCGTCCGCCAGGGGGATTGTGGCCGCCAAGTACTACTATAGAATTCAGATTCCCTGCCATGCATTTAACAGTTCTAGCTATCATCGCGCCGCAAAATTCCCAGCCCGCATGCGGAACCATAGCAGCTAAAACGCCATTTCTAACTTTCTCGTCTGGAATTCCGTGAAGAAAATCCCTGACTCGCTCTGCCGATGATGGATACCATCCCTCAGGCAAACTTCTACTCCTGGTATTCAACACAACCTCCCAATTCGCAGTATAATGCAATTATGAAGAAGTCTGTTTCGATCGTATATACAATCTTTGTTATCATCACATTGCTCTGTATCGCCGGTTTATTCGCCTGGGAAACCTACCAGTCACGTGCTATGCGAATATCGAGTTTTATGATGCGCAGCGATGAATACACCAGCAGACTTGACGAAGGCATATACAAGAGTCGAAATGAGGATGAGGAGTTGAAAGTAGCCAAGGATATAATGGATGAGTACCAATTGATCGCTGCAATCCAGTTAACCTCAAAGGAAAACGAGCTTAGGTTAAGTATTGTGAAACCGGCTATCAAAGACTTCTCGCAGGTCCCTATAAATGAATCAGAGTACTTCGACAGGTTCCTTTCACGCATTCTATACCATAGAATCACCAAGCCTCTGACTCTAAGCGACGGTTTTGAAGCTACCTTTGTTTCAACGATAGTCACACGCTCGGAAATCCGGAACAAACTCATGATAATGCTGATAGCCGTGATTGGAATGTTTTTTATAACCTTTGTTTTGATACTGGTAAATCCAAGGAAACAAGACAAACCAAAATCAGCATACGAGGAGGATTTGAACTCCGGTTTTTCAGACAAGAGCGAAATTGAATCCAAGGTAGAGGCTCCGGGAAACCCTGATTATATGCCCCCGGAAGACAATGCGCCTGGAACGTATCATGGAAGCGATGGAGGTATAGAAGATTTCGCGCCTGCCGACAGATTCGATGAAAACGATTTACTCGTAAACATGCCCGAATACGGCGAATCGTTATCCATGGAAGAGGATGCCTTACCGAGTCTTGACACAAACGAAATTGAGTCCAACAAGCAGGCTGCGATAATGAATCGACTGAATAAGGAGCTTGAAAACACCGCCGCTTCGAACCAGGATCTTTCTTTGATAATTATAAGAGGCGATTCGAATATAGACGAGTTTATCCGCGAGCATTATCCCCATCCAAGCCCTGTATTCTCAATTGATCGTCAAAGAACAGCAGTCATCGAGACCAACAAGGATTTCGACTCATCAATCTACACCGCCAGGGAATTTCTGCGCGAATGTCTGAGCAAAAACAGCAATCTGGGAGTATTCTGTGGAATTGCCGCTCGAAACGGCAGGCTAATAAGCGCAGATGTGCTGTACCACGAGGCGGCAAGCGCGCTATTGAAGGCAGATAATGAATCGAGGATTGTGGGATTCCGCTCGAATCCGGAAAAATATAGAGATTTCATACGAAATCAGGAAATCAACTAATGCCTTCCAGCTATCAAACTGCTGCCTGATATGATTGCAAATCGACCCCTCGTGGAACTGACAATTCTATTCTGTGCCCTCTTAGGCTCGTGCTTTTCCGAAGATAGGACGCCTGCCTCGCTCTCCAGAGAAGACGACTTCACTGAATTGCTGGCAATTGCCCGAAACTCGAGAGATAATTCGGCAATGCGCTTTGTTGCCCTCGAACCTATAATCGTTCGTGCAAGGAATGCCGGTGAAATTGCCTGGCTTAACCGCTATTTGGGAAATTTCCTTAACAGCTACCCGGAGGATCCCTATGGGGCCTATTACCTGACAGCGATGGCAGACGGAGCACTGGAATCAGGATCAAAAGAACTGGCTCTGGATTATCTTAGGAGGCTCCTGAAAAACTATCCTGATTTGAAAATTGACGGTAAGTCGATTCACTTTCTGGCCATGAATGAGATTGCAAGGCAAACAGACAACCCAAGGGAGGCAATTCTGATGCGGGTACGAATGCAGCAGCGTTATCCGGATCGTGTTGATTTGGGCAGAAATTATTTTATCATGGCCGGCGAATATCGAAAGCTGGGCGAGTGGGAGGCAATGTATCAGGCCTACGAAAATTTTTTAAAATACCCGAACACAGTGATTCCGGGGAATCCCGACGCGGCGAATCAAATCAAGGCAGATTTAATCTTTCACAGAAGTGATAAGTCGTGGACTATGGAAAGTCTTGACAACCTGGTTGCGACAGTTAAATATGCCCTAAGGACTCAAAACAGAGACCTGCTGGGCAGGTATAAGGCGGTAGATTTTTTTCTTATGAATTGGAGCCAGGAAACCTCCGATTCATTTACGCATATTCCTATGCTTTTAGAATCGTTTCTTACATCCAACATAAGTTATCGTGATGAACTCGAGGAGTTTTCCAGTAGCAACGAGGCCTACTTGTGGACTAAGGGATGGACTTGGAGGATTCCCACATGGTATCTATGCTTTCGTCGTATCGACTATCCTGCGGATCCGGAAATCAATGGAAGATGGGAATGGGCTGGCATATACTTCGGCGAACGGCTCTAGTACTTCTGTTCGGTATTGGGTTCTATGCGTAATCATGCCAAGCTGTGCCCTAGAGCCATCATCGCCTGCTTTGGACCGCGATTTTCCATCCGCGGACACTTCATCCAGGCAGAAACTTGCTCAAGCTCGAAGCTTCGCTTCTCGTCCCTATGGCCACGAAGTACCGGCAAAGCGGGAATCACCTGCAAGGCAGGCCAGGATTCCCACCCGAGCCGCCAGTATATGAATCCGTCCAGAAATAGAGGAGAATGTGCTTCGAGTCCCCGAAAAGGAGACAGTATGCTGATGTACAGGAAAATATTGGGATGCATAACACTCCTTATACTCACTCATACTTCCTTCGCACAGACATCAATTAAGACGGAAATGGATTGGGAGACCGGACGACTCAATATACTGGCCACAGATATCCTTGAATCGAATATACTGCCAAGGACTCATCCATGGGCTCTTGCGGCACTGGAACGCAGACTTCCGGTACTGCTTGTAGAGGACATCGGTAATCTGCCCTGGAACCGATTCGGAAAACTGGGGGAATACATTGAACGAATGCCATCATTGGTGGTTTCGATTGAGCAGCTTGCGGAATCCCTAAACAGAGAATGGAGTCGAATATCTGAGGATAGAAAGACCATTGAAGCCTTTTACACCCTGAATTTAACTGAGCTGCTTCCGCAGTTTTTTCCTGCCACGGGCAAGTTAGGCCTCCCGGAAGCTCCAATAGGCTGGACTCCAATCCCTGAGGACGATTGGACTGGAATAGTTATCTATGTTCCGGAAAGTATGCTGATTTGGGGAACTGGAATTTCATCGCCCCCGCGGCCCGCCATGTATGCCAGGATTCTTTCGGAGGATCTTGCCGTTCTTTTCGATTCCGCCAAGAGTGAGAACAATTTCCTTTCCTACCACAGCGTGGCAAATCGAGGAACGATCGATTCTCTTGTGGGCCGGCGACCCTATAGAACGATGGGGCGGGGCTTGTATGGCGAATTTCCATGCGATATTGTACTGAGTAACGAGGATGCCAAACGTATTCTTGCCTCGGATTCCAGTCGGGAAGCACTCCTTAAAGGCAGGGTTGTTATACTTCTCGATTCCCTGGGCAGATAGTTCATTTATCAGCGCATGCTGAAGCTAATGGCATACTTTGCGCGAATATACTCCAACGCTTGACTCCGAATGGACTCCTGGTTTTAATCGTGTAACGCTATGAATGGAAAATCCATGAAATTTGGGCATTTCCCCTTGGCCTGCTTTATCATCCTCCTTGGCTGTGGAAGCTTCGGGACAGGTGTTGTGCTTTGGCCGCCGGAAGACAGCCATTGGACTCCGGGAGACATTGTAAGAGTGAAGGGTGAATCAATCCTGCGTGATACCTACATTGTCAATCACCCTGATGGGGGGCGTATTAGGGAAGAAATCGATAAGTGGCGGATCAAAGAATTCAACGGGAAAAAGGAGGCGGCGGAGTATGCCGCGAACCTGGGGGAATGGCAGTATGTATTTGCCGAATGCCTGTATCAAGGTCTGCCAATGCGATCAGAGCCTTCGAATATGTCGGACCGTATTTTCAGTTTTCGAGGGGGCGAGTTAGTAAAGGTGCTTGGAAGAACTTCCGAGCCGGAAAAGGTTGGCAATCTTGAGGGATACTGGTACAGGGTTCTGGCTGAAGGCGGTGTAGAGGGATACGTATTTGATTACTACCTCCGGGTAGCGAAAAAACTTGGAGACACTAGTGAGATTCTGGACGAGCGGGAATCCTTCGATTTGCCCCTTGTCAATTTGCTTCGAACTGAGTGGCATCCCAAGAATTTCGAGGCAATGTTAGCCAGCAATCAAATCGACCTGGAACGATTTAGACCCGAATACGGCCTCTTTTTCGACCCGGAGAGCAGTAAGATTACATTGAGAAATCCGGGCATATCGATTAGTGAGTTTTGGTCTGATATAGTGCCGGCGGGGCGGAATCGATATGTTTTTTTGGATACCAATTTTAGAATCACAATCAATTCCGAAGGCTTCATCAGCGCACAGTATATCTATAAGGGAAAAGACTACATCAGACCCTTCGTTCATTTGGACCAGGATGTGGAGACGGTAATTGCTCGCGAGATGGAACGCAGAAAGGCCGAGCTTAATCGACTGTTTCAGTTGGGACCAGCCTACTACAGTCGAATCTATGGCGAATTCACGGTACACAAAGATGGCACATTCACCTGGAGCAGAAAATCGGCTTTGATTTCCAGGGGAATTGTTTCATTCGAGGCGGGGAATACTGGCACGATGAAATTCGATCACTTCATCAAACCATCGATTGCGGCCAGATATAATGGCGCATTCAGTCTCGATTTCGGCAACAGAGAGACCGTACAATTCTTATACGCATTTGAAGATGAGGGACTCCGATTACTCCATGTTCCGAAAAATGTTATCAATCAGCAGCTAATCATAACCGATCAGTATATCCATCCGACACGTCTGTCCTTCACCCGTCTCTCCCCACCTGAAGAATGATGTGGAAATCTCCGATAGGCACCATTAATTCACAGAATGTCAGCTCTTTATGCGCTTCTATCTTCTATGCGAGCCCTTGAAGCCGGTTTTGGGCCAGAGTGATTTCCAGCAGAAGAGTGGCTGGACGGGGGGCGGGGTGTAGCAAATTTCGACAGTTTGACAAGTACTTAGAGATTAGACTAGGATGCCTCCCCAGAGGTGAAACATATGTTTTTAGTTAATTATCTTGCCGTTCTTGCAGCGCTGATTGCGTTTACCGTGCTGGGGATGCTTTGGTATGGCCCCCTATTTGGGAAAACATGGATGAAGCTCTCTGGATTTTCGGCAAGCGATATGAATACTCCCGAGGCAAAAAAGAACGCCTCGATAGGTTATGTCGCCAGCATTATTTCAAACTTTGTGGCCATGCTGGCCCTGGCCATTGTTTTGAGGTTAATGGGTATTAACACTGCCCTCGGCGGATTGATTACCGGCGTGCTGCTGTCATTCAGCTTTGTAGCGATGACTCTAGTGGGCGAAGCTGCATGGTATAATAAAGCGGCAGCATTGGTTTTTCTTAATTCTATGTATAGAATTCTTGGGTTCGCAATTGGCGGATTGATTATCGGCGCCTGGCGATAGTAGCCCCTCGTTATCAACCTTACTGAACTCACAACCCGGCTTCCTGCTGCCGTGTTCGAGGTAGGTCTCGCCAAGAAACCGGGTAATCCAGCTATGCGGCGGTATCTGCACATTACCGGGATGATTCATGTGGACAGTTATTGGAAGGCTGCAGCTCCCGCAGAGGCAGTGCGTGGGAAAATAAGGCATGAAGGGACTGACGGCACGTTAGAATCTCAAAGCAGACACAAGTGGATGAAGCACGATGCGCCAATGGCCCGGAAAATCCGTGTTCGAGCTTAAGTGAAGTGCAAAAGCAGCCATAATCGCATAGTGGGTCTTAACAACCCCTATGCCAAATCTTTCAAATTGAACAAGGGCAAAATGGCCCGCGTTAGCGGGCTGATTCAAAAAAAGGACCATCCCTTAGGAGGGTCCCTTTTTACCACACAGGCGATTTTAGCCTACTATGGCCAAAATATCCGAAGACTTGACAATGAGATGATCAACATCATCGATGTTGATTGCAGTGCCGGCGTACTTATCGTACATTACCTTGTCTCCAACCTTGACGGTAATCGACTCTTTGTCATCGCCGACGGCAATAACCGAACCGGTTTGTGTTTTTTCCTGGGCGGTGTCCGGGATGTAAATGCCTGAAGCGGTTTTTGTCTCCGCCTCCATCACCTTAATCAAGACCCGATCCTGTAGAGGTTTGACTGTCATCTTGAACCCTCGCGAAATCAAATTATTGTAGCAACTCTTCACTCCCAATCGATGGAGCTAAAAATCACCCGATGAAAATATACGGAATGGGAAGAGCGGGGGTCAAGTGAAAACAGGTGAATTCTGCCTTGGCCGGAACTCCGGGATACGATTATTAACCTCATAGGATGCTGTCTGTTTGATTCGATATGAAAAAGTTTTATGTGTGTAAGTAGGTCATTTTGCCACGTAATTTTCCTCAGGATTATGATATGGGTCACTTTTACCCAAAAATTCGGACTTTAGCTGCTTTTGAGAGGAAAAAACCGGCTCGGCGCTACATTCTCATTACCATTAAAGAAGTTAATTATATACCAAACATACACTTATCTGAACATGGCATAATTATTGCTGTTAAATCCCCGGGAGACCTTGCTTATGATTCATGATGAAGAATCCACGCTATCGACATATCTAAAGGAAATCAACAAGATTCCGCTTCTAACCCGGGAGCAGGAGGATGTGACATCCAGGAAGGCACTTGCCGGTGATGAGGATGCACAGGCCAGGCTAGTGAAAGCGAATTTGAGATTTGTAATCAATGTGGCCAAGCAGTATCAAAACCAGGGACTGCCTCTGGAAGACATTGTTAGCGAGGGAAACATCGGACTGATAAACGCGGTTGAGCGTTACGACCCCGATAAGGGATATCATTTTATTTCCTATGCAGTTTGGTGGATTCGGCAGGCCATATTGAAGGCGATATACGAGAAATCCAGAATGATCCGCCTTCCACTGAATCGGGTGAACGAACTGGTTCAGATTGAAAAGTCCCGGAAGTCAATCCTTACCGAGACAGGGGAAGATCCGAACGATCAGGAAATTGCGGATATCACAGGTATCAAGGTCAGGGATGTGGGCGATCTTCTGACGATGAACAAAGAACCGATTTCTCTGGAGTCTCCGATTTATGATGAGAACGACTCTTCCGTTTTGGGCGAGTTAATCGAAGATGATATTTACGATAGCCCCGACAAGGCGGCTTTGATGAGTTCGCTTTCGGATGATATTGAATCGGTTCTCGATACGCTTGGCGATAAGGAGGCGGAGATTATCAGAAATCGCTTCGGACTTGGAGGACGAAAACCGCTTTCGCTCAAGGATATTGGCAGTTCCTATGGTTTGACAAAGGAACGGATCAGGCAGATTGAGAAGAAGGCTTTGGACAGGCTGCGACATCCGTCCAGGCGTCAGTATTTACAGGACTATATCGCGGCTTAGTAGCGCCTCTTCGCTATTCCTTCAAAAGGATCAAATTTTAAAACTTTGCGGGGGCAACTGCCATAGGCGGTCCCTGTTTGTCCGCATGATGCTTTTCTAGAAGCCATATGGACCATCCAGGTCTTTCTGATTCTGTCTCGTTGACATAGGCCCTTTCATCGTCTAACTTAAAGCATCCTATCCATATTATCTAGGCGGGAAATCATGAATGACAAGTATGTCTACTATTTTGGCGCCGGCAAAGCAGAGGGCAGGGCCGGAATGAGAGAGCTTTTGGGAGGCAAGGGCGCAAATTTGGCGGAGATGACTAATTTGGGTATTCCGGTTCCCCCGGGCTTCACTATTTCAACCGAAGTTTGCTCTCTGTATTACAGTAATAATCGAACCTATCCAGAGGAGGTAAGAAGGCAGGTTGCGAAAAATCTTGACTCCCTGGAAAAGGAGATGGGGAAAAAACTTGGCGACCGGGACGATCCGCTTCTGGTGTCAGTTCGCTCGGGCGCGGCGGTTTCTATGCCGGGAATGATGGATACGGTGCTGAATCTCGGATTGAATTCTTCGGCGGTGGAGGGAATTGCAAAGAACACGGACAATGCGCGTTTCGCATGGGATGCCTATCGGCGATTTATCCAGATGTACGGCAATGTAGTTATGGACGTACCACACGATGATTTTGAGAACACGCTCAATGCGATCAAGAAGGAAAAGGATGTTGAAGCCGATACCGAACTGGATGCAAACGACCTGCAAAGGGTTGTCGACAGTTATATGACTGTCTATGAAAGGGCGGTTGGCAGGAGCTTTCCACAGGATCCTATCGAGCAGCTCTGGGGGGCCATTGATGCCGTTTTCGGCTCGTGGAACAATGAACGAGCACTTAAGTACCGCAGCATAAACAAGATTGGAGACCTTCTGGGAACCGCGGTAAATGTTCAGTCAATGGTTTATGGAAACTGGTCTGACACTTCAGGCACGGGGGTGTGCTTCAGCCGGGATCCCTCAACCGGCGAGAATTATTTCTATGGGGAATACCTGATGAACGCCCAGGGCGAAGACGTTGTAGCGGGTATTCGCACGCCTGAGCCATTAAGCTCGCTGGAGAGTGCCAACCCCAAGGTTTATCAGCAGCTTGCAGGCGTTAAGGAGCGACTCGAGAAGCATTACAGGGATATGCAGGATATGGAATTCACCATCCAGGAGGGGCGCCTGTTCTTGCTTCAAACCCGGAACGGTAAGCGCACTGGCAAAGCCGCGGTGAAGGTGGCGGTAGACTTGGCCAAAGAAGGAATGATTGGCAGGGAAGACGCGGTTAGCAGAATTACCGCTGAGCAGTTAGACCAGCTGCTCCATCCTATGATCTCACCGAAGATGAAGAAGTCCTTGAAGCCCATAGCCAAGGGCTTGGAGGCCTCACCCGGAGCTGCCGTAGGGAAGGTGGTGTTTAGCGCCGATGAGGCGGAACGTTGGGTTACTCGGGGAGAGAGGGTGGTGCTGGTACGCCGCGAAACCAGTCCCGAGGATATCGGCGGGATGAATGTCGCGGAGGGCATTCTAACCTCAACCGGTGGTATGACCAGCCACGCGGCGGTTGTGGCCAGGGGCATGGGGAAACCCTGTGTTGCGGGTTGTAAAACCGTTGTGATCGATGAGACCACAAAAACCTTTAGCACCGATGGGGTGGTTTACAAAGAGGGCGATCTTATTACCCTGGACGGTTCGGATGGAGAGGTATATGCAGGTTCAATCGAGCTTGAAAAGCCGTCTCTGGGTGGCGAGTTAAACGAGTTGTTATCCTGGGCCGATGAAATTAGACATTCGGCAAGACGGGCCGGTGTCGAGGACGGGTTCATGGTTAGAACCAATGCTGATTTACCTCAGGATGCGAAATTGGCAATCGACTTTGGAGCGGAGGGGATTGGACTTACACGAACAGAGCATATGTTTTTTGAGGAAGCCAAGCTCAGTTCTTTTCGCTGCATGATTGTTGCGGATAGTTTGCAGGAGAGGGTGGACGCACTCAAGCCCATACTGAAGCTGCAAATCGAGGATTTCAGGGGCATTTTCAGGGTGATGGACGGGAAGCCGGTTACCATCCGCCTGCTGGATCCTCCATTGCACGAGTTTGTACCTCATTCTGAGGCGGAGGTGAGGGAACTGGCCAGGGAACTTAAAACGGACGCCGGGAAATTGTTGAAGCGGGTTAGAGGGTTGCAGGAGCTTAATCCGATGCTGGGGCATAGGGGCTGCCGATTAGGAATAACCTACCCCGAAGTTTACGATATGCAGGTTGAAGCAATCATGTCTGCCGCTGTCGCGGAGGCGAGGGCGGGGGTGAAAGTTCAACCCGAGATAATGATTCCGCTTATAGGGAGTACTACGGAGCTCGAGGTTTTAAGGGCAAACGCGCAGAAGGTTATAGACCGGGTGCTAAGCGGCGCGGATGTCAAGATTGAATATCTTATTGGCACGATGATAGAGATTCCCAGGGCGGCGCTAACTGCCGATACGATAGCGCCTCATGCCGATTTCTACTCCTTTGGCACAAACGACCTGACTCAAATGACCTTCGGCTTCAGCAGGGATGATGTGGGAACCTTTGTGCCCGAATATATCGAGAAAAAGATTCTGCCCTCTGATCCATTTCAAACACTCGACGCTTTCGGGGTGGGCCAATTGGTGGAAATGGGAGTGCGCAAGGGTCGCGGTGTCAAGCCTGCATTGAAAGCCGGTATCTGCGGCGAGCATGGCGGCGATCCGTCTTCTATAGCTTTCTGTTACAAGGCCAATCTCAACTATGTTTCCTGTTCGCCATATCGCGTTCCTATCGCCAGGCTGGCCGCGGCTCAGGCTGTACTGGCCGCGAAGTGAACTTAAAATACAAGTATCGTGAATGTCATTATTCTTGGCGCCGGAAGGGTTGGTTGGCAGCTTGCACGACAGCTGATTACCGAGGGCAAGGAAGTAACAATAATCGAAAAGAACCCGGAAGAGGGATTCCGAATAGCCGATCGCTTGGACTGCAGAGTGATTACCGGCGAGGGAAACAGCCTTCCGATTCTCCGTAAGGCCGGGATTGAAGACACCGACTACTTTGTCAGTGTCACCGAGTCCGACGAGATAAACATGATAGCCTGCAGCCTGATTGCCGCCGAATACCCCGAACCGATTACGGTGGCTCGGGTCAGGAATGTTGCCTACTCAAGCACAAGAATGATACGGCAGCGATTATACGGTATCGATCACATCATAAATCCGGAAATAGAGGCGGCACACGCTGTTATTCGCTCGCTCGAGCGCGGGGCGGTTGGAACCGTGAGCAATTTCTCTGATTCGGGATTGACATTAACCTCTGTTTCCATCCTTCATGGCTGCCCATTCATTGGTAAGTCAATCAGAGAAATTCGGATGAATCTTAGCGGTGATTTCCTGGTGCCGCTGATTACCCGGGATGGTGAATCGTCAATCCCGGGTGGTGATACCGAAATTTTTGAAAACGATATGCTGTATGTTATCGCGATGCCAAAGGACACTGACAAGTTGATTCTCGCATCTGGTTTGCAAAAAAGCGAACTGAAGCGAATCGCAATTGTTGGGGGGGGGCGTATTGCCTGCTATGTGGCGGACTATCTTCTTGGCAGGGATGATGAGGACGCAATAAGTAATGCCGGAAACTGGAAACGGATAGTTGATCGCTTCCGAAAGAAACTTCCCATGCGCCATGTTCATTTTATTGAACGCGACTATAGGGTTGGCCGCGAGCTGGCGGACAGGTATCCTTCGGCTCTGGTAACCAACGCCGATATTTCCGACGAGGAAATTTCGGAAACAGGACTTTTGGAGGGCTGCGATCTTCTGGTAAGCGCCACTGGTAACCAGGAATTAAACCTGATTAGCGCCCTGTATGCGAAAAACCACGGTGTTACCAGAACAATTGCCCTTGTCAGGATGGCTTCCTATGTGGGAATGGCGAGGGAGTTGGGTGTGGATGTTACGGTTAGTGTCTCCGATACGATGGTTGACAGTATTCTCAGGATTTTGAGGAAGGGAAATATCCGCAGTATTCACACTATCGCGGGTAGTGATTTTGAGATAATAGACTTCTTGCTCGACCAAGGATCTCCTCTGGTTGGCAAGACCATAAAGAACTGCGGGCTTCCTAAAAACAGTTTGATTCTAACTGTTAACCGCGGATCGGAATACCAGCTTCCTGACGGGAACCTAAGACTAAACGATGGGGAAAGAATAATCGTTATCACTCCCAGAGAGGAGGTAAAAAAACTGGAGGAAGCTGTTACCGGGCTATGATTCGATTTATTCCGGTTATACGTGTGGTGAGCTTGCTCCTGCTAATAATATCCCTTTTCATGCTGGCGCCTCTGGGAATTGCCATATATAACGGGAACGCGGAGTCAGCACGGTCCTTTGGACTTACTATCGTATTTACGGCCGTTTTCTGCTCAGTTCTGTGGCGATTAACCAAATCGAAGAATAGCCTGGGTTTGCGAACAAGAGAGGGCTTCCTGTTGGTAACCGCAAGTTGGATCGCGGCTTCCGCTGTTGGGGCAGTTCCCTTTGTACTCTCCGGGGCAATCCCATCGTATACCGATGCTTTTTTTGAAACTATAAGCGGCTTCACTACCACCGGCGCGTCTACTCTGATCTCAATCGAAACACTTCCCAGATCGTTTTTGTTTTGGCGTTCTCTGACTCACTGGCTTGGCGGTATGGGCATTGTCGTATTGACAGTGGCCATCCTTCCTTTTCTGGGAGTTGGCGGCGTTCAGTTGGTTAGGGCGGAGTCACCCGGTCCCACCCTGGACAAAATGGCTCCAAAGATAACTCAGACGGCGAAAATTCTGTGGTTTCTGTATCTGGGGTTCACGGTTCTGGAAACCGTGCTGCTGATGGCGGGAGGCATGAGCCTTTTCGATGCGCTCACGCACACCTTTGGAACTCTGGCCACGGGGGGATTCTCTCCAAGAGATGCCAGCATTGGGGCATATAATTCGGGATTCATCGACTGGGTTATCACTGCCTTTATGATAATTGCGGGCACCAATTTTGGAATCTTCTATAAATTGCTTAGAGGAGATTTGAAAGATATTTCGCGCAATACGGAGTTTAAAACCTATGTTTTTGTTATTGCCTCTTCAGTACTAATAATTACCCTGGTACTTTTGAAGGTGTATGGCGATTTCGGTACATCGCTCCGTTATGCGGGGTTTCAGGCGATATCGATTATTACAACGACTGGTTTTGCCACCGCCGATTTTGATATGTGGCCAATGGCGGCAAAGGGAATGCTGCTACTGCTGATGTTTGTAGGAGGGTGCTCTGGTTCAACTGGCGGTGGTCCCAAGGTTATCCGTGTTGTCACTCTAATCAAGCTTGCCTTTAAGGAAATGAGATATATGTCTCGCCCGAGGGGTATTTTTCGGGTTCATATCAATGGCGAGCCAGTCAAGAAAAACCTTCTTTACTCGGTTAGTGGTTTTTTTGTTCTCTATTTTCTTTGCCTGCTGTTTGTTACCGCTGTGGTAAGCTTCTTCGGGGCGGCTGATATAGCCACGGCCTTCTCGACTGCCCTGGCTACCGTGGGGAATATTGGCCCAGGATTTGGTTTAATTGGCCCCACGATGAACTATGCTTTCTACCCTCCCCTTGTTAAGTGGGTGCTGAGTTTTGCCATGCTTGCGGGTAGACTCGAAGTGTATACAGTCCTTATCCTTTTAACACCTTCTTTCTGGCGCCGCGCCTGATTTTCTCCCAACCCCCTAAAAACGCAAGAAGTTCATGTACGGACACATCATCCCCGTACCGCCGTCACAGTAAACCAAACCCGCCTGTGCTATTGCAGCTCTGATAATGATGTGTTTTAGGCGATCGGGCTGGTCCCGTACTATCTTGAACATTGGAATTCAGGTACTATGATACAAGAAAAAAGGAGAAGAATTGTATGGAAGAAAGGGAATTAAGAAGACGACTGGAAATCATCGAAACACGCCTGGATAAGGGTAAATCAAAACCGGCCGCGTACATTTTTCTATTGTTCCTTGGTGTGTTCGGCGCACACAATTTCTACCTGAGGAAACCTGTTTTGGGTATACTTTATCTTTTTACAGGGGGCTTTTTTGCCATCGGATACATTGTTGATATTTTTATCCTTGGATACCGGGTTGACAATTATAATCTTGCGCTCATCGAGAAGATTGAGAAAAAACCATACTGAGAGCTGCTTCTGGAAGTGTACCCCGCAGGATTTCATTACCTGTCAAGATTTTGGGCTCTTGATTCGTCGTCATAGCAGGCTTTGAACGCCTCCGGCGTGATATTACGATAATGATATGCTTCTGATGTTTAGTCTTGACCGAAAGCCTCTAGATTGCGTAGATTCAAAAACGGTTCTATAGGAGCCATATTTTTCGCGGTATGTGTCTTCTCCTTCGATGGACTTTGGCACCGCGAGACTGATTACCTGCATTAGATACCCTTGCACGGGTTGTTTTTGCGTCTATCAGTTGACATAATGGTCATTTTTGTTATTATATTTAAATGGTCATAATAGAAATCATATTGACAGAGGATTCATTTCTGATTATGTATAAATAATGAAGGAAGAATAATATGAAGAGTTTGAAAAACGATTTCTCGGTTACACAAAGAGCCTATACACTCCGTTTGAACGCTGCAGCCCAAAAGGATGGGTCTTGGACTGAGAAGCTCTGGAAAACACATGAGATTGTAAACAGGGGATCTGCGGCCTTTGGAGACTGGCTGCTTACGCTGCGCGGCGGGCTTAGCCACGAACTTGCAGATGTGCAGGGTGATAAAAGTCGCGACAGACGCATACTGCTCGCTCTTTCCTGGCTATCAGTGGAATCTAAGGTTGGTGCTCCGAAGGAATACATTGTCGAAAAGGATAAGAATGGCAGGCAAAAAACCAGGGAGGCTCTCAGAGCTATTTTGAACTCTCGGGGAGTCAGGGATGAGGAGGTTAAGAGCTGGCTGAAAGACTGTGAGACTTCACTCACTGCCGCCATCAGGAATGATGCGGTATGGGTTAACAGGAGCATGGCTTTCGACGAGAAGGCTAGGGAAATTAATGAGTCGCTAAACCGCGAAGGTGATCCGCTGAGCCGCGAAGAGGTTTGGGATATTCTGAGGAGATTTTTTGGGAGCGAGGATGCTTATTTTGAGCCTGTTGATGTTTCCAAGGATGGCATCAGAAAAGAAGACGAGAAGAACCTTGTTGAGGAGGCGGGCGGGTGGCTGAGTAATCGCTTCGGAAGGGGTAAGGGCGCTGATTTCGAAAAATTGGCGGGAATATATTCTGAAATTGCTGAGTGGGCAGGTGCTGCCAGGGAGGGCAAACGAAAAAACAATCTTGCCGACCTTGCAGCCTACCTAGAAAACTTTGCGCCCGCTTCAAATGATCGTGAGGGAATCTTACATCTTCTTTTCCACCCTGGCCGCGATCACGGAACACAGATTTTTCTCAAAGCTCTCGAGGAGGGAGCGATTAATGAAGAGAAGCTCGATACTTTGAAGAAAAAAGCCGAGGTTGATGCAGCCGAACGTAGGAAAAAGATAGGGAGAAAGGGTAGAAAGGAATGGGCGGATAAGGTTCTTGAGTCCATTGAGAAATCCTTGGGTTCCAAATTTACTTACAATCAAAAGAACGGCTCCGCCAAACACCAGGAATTCGTCGTTATGCTGGACCATGCCGCCCGCAAGATTTCAACCAGTCACACATGGATTAAACGTGCCGAGGCAGAACGCAGGACGTTTGAAAAGGACTTACAAAAAAAGGTCGAAGTGCCTGAGAATGCAAGGCAATGGCTTGATGATTACTGTAGGGGACGCTCCGAAGCATCAGGCGCGATTGAGGGCTATCGCATCAGGAAGGGTGCCGTAACTGGATGGGAGGAAGTACTAAGAGCCTGGGAAGACTCCGAAACAGAGGAGGAACGCTTTGCTATCGCACGGGACCAGCAAGATAATCCGGAAATCGATAAATTCGGCGATATACAGTTATTCGAGGCCCTAGCTGCCAAAGACGCCATATGTGTTTGGAAGGTTGATGAGAAGACAGATGCCAATATATTAGATAATTATGTCGCCGCGTCTGAGGCGGAATTCAATAAGAGACGATTCAAGGTGCCTGCCTACAGGCATCCCCATCCTCTGCTCCATCCCGTCTTCGTCGATTATGGGAAATCAAGGTGGGGTATTACATTCGATATCCATAAGATTTATAAGAAGTCAAACAGCGCCAAGGCATCAAGCGGAGTTATTGATGCCCATGGACTGAGAATGGATATATGGAACGGATGCGAGATTGAAGAAATACCTCTTCGCTGGCAGTCCAAGCTTCTTGAAAAAGACCTTGATATCAAGCAGGAAGATGAAAGGAAAAAAGAATCGACAGTGATCAGGGCCAGTCGATTAGGAAGGGCGGTAGCCGGCGCCAATTGGAAGACTCCGGTAAGCATTAGCTCCGTCTTCGAAGAGAAAAATTGGAATGCAAGACTCCAGGTATCGCGAAATGAATTGGATCGGATTGCAAGACAACTTGAAAAGAATAAAGAAAATGAAGATGAAAGAATCATTTCCATGAGCCGAGAACTCAAGTGGTTTGTTACATTTTCACCGCGGTTCATGCCCCAGGGACCATGGCCTGACTATGTAGCTAATTCTTGTGACAAGTCCCCATTTGAGAATGCAAAGGGCAAAACTAGCTTAAATGGAGCATATTTCGAAGTGAATGAGAATAGAGGGTGGCTTGCTAAATTTATGTTTCCCCGCCTGCCAGGGCTTCGTGTTCTTTCGCTTGATTTGGGACACCGTCATGCAGCGGCATGCGCGGTATGGGAAACATTATCATCTAAGCAGATGGAAGATGCATGCGCAAAGGAAGATTATGAAAAGCCAAGTCCTGAGGCTATGTATCATCATATCAAGACGGACAGGAAGGTAGTTTATCGCCGCATAGGGTCGGATAAGCTTCCTGAGGGTTCCTCCCATCCCGCCTCGTGGGCTCGACTTGAACGTCAGTTTCTTATAAAGCTTCAGGGCGAGGAAGGCCCTGCTCGCATGGCCACCGCTGATGAGATATGGCAGGTGCACGAGCTTGAACGAACATTTGGTATGAGGACACCGCTTATAGACAGATTGGTTGAAAGAGATTGGGGCCGCGACAGCAGGGCTTTAAGGCAATTACTTGAAGATTTCAAGCGGCGAGGCTGGAGTGCTGTTGAAACAGAAGACAGATCAGGTAAGGAAATCGGCACTCGCCGTCAGTCTCTTCTGGTGGATGAGCTTATGTTCTCGGCAGTGAAAACACTACGTGATGCCCTTCGTCGCCACGGCGAGCGGGCCAAGATGGCATATTTTCTAGTAACAGAAGAGAAGATCGAGCCTGGAGGAAGGGTGGTTAAACTGGATGAAGAGGGTCGCAAGGAAATCATCGCCGATGCTCTTTTGCTTTGGAAAAAGCTGGCGACGGAAAGGAAATGGAAAGATCCCCAGGCTCTTGCGCTATGGAAGACGCATATCGAACCAGCTTTACCAGCCGGCGAATTGCCAGATATTACGGAAAGCGAAGCTGCGTCTAAGGAGATGAAAGGTAGGAAGAAGGAACTTAAAGAGAAGCTGATTCCAGTGGCGGAAAGACTGTTTAGTTCGTGCGCACCGCTGTCTGCTAAGTGGCATGAGCGGTGGAAACAGGATGACGAGAAATGGAAGAAACATCTCCGCTGGCTTCGCGACTGGATATTGCCCAGAGGGGCAAAGAAGGAGAATAAATCCATACGCAAGGTTGGCGGGCTTTCGCTCAATCGCCTTGCTACCATACAGGGACTTTACCGGGCGCATAAGGCGTACTTTGCACGCATTAAGCCTGATGGCCCCCAGATGGAGGATGGCAGACCGGTTACCGCGGGCAAGAATTTTGGCAGGCGCATGCTCGACGATCTGGAAAAGATGCGGGAGCAGCGAGCCAAGCAGCTTTCAAGCCGCATCGTGGAGGCGGCTCTGGGTATAGGACGCATAAAAACGCCCAGGAAGGGTAGAGCCCCCAGGCGTCCTATCGAGCGGGTGGATGCCCCCTGCCATATCGTGGTGATAGAAAATCTTACTAGATATAAGCCCGAGGCGATGCGCACTCGATTTGAAAACCGTCAGCTTATGAGCTGGAGCTACGGGAAGGTTAGGGAATATCTCCTTGAAAGCTGCAATCTTCACGGCCTGCTTCTATGGGAGGTTTCACCCCAATATACTTCAAGACAGGATTCCCGTACCGGAGCCCCGGGCCTGCGCTGCGAGGATGTATCGGTGAAGACATTCCACGAAACCTCTTTCTGGCAAAAAGAGCTCGCGCGCGCGGATAAGGAAGTCGAGAAGAGAAAGGCGGGGGCCTATGAAAACTACCTTCTTAAGCTTAAGAAGAAATGGGAAAACAGTGGCAATGATGCTGCTCTCCTGCGCATTCCCAATAAAAGCGGTGACATATTCGTATCAGCTGATAGAGACTCCTCAACCTCGAGGGGTCTTCAGGCCGATTTGAATGCGGCAGCCAACATCGGCCTCAAGGCGATAATGGACCCTGACTGGCCGGGAAGGTGGTGGTATGTACCATGTAATTCCAGGGATTTCAAACCCCTTGAGGAGAGGGTTAAGGGCTCTAAGGCTTTTGAGGGTATTAGAGCGTTGAGGGTTGATTCGGAAAATTTGAATGCTTCTGACAAGAAGAAGAATGCAAAAGAAAGAATAGTTAATCTCTGGCGCGATTCATCTTGCAGGTCTTTGGAGGTTGGCTGGAAGCGCTATGCAGAATACTGGGAGGAGGTTGAGAATCGGGTAACAGATATAATTAAGAAATTGAGTCAACAATTGGTTTGGTGAAGTGTCCGACGAATATCTGTGGCCGGCCAGAAATGTGTCGGAGTATGCGTACTGCCCACGACTTTTCTATCTGATGGAGGTGGAGGGTTTATACCTGCCAAACGCGGACACCGAACAAGGCAAGCTCGTGCATCGCAGGGTGCATCATCCGAGTATGGCGCCGAAAGAAGGTGATTCAGAGTCCGGCGGAGTTGTGCGCAGCCTCACGCTTACAAGCCGAAAACTCGGTCTTACGGCCACCATGGATCTTGCCGAGATATCTGGCAATACTGCTGTTCCCATTGAATACCGCAAGGGGCGCCCCAAGAAGGTGGCAATGGCTCCGGAGAATCCCGATGAGCCCCAAAATCCGGATACGATACCTCTTCATTCCTATGAGGCCTGGCCTACGGACAGGGTGCAGCTTGCCTTTCATACGATTCTTCTCAAGGAGGTGGGATACGATGTTAAGAAGGCGGTGCTGTATTATGCCTCCGAGAAATGCAGACTGGAAATAGAGGTAGATGAGGACTTCATATCCGAAGCCCTCGCAACCCTGGAAGCCGCGAAGGTCTGCGCAGAGGGCTCGCGTCCCATGCCGCTCTTAAACGACGCACGATGCCCCCGCTGCTCTCTTGAGCCTATATGTCTCCCGGATGAGGTGAACCATCAAAGAGGCTTGAAAGAGGTCGGGAACATGGAGCCCAGAAAGATATGGCCTCCAAGAGATGATGGGATTCACGTCGTTGCACAGACTAATGGAACCAGGATAGGCATAAGGGGAAAAACCATGAGGATTACCGATAAGGATGGCATGATTCGCAAGGAGGTTCCGCTTTTAACGGTGGAGAGCCTGTCCATGCTGGGCTCTGTGCAAATATCCACGCAGACTCTACATGCCCTAGCCGACAAGTGCATACCAGTCGCATATCTCTCGTCGGTCGGAAGGATGATAGCAATGATAGACCCCCTGGATTCCGTAAGCGCCGACATTAGAAGGGCGCAGATAAGAAAACTTGACGATTTTGAGACATGCCTCAAGCTTTCCAGGGTCTTAGTGGCGGCAAAAATAATGAATCAACGCACTCTTATTATGCGTAACCACAAGTCTCTTTGCGGGAGTGCTTTGGCGGGGATGAAAGCGAATGCAAAAAAAGTCCTAGAATCAGAATCTATCGATAGCATTCGTGGATACGAGGGTCAGGCAGCCGCTGTTTATTTTCGGCATTTCGGGGGTATGTTTGATGGCAAATCCGCGTTGGAATTCAATGCGAACGGAAGACAGCGCCGTCCCCCGCCTGATCCGATAAATGCATATCTTTCCTTGGCATATAGCATGCTTACACATGAATGTGTTGCCGCATTGCGGTTGGCCAGACTGGAACCCTCCATCGGGGCATATCATGTTTCCCGTCCGGGGCGACCTGCCTTAGCCCTAGATCTGATGGAACCTTTTCGCCCCCTGATTGCGGATTCCGTTGCCATCTCCGCCTTTAACCGCGGGGAGTTGGCCGAAGGACATTTCATCAGATCTACCGCAGGCTGTGCCCTTACGGATTCGGGCCGAAGAGCCTTCTTCAAGGCCTATGCCAGGAGAATGGATACACAAATAACCCATCCGGTTTTCGGTTATCGTCTTAGTTACAGGAGGATGATTGTGCTTCATGCTCGTATGATTGCCGCATGGCTGATGGGAGAGGTTCCTGCTTTATCCTTTCTGACTACGCGATAGGCAGGAGAATTGAAGATGCGAAGCTCCTATCTGGTCTGTTATGACATAAGAAGCCCCAAACGGCTTCGGCGGGTTTTCAGATTAATGAAGGGATACGGCGAACATTGGCAGTTCTCGATATTTTTTTGCATCCTGAAAGACA
>Ga0056115_1000258_pt1 | contig 25578 bp, 26 predicted proteins | sample WorMetOlspDAHAB1_FD_77007 | JGI IMG/M metagenome (GOLD analysis project Ga0056115, IMG submission 77007) | Marine gutless worms symbiont microbial communities from Max Planck institute for Marine Microbiology, Germany - Olavius sp. DAHAB.1 ...
AATCAGTTCGCCCGACCCGATGCCGCAGACGATGCCGGCGGCGTCGCAGCCGAACCGGGCCGCAATCGCGTCGCGCAAGGCCTCGGACCCGCCGTCGGGATAGCGGTGCAGCTCCTGCGCCGTTTGTTGATAGGCCGCGACAGCCGCCGGGCTGGGCCCGAACGGGTTCTCGTTGGCCGACAGAACGATCGGTTCCGCCGTTCCCTCCACCTGGTGCTGTCCGCCCACATAGAGCGGTGCCTCCATCACACCCGGACGAGGCTGGGGCAAGTCAGGCTTTGTCATGCGTCCGCTCCCGCCGGCTTGGCGTCGGACGGAACCGGCAACGGCATCCCATAGGCGCCGGCCCACACCGTCCGCACCACATCGTCCCTGGCCTGCAGGGCGGCGACACGGGGATCGTCTTCGCCGACAAAACCGTCCACCTCGGCAAGATGCATCCAGGAACCGGTTCGTGTGGAGACAAGCGTCACAGGCTCCAGCCCCGCGCCGCGCACCAGGTCGCCCAGACCGTCGCGGCTGAAGGCCTCGCGGGTTTCCAGCACGATCACCGTCCGGTCCGCGCCGGTTGCGACTGGCTGGATCTGACCAACCGCCAGGGCCTCGCGCTGGGGACCGCGCACATTGCCCGGTCCGGCGAAGGGCAGCTTGGAAAACACTCTTGGCGCATTCGCCAGGCACAGCAGCAGCCACCAGGGATCGGGGTCGTGCTCGGCCGGCGCCGGCAGCACGCCCACCGTGACGGCGCCGGTCATGACCTGATGCAGCACCTCGCGCGGACTGGAATAGGCGGTCATCTCGGAATGGCTGCCGAACTGGTCCCGGGCCAGGTCCCAGACCCCCTGGTTTTGCTCGTCGGCACAGACGGCAACCGAGAACGGCCCCTGCATGAAGACCGTTCCGCTCAGCATCTCGCGCCACATGCGCGCGATGACCCCGATCGGCAGACGGCCCGCATGCCGGGCCGCAAGCCGGCGCAGGATCGCGACCTCGCGTCCCGGGTGGATGACGGTCAGGCCCCCTTCGCCCTTCACCGCGGCCACCTTTTCGACGATCTCGGCCCGCTCCATCAGGAGGTCGTGCAAGGTGTCGTCGATGCGGTCGATCTCGCGGCGCAGGCCGTCGAGGGGCGATCCGCCCCCGGTATCGTGGCTGTCTTCGCTCATGCTTCCCTGGCCCGAAAAACGGCCGGGAACGTACCGCGCGCCCGCCGATAAAGCAAAGAAAACGCGTGGTTGGCGGCATCTGGCCCGGTCGCAAACACATCCTCTAAGAGCATGTCCTTGACTGTTTTACACCCGGATTAGCCCCTTCCTCGGGCAACGTGGCGGTGGCAATTTAGGGTCCAATCGTCTAGTTGTTGGCTCCCTGCGCCCTGGAAACGACCGGATGCCGATCAAGATTCCGAACAGCCTGCCCGCCCGCAAGCACCTCGAGTCCGAGGGGCTGGTGGTGATGCGCGAGTACGACGCTGTCCGGCAGGACATCCGTCCGATGCGGATCGGTCTTCTGAACCTGATGCCCAACAAGGAAAAGACCGAAACCCAGCTTGCGCGGCTGATCGGCAGCACGCCCCTGCAGGTGGAGCTGACCCTGATCACCACCGGCACCTACACGCCGTCGCACGTCTCGCGCCAGCACCTGTTGGACTTCTATCGTCCGTTCGAGGCGGTCAGGGACGAGAAATTCGACGGCCTGCTGCTGACGGGCGCGCCGATCGAGAAGCTGCCGTTTGAGGACGTGCTGTACTGGGACGAGCTGACCGAGATCCTGGACTGGACCCAGACCAACGTCCATTCGACCCTGGACATCTGCTGGGGCGCCCAGGCGGCGCTTTATCATTTCTACGGCGTTCCCAAATACGAACTGCCGCACAAGATGTTCGGCGTCTTTTCCCACCGGATCATCAAGCCCGCCGACCCGCTGCTCCGCGGCTTCGACGACGCGTTCCTGGTTCCCGTCTCGCGCTATACCGAGGTGCGGCGCCAGGACATGCCGGTGGGCGAGGGTTTCGACATCCTGGCGGAGTCGGACCAGTCGGGCATGTGCCTGATCTCGGACCGTAACCGCCGGCATATCTATATGTTCAATCATCTCGAATACGATGCGAGCTCGCTGCGCGACGAATATGTGCGCGACCAGCGCAAGGGCCTGGAAATCGACCTGCCTCACAATTATTTCCCCGGGGACGACGACCAGCAGACGCCGCCAAACGTCTGGCGCAGCCATGCCCACCTGTTCGTCGGCAACTGGATCAACGAGGTCTACCAGACCACGCCGTTCGAGATTTCCCAGATCGGCATCGAGGAAACGCCTAATGCGGCGCGCGCGGCGGGCGACTGACGCCGCACTGCAGGCCGCCGGGATGCGCGGCCCGATAGGTCTGGCGGGCCTGTTCTTCGCGGTCTGGGCCCTGGTCCTTCAGATCAGCCTGCCGCTGGCAACTCAACTGACGCCCGCTTCCGGCCCAGGCGTCTACGACCTGGTCGCCGCCGTGACCGGCCGGATCCACAGCGGGCACGGCACGCCCGGGGCCGACCATTCGCTGCCGGTGCGCCCCGACATCACAGCGGTCCTGATCAAATCCGATCCGCCGGCGGTCCATGGCGCGGCTGGGTTTATCGTCGCGCCTCGACGAGCCGCTACGATCTCAGGCGGGCCGGCGCAAGAAACCGTCGCGCCGACGGTCGGCGCACTGGATCATACCCGCCTTACGCGCGCGCCTCCTTCGCTCAGGCTCCCCCCGCACCGGACCTGAACAGACCTCACCCAACGAAGGAACGCATTGCGATGAAACGACTGACATGCGCGCTTGCCGCGATGGTACTTGCCGCCCTGCCGGCAGCCGCCGCCGACATCAAGCTGGGCGACATCACGATTTCCGAGCCGTTCGCCCGCGCCAGCGCCGGCCGAGCCAGGAACGGCGCCGCCTTTCTGACGATTACGAACACGGGCGATGCCGATCGCCTGCTTGCCGCGTCCGCCGACGTTTCGGCGAAGACGGAACTGCACACCCACACCATGGACGCCGAGGGCGTGGCGCGGATGCGCCAGGTCGAGCATATCGACCTGCCTGCCGGCGAAACCGTGACGCTGCAGCCGGGCGGCCTGCACGTGATGATGATGGGCCTGAAGGCGCCCCTGAGGCAGGGCGACAGCTTTCCCTTGATCCTGCGCTTCGAGAATGCCGGCGACGTGAGTTTCGACGTTCCGATCATGGGACCCGGCGCCAAGGGCCACGGCGGCGGCATGCAGCACGGCCACGGCATGAAAAAGACCAACTGAGCGCGCTGGCCACGGCTTCGTCCGGCGTTGTAGAAGCGGATATGCAGCGCTGGAAGATCACCGTGGAATATGACGGCGGGCCGTTCGTCGGCTGGCAACGCCAGGACAACGGCCCGTCCGTCCAGGCCGCCCTCGAACAGGCGATCGAAGGTTTCGCCCAGGAGCAGGCGACCCTCTACGGCGCCGGGCGCACCGATTCGGGCGTCCACGCGCTGGCCCAGGTCGCCCATTTCGACCTGGAAAAGTCGACCGACGCCGACACCGTGCGCGATGCGCTGAACCAGCATCTCAAGCCGGCGCCGATCGCTGTCTTGGAGGCCGCGCCGGTCTCCCAGGACTTCCATGCGCGGTTCTCGGCCACCCGGCGCTGTTATCTCTACCGGATCGGCGAGCGCCGGGCGCCGCCCGCCCTGGAGCGGGGTCGGATCTGGCCGCTGATGCGCAGGCTGGACGTGGACGCCATGCGCGACGCCGCCCGCGTCCTGGTCGGCCGGCACGACTTCACCAGCTTCCGCGCCAAGGAATGCCAGGCCGACTCTCCGGTCAAGACGCTGGACGTGCTGGAAATCAGCCGCGCCGCCGACGAGCTGCACGTCACCGCCGAGGCCCGCTCGTTCCTGCACCACCAGGTCCGCAACATCGTGGGCACGCTGGTCTGGGTGGGCCAGGGGCGGTGGACGACGGCGGATGTCGAGGCAGCGCTGGGCGCCCGCGACCGCGCCGCCGCAGGGCCGACGGCGCCCGCCATGGGCCTCTACCTCACCCGGGTCGATTACGGGAAAAAGACGTGAGTCGGTTGCCAGGCCGCGGACTTATTGATTCCAACTCATGATCGGTGCGCGCGATCCCATTTCGCATGGGCACGGGAAGAACCTCGCGCAAGGCCCCTATCGGGAAGCTCTCGCGTTTTTTACTCAGAATCCGGAGCCGAGGCATTACATTCTAGATCTCAGCGGAAGCAACTTCGGATGGAGGCAGCCAATGACCACGCAAACGCTTTCTAGCCTCCGTCTTCCCACGATCTTCGCAGCGTTGCTCGTGTTGTTCGCCGTACCAGCCCAGGCTGCCAAGGACCCGGTCTACACAGCCAGGTTCAGCGATCTGGCAATAAGCGGATATGATGCGGTTGCCTACTTCACAGAGGGCAAGCCGGTCGAAGGCTCCGACGATTTCACGGTCGAATACGACGGAGCGGTGTGGCGTTTTGCTTCTGTGGAAAACCGAGAGGCGTTTGCCTCCAACCCCGCCCGATACGCGCCTCAATATGGCGGCTACTGCGCTTGGGCCGTCTCCCAAGGCTACACCGCGAGCACCGATCCCGAGGCCTGGAAGATCGTAGATGGAAAGCTCTACCTGAACTACAACCGCTCGGTTCAGCAAAGGTGGGAGCAGAACATCCCAGGCAATATCACCGCCGGTGACGCGAACTGGCCCAAGGTGCTGGATTAGCGACAAGCCCCCATCGACCGCCTTGCAAGTGCACAGTTCAAGACCTGACTCCGAACTCCAGGTGCAGTCATCCACCCATCGGTATCCGGCTAGCGGTTGCCGCCCGCGGCGTGATCATTCGCCTGAGTTGGTGCAGGTGTAGCCGGGTGTGACATTGACCCTGCTGAAATCGAGCGAGCCCCAGGAATAAGCTTCGATCAAAGTGCCGTCAGGCAGCATCCGGAAGATCATCACGCTCGTGCCATTCTCGCCGTACCGCTCCCACCGGTGACAGACTGCAAAATCTCCTTGCTGTTCGGTACAGCGCAGCGTCCATGAGCGCTTAATCCCATGGTCGTTCCACGTGTAGACACCCTCATCGCCTGTAACCGTAAATGTGTGGTTCGGTTTATCGGGAAGGGCACAATCAATCTCCGAAGAACCCGACGCAGCGGTTGACATCGAAAACAGGATGGCTGTGAAGACCGGCTTTGAGTATCTGGTCATGCTCGCATTGTGCCGGTTCTGTTGAGGAAGTCAGCATTCGCATGGAAGCACGTGGTCAGCGGGCATTCGTCGGACATTGCACCAAGAGCAGCAATAAGGTCGCGACACGCCACCCCGCCCCGTATGCGTACACCCCTACCCGGCGATCCCCGTCGGCTTCAGCGAATGAATCAAAACACCCAGCAGGAACTCGCCCATCACCAGGAAGCCGGCCGTCCAGCCATGCAGGTCCAGCGCGACCTTGACGATGAAGAAGTGGTAGGACAGCACATAGATCAGCGCCGCGGCGTCCAGCACCAGGACCAGCTGGTCCGGCAACACCCCGCTCAGCCCGATTGACATCACCACCAGATAAAGCAGGATCTGCGGGCCCGTCGCCCAGTTGTAGGCGACGATATACCGGATATAGCGGTCCTCCCGCTCCAACAGCGGGATCAGGTGTCCCATCAACAGCGGCCAGGCAACCCAGCCGATCACGTAGGTCACGCTTTCGCCGGCGAAGCCCAGAAACGGGTCGACGTCTGCGGCCGGCTCGCCGGGCGCGAAGATCCGCAGCAGCACGTACCCCGGCAGGATCACCACCGCGCACCAGAACGCCTTCCAGAACGCAGGCACGTCGTCGTCGAAGAACTGGATGCCGACCGGGTCGCGCAGGAAAAGGCGCCAGGCGCCGTACAGCGCCTGGGAGATTTCAGACACGGAGATCGTCGGGATCATGCGCGTTCGAAATAGCCGCGCAGCACCGTCTCGTAGATGCGGCTCAATGCGTGGATGTCCGCGACCCTGGCCTGCTCGTTCGACTTGTGCATGGTCGCCCCGACCAGCCCGAAATCCAGCACCGGACAGAAATCCTTGATGAACCGGGAGTCTGACGTCCCGCCCGACGTGGAAAACGACGGCCGGGTGCCGAACTCCCGTTCGACCGCGTCGCCGACCAGCTCCGACAACAGACCCGGCGGCGTCAGGAAGGACTCGCCGGTGACATGGACCTTAAGGTCGTACGCGCCGCCCTCAGCCGCCTCGTCCAGGGTCTTGCGCAGCCAGCCTTCCAGGGATGCGCCGGAATGAAGGTTGTTGAACCGGATGTTCAGGCGCGCATGCGCCTCGCCGGGAATGACGTTATGAGCGCCGTTGCCCACATCGACCGAGGTCACCTGCAGGCTGGAGGGCTGGAAATGCTCCGTTCCCTCGTCCAGGGGCTCCGCCGTCACCGCGCTCAGCATCGCCATAAGACGGTGGACGGGGTTGTCCGCCAGGTGCGGATAGCCGACATGGCCCTGAACGCCGCTCACCTGCAAGACGGCGTTCAGGCTGCCGCGCCGTCCGATCTTGACCGTCTCGCCAAGCGTGTTGGGGTTCGTCGGCTCGCCGGTGATGCAGGCGTCCAGCCGTTCGCCGTCCGACGCCAGGGCGTCCAGCATCTTCCGGGTTCCGTTGATGGCGGGGCCCTCTTCGTCGCCGGTCAAAAGCAGGCTGACCGACCCCGGCACGCCGCCGTTGGCCGCCACCCGGGCGACCGCGGAGACGAAGGCCGCAATCGCGCCCTTCATATCCGACGCGCCACGGCCATAGACGACGCCGTCCAGTTCGACACCGGCGAACGGGTCGTTGGTCCACTCGTTTTCCGGTCCGGGCGGCACAACGTCGGTGTGGCCGGCAAAACAGAAGTTGGGCGCCCGGTCGCCCATCCGGGCGTAGAGGTTTTCCACGTCGGGCGTACCTGCCTCGGCGAACCGCATGCGCCTGACGGTAAAGCCCAGCTCTTCCAGGACTTGCTGCAACAGATCCAGCGCGCCGCCGTCGTGCGGCGTCACCGATCGGCACCGGATCAGGGCGCGGGTCAGTTCGACCGGATCGACCGGCATCGCGGATCAGTCCCTCAACAGCTCGTTGATGGAGGTCTTGGCCCGGGTCCCTTCGTCGACGGTCTTGACGATCACCGCGCAGTAAAGTCCCGGTCCCGGGCTACCATCGGGCAGCGGACGCCCGGGCAGGGTGCCGGGAACCACGACGGAATAGGCCGGCACGCGCCCCATATGAACCTCGCCGGTGGCCCGGTCGACGATCTTGGTCGAGGCGCCGATATAGACGCCCATCGACAGGACCGCGCCCTGTTCCACGACAACGCCTTCGGCAACCTCGCTGCGCGCGCCGACGAAACAGTCGTCCTCGATAATCACCGGCCCCGCCTGCAGCGGCTCCAGCACGCCGCCGATGCCGGCGCCTCCGGAGATATGCACGTTCTTGCCGATCTGCGCGCACGACCCTACGGTTGCCCAGGTGTCGACCATGGTCCCGCTGTCCACATAGGCGCCCAGATTGACGAAGCTGGGCATCAAGACAACGCCCGGCGCGATATAGGCCGACCGGCGCACGACGCAATTTGGCACGGCCCGGAACCCGGCATCGCGGAAGGCGTTGTCGCCCCAGCCTTCGAATTTCGACGGAACCTTGTCCCACCAGGTGGTCATCTGGCCGGGACCGCCGGGGATCGGCGTCATGTCGCTGAGCCGGAAGGACAGCATGACCGCCTTCTTCAGCCATTGGTGCACGACCCAGGCGCCGTCCTGTTTCGACGCGACCCGCACGCGGCCGCTGTCCAGAAGATCCAGCACCTCGTCCACGACCTCGCGCGGCTCGCCGGTGGTGGCGGGTGTAATGTCGTTACGATCTTCCCAGGCACGCTCGACGGCGGCCTGGAGGTCCGCATAGCTCATCGGCGGAATCCCTGTTGAAAAGAGAGTAAATAGTGCAAGGCCACGGGCGCGGCAATGTGGCCCGCGTCCGTTGAAAAATCAAGCGTCTGGGCCGTGGTGGTCCATTGCCCGATGCAGCCAGTGCGCCAGGTCTTCGGCGACATGGTGGACATGATCGGCCTCGCCGCCGACGCCCCATTCGAAATGGGATTGAACCAGCACCGTTCGCATGCCCATTTGCGCGGCCGGGGCCAGGTTCTTCGACATATCCTCGACCATGGTTGCCCGCTTCGGATCGATGCCTTCCTTGTCGACCAACTGTTCGTACGGCGCCTTGTTCGGCTTGGGAACGAAATCGGCCGCCACGATATCGAAGATCACGTCGAAATGCTGGTGGATGCCCAACCGGTCGATCACCTGTTCGGCATGTTTGACCGTGCCGTTGGTATAGATCAGCTTGCGGCCCGGCAGGCGTTCCAGCGCCGTGGACAGGTCCGGCGCGTGTTCCACGGGCCCGTAGTCGATGTCATGGACGAAATCCAGGAAGTCGTGCGGGTCCATGCCGTGGCACTGCATCATGCCGTTCAGGGTGGTTCCGTAGGTCTGAAAATAGGACTTTTGCTTCGCGTAGGCATGTTCCCTGCTGACGCCCAGGAACTCGGACATGAAATGCGTCATGCGCTGGCTGATCTCGGCGAACAGGTCGCATTGCGAGGGATACAGCGTGTTGTCCAGATCGAAGATCCAGGTATCCGCGTCGGCCAGGGCGCTGTCGCTGCGCAGGTGTTTGTCCAGATGCTTAACCATAATACGCAAACTGTGGTGTCAAAGGCCGGCCGCTGCAAGGCCCAGCGGTATGAAAAGCGCGTGAACCGGCGGCCCCGCCATCAAGCCCAAATTAACCCGCGGACCTTACCATTCCCTTGAAAAACAAGGCTCATTGGACAGGCAGCAAGGCCCTTCAGACCCCGCAGCCATGCAGGAACCCACGCCCATTCCAGCGGTGCTTGGCGCTTTTCCAGGCCCGGTCATTGTTTTTGACCCGGACGACCGGCCCGAGGCCTGGAACGGCCTCGGCGGCGTTGTCCTGGAGGAAACCGCCGCGGGCGGGATCGCGCAGCTTCTGACGGCCGCGCGCCAGGACGGCGCCGCCGCGGTGGGCCGGTTTTCCGTCGGCGCCGGAGAGACGACGCGGCACTTCGAACTGACCATTCTGCCGCAGCCGGACGGGTCGGCCGTGGCGCTGGGCCGTGACGTGACGTTCGACGCCAACGTGGCGGCCGCTTTGTCCGATTCCCGCCGAAGGTACAAGGATCTGGCCGACCTGGCCGGCGACTTCGCCTGGGAAACCGGCCCCGACGGCCTTTTCTGCTTCATTTCCGCCTCCCGCGCCCTGGGCTATGCCGGGGACGATCTGGTCGGAACCGACCCGGTCGATCTGCTGGTCGATCCCGCGGGCCTCCCCGGTCCGTCGCCGTTCCGCGCTCCGGAACCGATGCGCGACGTCGCGTTGTGGGCAACCGCCCAAGACGGCACGCCCCGCTGTCTTCAGGTCTCCGCCGTGCCGATCGCCCAGGCCGGCGCTGGGTTCGGCGGCGCCCGCGGCATCTGCCGCGACGTCACGGACGCCCGCCGACGTCATGCTCACCTGGCCATGCGGTCACAGGTCACGGGCTACGTCATCGATGCGATCCGCAACGAAGCCACGCCGCGGTCGATGCTGTCGGCGGCCAGCCGGGCGTTGGGAAATGCCCTCTCGGCCGGCGCCTGCATCATTCATTTGGGCGACACCGAGACCGGCTTTCGCGACGGCGCCTGTTTCGGCAGCCGCCCGCCCGACCCTGACGTGGCGGCGGTTCTGGCTGCGTTGGCACCCGGTGCGGAGCCTGGCGATTGCGCGCCGGGTCGGTTCAGGACGCTGGCCATGACCACCCGGTTCCGCGATACGATCAACGGCGCGGTTTCCGTGTGGCGAACCGCCGATCAGCCGCCCTGGAGCGACGACGACCGGGCATTGCTGTCGGCGATCGAGGCGCAGGTCGGCATCGCGCTGCACCAGATCCAGGACCAGGAGGCGCTGGAGAAGCTCTCCCGCACGGATCCCTTGACCGGGCTGTTGAACCGCCGCGCCTTCGCCGCCGATCTCTCGCTTGCGCTGGAACGCAGCGTGCGCAACGGCACGCCGGGCGCACTGATGTATGTGGACCTGGACAACTTCAAGGCTGTTAACGACACGCTGGGTCACGAGGCCGGGGACGCAGTCCTGGTGCAGGTGGCCGACCAGCTTGGCCACGCCTCGCGTCGCTACGATCTGCTGGCGCGCCTTGGCGGCGACGAATTCGCGCTGTGGCTGGACAACGCAGACGCCGCAACCGCCCGGGCGCGCGCGGAAAGCCTGCTGCAGAACGCAGGGGCACTGCAGCGACCGCCCGCACGCAGCGATGCGCCGCTGGGCTATTCGATCGGGATCGCAATCTTCGCGCCGGGCGGCGGCGACGGCCAGGCCGCCCTGATGCGCCGCGCCGACGAGGCGATGTACCAGGTCAAGCACGGCGGCAAGCATGGGTTTGCCGTCGTCGAACCGCCGGTCGACGGGGCGAGGCCATGAAACACGCCGATCTCCGCCCTTTGCCGAAGGATCTGAGCTACGCCCAGTCGAAGCGTCTGGCCCGGGACGAAGATCCCGCGGTCCGCCAAGCGGTGGCAAGCCATCCGGGCGTCAAGCCGGAGGTCCTTTATTATCTGGCGGAGGACACCGACCCGAGCGTGCGGCGCCGGGTCGCCGGCAACAACCGCACGCCGCGCCAGGCCGACCTCATTCTGGCGCGCGACGAACAACCGGACGTCCGCATCGACCTTGCCCGTAAGATCGCCCGCCTGATCCCGGACCTGACGCCTGACGATCACGACGCCGTCTACCGCGCCGCGGTTTCGGTCCTGGAGATCCTGTGCGAAGACCAGCTTACACGGGTCCGACAGATGATCGCCGACGCGGTCAAGACGCTGCCGACCGCCCCGCATCATGTCGTGATGCGGTTGGCCCAGGACCCGGAACCGAACGTGTCGAGCCCGGTCCTGGCGGTGTCGCCGGTGCTCAGCGACGAGGACCTGTTGGAGATCATCGGCACCGAGCCCGTTCAGCAGGCGCTGGAGGCGATTGCCCGGCGCGACCGTCTGAGCGCGGAAGTGTCCGGCGCCATCGTCGACACCGGCGAGCGGTCGGCAATCGCCAGCCTGCTTGCGAACAACAGCGCGCAGATTCGCGAAGAAACCTTGGACCTCGTCGCGGGCCAGGCAGCGGACATTCAGGCCTGGCACGCACCTCTGGTCCGCCGGCCGGCGCTGTCGGCGCGGGTCGCCAACCGCATCGCCGGGTTCGTCGCCCGTACGCTGCTGGTGGAGCTCAGCGAGCGCCAGGATCTGGCCCCGGAAGTGCTGGCGGCGATCGAGGAGACTGTCACGCGCCGCCTGGAGGACCCCGAAGCGGCCGACGACGAGGCGTTCGAGCCGGACTGGGCCGGGGCCGACAAAGTCGGCGAGAAAGTCCGCACCATGCAACAGGACGGAACCCTGGACGCAGCCGCGATCGAACAGGCGCTTGACCGGGACGACAAGCCCTTCGTCATGCGCGCGCTGGCCACGCTTGCCGGCCAAGAGGCCGATGTCGCGGCGAAGATCATCGCCAACCGCTCGTCAAAGGGAATGCTGGCCCTGGCCTGGAAGGCCGGCCTGTCGGCGCATTTCGCAGCCCAGCTTCAGGCGCGCCTTGTCGGCCTGCAGCCGGCCGAGATCCTGTATCCGGACGACGACGGCGCCTATCCCATGCCCGACGACGGGCTGGAATGGCAGCTGGAGTTCTTCCGGGACCTGTAGGCGTCACAGCCTTGCTGCAGCCAGACCCTTCGTGACGCGCCCTTCGGTCGCTTGTCAGGCTGGGGGATTCTAGCGCAGATCCTAAGGCGTCAAGTCGCCTCATGGCTCGAGGAGCCCCGCCATCAGGCAGGGCGTCTCGAAGCATCAGCCTCGCCGGATCAGCGTGCCGGAGCCGTGCTCGGTGAAGATTTCCAAGAGGATGCCGTGGGCGACGCGGCCGTCGACGATCACCGCAGCGTCCACGCCCTGCTTGACCGCGTCGATGCAGGTTTCGACTTTCGGGATCATGCCGCCTGACAGCGTGCCGTCGTCCATCAGGTCGACCGCCTTGGACAGGCTGAGTTCCGTGATCAGCTGCTGGGACTTGTCCATCACGCCCGCGACGTCGGTCAACAGCAGCAGGCGTCGCGCCTGGGTCGCCGCGGCGATGGCGCCGGCGGCGGTGTCGGCGTTGATGTTGTAGGTGTGATCGTCATCCGCGAACCCGACCGGGGCGATCACGGGAATGAGGTCCGACGCGGTCAGCACCTCCAGAATGCCCGGGTCGACCGCGGCCGGCTCGCCGACGAAACCGAGGTCCAGCACCTCTTCGATGTTCGAATTGGGGTCCTTCTTGGTGCGCGTGAGTTTCTTCGCCCGCAACAGGTTGCCGTCCTTGCCGGACAGCCCGACCCCGCGGCCGCCCGCCTCGCCGATGGCCGCCACGATCCGTTTGTTGATCTGGCCGCACAGCACCATCTCGACGATCTCCACGATGCGCGAATCGGTGACCCTGAGGCCGTCGACGAACTCCGTCTCGATCTTCAGCCGCTCCAGCATGGCGCCGATCTGGGGGCCGCCGCCATGCACGACGATCGGATTGATGCCGACCTGTTTCAATAGCACCACGTCGCGCGCGAACATCTTGGCCAGCGCCGGGTCGCCCATGGCATGGCCGCCATACTTGATGACCAGCGTTGCGCCGGTGTAGCGGCGCATATAGGGCAAGGCCTCGGTCAGGATGCCCGCCTGCGCCAGCCACTCCTGCCGCTGCTTTTCCTTCATGTCGGTCATCGGTCGTTCCTTGCGCAAACAAACGGTCGCAAATGCGGCGCGGACCTTAAACCAACGGCTCCGGTTCCGCCAGCGTCGCCAGGAAGGCGCGCAGCTCGGGGATGCCCGTTCCCTTCTGCGCGCTGGTTGCCAGAATCTCCGGACGCGCCGCCGCGCGCGTCTTCATGGCCGTCTCCACCGCCTCGCAGAGCGCCGTCAGCGCGCCCGCCTTCACCTTGTCCGCCTTGGTCAGCACGATCTGATAGGAAACCGCAGCCTCGTCCAGCATCTCCATCAGTTCCTCGTCCGACGGTTTGATCCCGTGCCGGGCGTCGATCAGCAAACACAGACAGCGCAACTCGACCCGGCCGCGCAGGTAATCGCGGATCAGGCGATTCCATTGCGAGATCTCGCCCTTCGGCGCTTTGGCATAGCCGTAGCCGGGCATGTCGACGACGGTCAGGCGTCCGCCCAGATCGAAGAAATTGAGCTGGCGCGTCCGCCCCGGGGTGTTCGACGTCCGGGCCAGCATGCGCCGCCCCGTCAGGGCGTTGATCAGGCTGGATTTGGCCACATTGGACCGTCCCGCGAACGCGACCTCGCTGGCGCCGTCCAGGGGAAGCTGTTTCAGGTGGGCGACGCCCAGGACAAAGTCGCACTGCCGGGCGAACAACAGCCTGCCCGCCTCGATCGCGACGTCGTCGAATTCGGGCATTGGCGCGGCGCCGGCGGGACCCGGCTCAGGTGCCGCGGCTGAACAGCGAGACCTTGACCCCCATGCGGCTCATGATGACCCATTGCTGGATCACCGACAGCAGGTTGTTCCAGGCCCAATAGATCACCAGGCCGGCCGGGAAACCGGCCAGTAGGAAAGTGAAAAACAAGGGCAGGAACATGAAGATCTTTGCCTGCACCGGGTCCGGGGGCGCCGGGTTGAGGCGCTGCTGGACGTACATAGTCGCGCCCATGATGATCGGCCAGATGCCGATGTTCACCACCGCCAGGATGGCCGGAACCCTCCAGTCCACAAGGCCGAACAGGGTCAGCATTCCCAGCGGGTCGGGCGCGGAAAGATCGTGAATCCAGCCGTAGAACGGCGCATGGCGCATTTCGATCGTGACGAACAGCACCTTGTACAGCGCGAAGAAGACAGGGATCTGGATCAGGATGGGCAAACAGCCCGACAGCGGATTGACTTTCTCTTTCTTGTACAGCTCCATCATTTCCTGGTTCAGGCGCTGCCGGTCGTCGCCGTACTTTTCCTTCATCTCCTGCATGATCGGCTGCAGCTTCTTCATCTTGCTCATCGACTTGTAGGACTTGTTCGCAAGCGGGAAGAACAAGAGCTTGATGCAGACGGTCAGCGCCAGGATCGCGAGACCGAAATTCCCGAGCTGATCGTTGAACCAGTCGATCGCATAGAAGATCGGCTTGGTCAGGAAATAGAACCAGCCGAAATCCACCGCCAGGTCGAAGCGCTGGATACCGTAGATCCGTTCGTAGTCATCCAGCAGCCGCACGATCTTGGCGCCGGAGAACAGGCGGTTGGTCATCTCCTTTTCGCCGCCCGCCGGTATCGAAACCGCGGGCGCCAGAAAGTCGGCCTGGTACTTGTCGGTGGCCCCGCGCGAGCCGGCCGAGAAACTGGTCTTCAGGGGCACGCCCTGATCCGGCAGCAGCGCCACCAACCAGTACTTGTCGGTGATGCCCAGCCACCCGCCGGTGGTGTCGTTGCGGATCCGTCCGACCTCGCGTAATTCGTCGTAGTCGATCTCGCTCAGCGTCTCGTCGAAGACGCCCAGAAGACCCTCGTGCAAGATGTAGAAGCCCAGAACGTCGGGCGTTCCGGTCCGCGACACCAGTCCGTACGGCGCGACGCTGACCAGCCCCTCGCTGTCGTTGCGGACGCGCTGGGTCACGGAGAACAAATAGAAATCGTCCAGCGTATAGATCTGTTCGAAAGTCACGCCTTCCGGACTTGTCCAGCTCAGCGTCAGCGGCACGCCCGGTGTCAGAGTGTCGCCATCCGCGGTCCACACCGTTTCGCTGTCCGGCAGCGTCGTCCCCTCGCCGATCCAGCCGAACTCGGCATAGTAGGGCTGCGTCGACCCTGTCGGCTCCAACAGGACGATGTTCGGGCTGTCCCGATCCACCGTCTCGCGATAGGCAAGCAGCGTAAGGTCGTCCAGACGTGCGCCCTTCAAGGAGATCGAACCGGTGAGACGCGACGATTGAATCTCGATCCGCGGCCGGGCCGAAAGCGCCTGTTCGCGGCTCAGTCTTTCCTGCTCCGCTTCGGTCGCCGCACCGGGCAGTTCCACACCCAGGTTGGGGCCCTGCGCCGGCTGTTCAAGCGTTTGCCCCGCCTGGCCGGGTGTCTGCGCCTGTTCGGCAATCTCTTGCTGCTGCTGCTCGACCTGCGGCGCGACATACAGGAACTGCCAGCCGAACAGGATGGCCGCCGACAGCGCGATAAAGATGATCAGGTTGTTCTTTTCCATCGGCTAGATCCGCTCGGGCCGATGCAAACGGCCGTGGTGATGATCGTGGTCGCACCCGGCCTTACGCGCGGGAACCGGGTCGTGTCCCCACCCTCCCCAGGGATGGCACCGCAACAGCCGCCACACGGCCATGCGGCCGCCCCGGATCGCGCCGTGTTCCGCGACCGCCTCCAGCGCGTATTCGCTGCAGCTTGGGAAGAACCGGCAGGACGGCGGCAGCACCGGCGACAACACGGTTCGGTAGCATCGGATCAAGGTGCGCAGGATCAAGGCGGCGGGGCTCATGTGCGGTTCGTTTCCATCTTTCGCGGGCGGGCCTGAACGACCGGAGCCTATTGTCCCTCTTCCTGCCAAAGCCGGAGCCGCCTCAGCACGAACCCCAGATCCTCCAACAGCGCCCCATAAGGACGCCTTACGGTCTGCGCGCGCGCGATCACGACATAGTCGTGCGCGTCCTTCGCGTGCGCCGGCATGACCGCATCCACTGCACTGCGCAACCGCCGTCGCGCCCGGTTGCGTTCAACGGCGTTGCCGACCTTTTTCGAGGCAGTGAACCCGACACGAAGCGGAAGGTCCGACGCGCAACGCGGTCTGGCCTGCAGCACCAGGCCCGGTGCCGCCGCAGACCGACGTGCGCCCGCAACACGCAGAAACTGGGCCCGCCGGGTCAATCGCTGAACAGCGGCCCGCACGGAAGGCTAAGCCGACAGACGCTTGCGGCCCTTTGCGCGACGACGGGCAAGCAGCTTGCGCCCCGCCTTGGTCGCCATGCGCGCCCGAAAGCCGTGACGCCGCTTGCGCACAAGTCGGCTGGGTTGAAATGTGCGTTTCACCTGTTTTCTCCAGACAGACTGTTCCCCGGCAACGAGCGATTGCGACCGAAATCAGCCCGGCACGGGAAAACGACGCCGCTGTATAGAGCCTGCACAAGGCCAAGTCAACGCGGCGCGGAGGCCGTTTCAGCGGCATTTTTCACATGGTCCCGGGCAATCGCGCCGGGGGCCAAATCGGCGCTTCATCAAGGATTGGGTAGGGCCGTATCTCTATCGTAGGGTCCCGGCGATCAACTTCCTCTCACAGATCAGTGTAGTGCGGTTCGCCGGCCCGCGTATTACTTAGGTGGCAGGCCAGCGGTCCTGGGGAAAAGCGTGCGAGACAACCAAACGCAAGACACACCGCCAAGCCCCGGCGGCGTGGAGACGAAGAAACCGCGTTTTTCGGCGGCACGTCTGTTGCCCCTGGCGGTTCTGGCCGTGGGCTTCGCGGCGGCCATCGCCTTCGACCTGCACCATTTCCTCAGTTTCGAAGCCCTGAAGGAAAACCGGCAGTGGTTACTCCAACAGGTAGAGCAGCATACGGTTGTGACCGCGCTGGCCTTCGTCGCGCTCTACACGGTGGTGGTCGCCTTTTCGGTGCCCGGCGCCTCCTTCATGACGATCGCCGGCGGCTTTCTATTCGGCCAGGCGCTGGCGACGGCCTATGTGCTGGTGGGCGCCAGCGTCGGCGCTTCGATTGTCTTCCTTGCGGCAAAGACGGCGTTGGGGAACGCGCTGCACGAACGGGCCGGACCCTGGCTGCAGAAGATGGAAGCCGGTTTCCAGGAAAACGCCTTCAACTACCTGCTGGTTCTGCGCCTGATCCCGCTGTTTCCGTTCTTCGTCGTCAATCTTGTGCCTGCAATCCTGGGCATGCGCCTGGCGCCCTATTTCCTGGCCACCGCCATCGGGATCGTCCCGGGGACGTTCGTCTATGCAACCGTCGGCGCCGGACTGGGCAGCATCTTCGATTCCGGGGACGCCTTCACGACGCAAGGAATCCTGACCCCGGAAATCGTGACCGCGCTGATCGGGCTGGCGGTGTTGTCCCTGCTGCCGGTCATCTACAAGAAGCTAAAGACTTCAAAGGCTTGAGAGCCCCTTGCAACCGCGATTCGATGCTATAGGGTTACCCACGTCCGGCCGCCTCGGCCGCGGCCGGCAGAATGGGAAAGCAAGGGCAATGCACAGTCTCTCGGCCCGGTTGCTGGTCCTGACAATCTTCTTCGTAATGGTCGCCGAGGTCCTGATTTTCGTTCCCTCGGTGGCCCGGTTCAGGGCCGACTGGCTGACCGAAAAGCTGGAATCGGCGCATCTGGCGATCATCGCCATCGACATGTCGCCGGAGTTCATGGTCAGCGAAAAGCTGAGCATGCAGCTCCTGGGCGCCATCGACGCCCGCGGCATCTTCGCCAGGCGCGGCGGCGCCAAGCTGATGGTGGTGGAGGACATGCCGGCCCCGATCGACGAGACCTTCGACCAGGAGGCGGAAGGCGCCTGGGACATGATCCGCGAGGCGCTGCTGGCGCTGGGACGGCCCGGTTCGCCGCGGGTGGTGCGGGTCGTCGGCCCGGCACCGAAAGATGCGGCCGTACATATGGAAGTGGTTTTCGACGAAGAACAGCTTAGCGGCGCCCTGATCGATTTCGCGGGTCGCATCTTTCTGTTGTCCCTGGTGATCTCCATGATGACCGCGACGCTGGTCTTCGTTTCGCTGCAATGGCTGCTGGTCCGACCGATGCGGCGGATCACCGAGAACATGATCGGCTTCCGGGAGGATCCGGAGGACGAACGCAAGGTGATGCAGCCAACCCACCGGCAGGACGAGGTTGGCATCGCCGAGGAAGAGCTGGCAGGCATGCAGCGCGCCCTGCGTCAGGCCCTGCGCCAGCAGGAACACCTTGCCGCGCTGGGCACCGCGGTCGCAAAAATAAACCACGACCTGCGGGGAATTCTCTCGACCGCATTGGTGGTGTCCGACAGGCTGGAGAATTCCGAAGACCCCGACGTCCGGCGCATCACGCCGACGCTGTTTTCGTCCATCGACCGGGCCGTACATCTGTGCGGCGAGATCCTGGACTATGCCGGACCGAAAAGGCTGGAGACAGCGCGCGGCCGATTTGCGCTGGACGACCTGGTCGCCGACCTGGCGCGTGAGATCGACACCCTGACCGACGGCAAGACCTGTGTGCAAAGCGGGGTCGAGGCCGGGTTGGCAATGACAGCGGACCGCGAGCAGATCCTGAGGGCGCTTGGAAACCTGGCCCGCAACGCCGCGCAGAACGGCGCCCGTACGATTTCGATTAACGCCCGGCACTGGAACGGCGAAATCCAGATCGACGTGGCCGACAACGGTCCCGGTCTGCCGCCAAAGGCGGTTGAGAACCTGTTCAAGCCCTTCTCGGGCTCGGCCCGGGCCGGCGGCACGGGCCTTGGCCTGGTGATCGCCCGGGAACTGGTCAACAACCATGGCGGCGACCTCGTCCTTCTGGAATCGGGCGAGTCGGGCGCCGTCTTCAGGATGACCCTACCGGCCTCCCAATAACGCCGCCCCTCACGGTCGAACACATGGCATCACAGGGCGGTGAGACCCACTCGCGACGGCGTCCGGCTGTGCTTACCTTTCATGACAAGCCCCCCTAGGCACGGACGGCTGTCACACCCACCCCTGTTGACCCCCCGACAGCCGTCCGTTTTTCTGAACCCCTCACGATCCGCTGCGAACCAGGAGGAAATGCCATGACCCGGCTGCCCATGCTTGGCCTTGTCGCGTTTCTGATTTTCCCGATGGCGGCCCTGGCGGCGCCCAGCGCAGACTTGTGGGAGCGCTGGGCGGCGCACGATGCGACGTCGACCGACGCGGTCGATCACAGCGCCTGGGACGGTTTTCTTGCGCGGCACCTGCGGACGGGCGAGGACGGGATCGCGCGGATCGCCTATGGCGCGGTCCCGGATGCGGACAAAGACGCACTCGCCGCCTACCTTGGCACACTGGCGGCAACACAGGTAAGCGCGCTCAACCGGCCCGAACAGCAGGCATTCTGGATAAACCTCTACAACGCGCTGACTGTGCAGGTGATCCTGGACCACTATCCGGTGGCAACGATCCGCGACATCGACATCTCGCCGGGCCTGTTCTCCAACGGGCCCTGGGGCAAGAAACTGATCGCCGTCGAAGGCGAGCTGGTCAGCCTGGATGACATCGAGCATCGGATCCTGCGGCCGATCTGGCAAGATCCGCGCATCCACTACGCCGTGAATTGCGCCTCTATCGGCTGCCCGAACCTGCAGGACCGGGCCTTCACGGCCGCCAATGCCGATGCGCTGATGGACAAGGGCGCGCGCGCCTATGTCAATCATCCCCGCGGCGTCGACGTCGACGGACGCACGTTGACCGTTTCCAGCATCTACGAATGGTTCAAGGAAGACTTCGGCGATTCCGATGCGGGCGTCATTGCGCACCTGAAGGCGTTTGCGAAACCGGACCTGAAGCAAGCTCTGGCCGGGGCGAAGCGCATCGACGCGGACGGCTACGACTGGAGCCTGAACGAGTAGGCTCTGACGCTTAGTCCAGCGCCAGCGTCAGCGATTTCAGATAGGCGGTTTCCGGCAGGCTCGGATGGACCGGGTGATCGGCCGCGGCGCCCGCCGCGCGCAGGATGCGCCCTTGCCGGCCGGTATCGCCCAGGCCGCGCGCCACCTGTTCCCCGAAGGCCTCCACCGACACGTTGTGCGAGCACGACGCGACGAACAAGACCCCGCCCGGGGCAACCAGCGGCACCGCCAGCCGGACCATCTTGCGGTATCCGCGCAGGCCGGCATGCAGGTCCTTTTTCGATTTGACGAAACTTGGCGGGTCGACGACGACCACGTCAAAGGCCGCCTTCTCGCCCCCAAGGCGCTGCATTTCCGCAAAGGCGTCGGCCTTGGCAAAGCGGCATCGGCCGTCGACTCCGTTCTCCCGGGCCGCCGCTTCCGCCAGCTCCAGCGCCGCAGCGGACCCATCCACGCCCTGGACTGCGGCCGCCCCCGCGACGGCCGCCTGGACCGCAAAGCCGCCGGAATAGCAGTAGACATCCAGCATGCTGCGCGACCGCGCCAGACCGGCGATGAAGGCGCGGTTGTCGCGCTGGTCGAAAAACCATCCGGTCTTCTGGCCGCTGCCGGGCGCAGCGAAAAACGACGCGCCGTTCTCGATCACCGGCAATCGGGCGTCGCCGTCGCCGCGAACGACCTCGACCGCGCCCTCCAGGCCTTCCAGCGCCCGCATCGGGCTGTCGTTGCGCAGGATAACGGTTTCCGGCGCAATCACCCTGTCCAGGGCCTCAAGCAGTTCGGCGCGCAGGGCTTCCATGCCGGCGATATTGAGCTGCAACACCACGGCGGTCCCGAACCGGTCGATGATCAGGCCCGGCAGCCCGTCCGCCTCCGCATGCGCCAGGCGATAGAACGGTTCGTCGAAGACCCGCTCTCGCAGTTCAAGCGCCCGGCCCATGCGCTCCGCCAGGAAGTCCACCCCGATCTCCGCGTCCGGGCGGCGGGTGAACAGGCGCGCAGCGATCAACGGACGGTGGCTGTAACAGGCGGTGCCCAGGCGTTCCCCGGACGCGGCCACCACGGTCACCAGGGCGCCGGGCGGCAGCGCTTTCAGCGATTTGGGATCGGCGACCTCGTTGGAATAGATCCAGGGGTGGCCCGCCTTGAGCCGTTTGTGCCGGCCGGGCTGAAGCGTGAGTTCGGGGTGTTGTGCCATGGGCGCGCAGCATAGAGACCGCGCCGCGGCAATCAACCGGGCCGGACGTCCTACTCGCCCATCGCGACGCCTTCGCGGCGCGGGTCAGCGCCGCCGCGCAGCGTGCCGTCCTCCAACACCTCGATGACGTGCAGACCGCTGGTCAGGGGCCGTATGTTGAACTCGTGCCCCAAGGCGCCCAACTCCGACATCAACGCCTTGGCGGCGGTGCCCTCTTCCAGGTCGGTCTTGCCGTTGCGGTTGACGACATGGCCCATGTCGACCGCGGCCTGTGCGTCCATGTCCCAGTCGATCATGGCCACGATCGCCTGGGCGACGTAGTTGATGATCCGGCTGCCGCCCGGAGACCCGACGACGGCGCGCACGGTTCCGTCGGGCCTGAACACGATGGTCGGCGCCATCGACGACCGCGGGCGCTTGCCAGGTTGGACCCTGTTCGCGACGGGCGCTCCGTCCCGTTCGGCCCGGAAAGAGAAGTCCGTGAGCTGGTTGTTCAGCAAGAAGCCGTCGACCATCACCCGGCTGCCGAAACCGCTTTCGATCGAGGTTGTCAGCGATGCCGCATTCCCGAAGGTATCGACGATCGAGACGTGCGACGTCGATGGCAGTTCCAAGGCGTCGTCGGGCGCCAGCAGGCCGGCGCGCCGGTCCGGCGGCTGGCCCGCGGTCGCCTTGCCGATCGAACGGTTCGTCTTGATCAGGCGGGATCGCTTTTTCAGATAGCCCTGGTCGATCAGTCCGGCCGCCGGGACGTCAACGAAGTCGGAGTCGGCCATGTAGAGGCCGCGGTCCGCATAGGCCAGCCGCGCCGATTCCGTGAACAGGTGCCAGGCTCTGGGCGATTCGGGCCCCAGTTTCGCCAGGTTGAAGTTGTCGAGCTGGCCCAGGATCATCGCAACGGTCAATCCGCCGGACGAAGGCGGGCCCATGCCGCAGACCGCGTGCTTACGATAGGTCCCGCAGACCGGCGGCCGTCGCTTGGCCTGGTAGCCGGCCAGATCGGTCAGGTTCAACAGCCCCGGATTGCGCGGCACCTCGCGGACCGCCTTGACGATGGCTCGCGCGATTTCGCCGGTGTAGAAGGCGTCGGCGCCCTGCTGGGCGACGGTCCTGAGAACGGCTGCATAGCCCGGATTCCGCAACACGTGGCCAACCGGCCAGGGGTCCCCGTTGCCGTCGTAGAAGTAGGCCGCGGCCTGGGGCAGCGTTTTCAAGAAGCGGTCCTTGCTGACCAGTGCGTGCAGGCGCGCGGATACTGCAAACCCCTGTTCGGCCAGTGCGATGGCGGGCGCAAAAAGCGCGTCCCAGTCCAGCTTGCCGTGGTTCTTGTGCGCAAGCTCCAGCATGCGAACCAGACCCGGCGTTCCCACCGACCGTCCGCCGACGACCGCATCCCAGAACTTCAGCGGCCGGCCGTCCGGACCAAGGAACAGGTCCGGACCGGCCGCCGCGGGTGCGGTCTCGCGCCCGTCGTAAGAGGCTAGCGTGCGGCGTTCGTTGTCCCAATAAAGCGCAAATGCGCCGCCGCCGATGCCTGAGCTTTGCGGCTCGACCAGCCCAAGGACAAGCTGCACGGCGATCATCGCGTCGATGGCGCTGCCGCCGCGCTTCAGGATGTCGAACCCGGCTTTCGACGCCAGCGGATTGGCGGCGACCACCATGAACCGCTGGGCCGTGACCGCCTGTTTGTCGGTCCGTCCCGATGGCGCTTCGGGCGCCGGCGCCTGCGCCAAGGCGGCGCCGGTCCAGGCGGCCAGGCAAAAGGCGAAACCGAGTGTCAGAACGAGGGAATGCAGGCGCGCGTGCGTGATCATGCGCGCGATAATAGGGGGCGCCCCCGGCGATGCAAAGCGGGTTCGACGCTGCGCGGCGTCAGGTCCGCACGACCTGTTTCCTCAACTGGACCGCATTGGCGGAATGGCCTTCGCGGGAGAAACGGCCGAAGGTGGGATTCGGGTTGACGACCATGGCCGGCACATCCTGCGACACGCTGACGCGGATCGCGCCGCAGCGTTTGTCGTCGGCCAGCCGGTTGATCACCTCGATCAGGTCGCGGCCCGCGTCGTCCCGGCCGCACACGTCGGCGGCGATGAAATTCTCGATCGCCAGCACCCGCCCGTCGGCAAGGTCCGGTTCGATCCGGTAGGCGAACAGACCGTGCAGGTAACCCTGAGTGTCGACAGCGGCGAGAATCCCGGCATCGGTGCCGCTGCCGTTCATCGCATCCACGTATTCCGACCACATCTCCAGGGTCAGTCCGGGGCGTAGCGTGTTAACCAAAGGATAGGCTTGTGGCACGCGATCGCCCGCCAGCCTGATGATGGAATGGCGTTGCCGCATTGGCCGGCCATGCTTGGGAACATCGAGAAAAAGCATGCCTCAGCCTATGGCCGGCCCTTTACAACGGCGTTGACCTATGTCAAGGCCAGCATTGGCGGTACCCTTGGCGCTTGTCGTATGCAATAGTTGGCGCCGCAGGAAGGCAAACGGGCACTGGAAAGGCATGATTAAGAAGGATTCCGGCGACGCAACCGCAAGGAAGGGCGTGGATCTCAGCCTCGCCCCCAAGCCGTCGCCCTATCTGAAGGCGAACCCTTGCGCCGCCTGCAACGTGCGCGACCTGACCTTGTGCAACGTGCTGAGCGACAGCGAACTCGACCGGCTCAACGACATTGTCAGCCAGGTCGAATATGACAGCCACGCCCCGGTCATCGACGAAGGCGAACCGGCCAGTTCTCTGTTCAACGTCACCGATGGCGTGGTCAAGCTTTTCAAGCTCTTGCCCGACGGGCGGCGCCAGATCACCGGCTTCCTGTTCCCCGGCGATTTTCTGGGCATCGCCATGAACGACACCTACGCCTACTCGGCCGAATGCGTGACGCCGACCAAGCTCTGCCGCTTCCCGCGCCGCGCCCTGGAACGGCTGCTGGAGGAATTCCCGCATATGGAGAAGCGCCTGCTGGGCCTTGCCTCCAACGAGCTGGTTCAGGCGCAGGACCAGATGGTCCTGTTGGGCCGGAAGACGGCGAAGGAAAAGCTCTGTTCGTTCCTGCTGACGCTGGCGGCCCGCGCGCGCGAGCGCGGCGAGGACGGCCACATCATCATGCTGCCGATGAGCAGGGCCGACATCGGCGACTATCTGGGCCTGACCACGGAAACCGTCAGCCGCACTTTCACCAGCCTGAAGAGCAGCAATGTGATCCGGCTGAAGGAAGGCGGCCATGTCGAGCTGCCGGACCTCGATCTTCTCGAGGAGCTGGCTGAAGGGGCGTGACCGCCGGCCTCCCATCGGACCCCCTTTTCCAGCGCGTGACCGAGGCGACCGACGACCTGATCGCGCTGACCCAGGACCTGATCCAAATTCCGACCGTCAACCCGCCCGGCGACGCCTATGGGGCGTGCTGCGATTATCTCGGCGGCCGCCTGGAGCGGCGCGGGTTCGAGGTTACTTATCTGCGGGCCGAAGGCGCCCGGGGCGATTCCGACGCCTATCCGCGCATGAACGTGATCGCGCGCTACGACACCGGGCGACCGGGGCCTTGCGTCCACTTCAACAGCCACATCGACGTGGTCGAACCCGGCGCCGGATGGACCCGGGATCCGTTCGGCGCCGAGATTGACGACGGAAAAATCTACGGCCGCGGCGCCTGCGACATGAAAGGCGGCCTGGCGGCGTCGATCGTCGCGGTCGAGGCCTTGATCGACACGGTGCCAGACCTGCCCGGCGTGATCGAGATCTCCGGCACCGTCGATGAGGAAAGCGGCGGTTATGCCGGCGTCGCCTGGCTGGCGGAACGCGGGTATTTCTCCAAGCCGCGGGTCGACCATGTGCTGATCCCCGAACCGCTGTACAAGAACTGCGTCTGCCTGGGCCACCGCGGCGTCTGGTGGGGCGAGATCGCGATGCGCGGCCGCATCGCGCACGGCTCCATGCCGTTTCTGGGAACGTCGGCGATCCGCGGCATGGCCGACTTCCTGGCGCGGGTGGAAAACGACCTGCTGCCCGCCCTGAACCAGCGCCGGACCAGGATGCCGGTCATTCCGGAGGCGGCGCGTCAGTCCACCCTGAACATCAACTCGCTGCACGGCGGCGCCAACGAGGAGCCGCCCGGCACGGACCGACTGCCGGCGGCGCTGGTCGCCGACTCCTGCCGGGTCGTGCTGGACCGGCGCTACCTGATGGAAGAAAACCGAAAGGAAGTCGTCAGCGAGATCGAAGATCTTCTGGACAAAACCAAGGCCGCACACCCAGGCATCGACTTCGAGGTCCGGGAAATGTGGTCGGTGGACCCGACCATGACCGACCCCGACGCGCCGGTCGTTCGGGCGGTTTCCGCGGAGATCGAGCGGGTGCTCGGCGCGCCCGCCCAGCATGTGGCGTCGCCCGGAACCTACGACCAGAAACACATCGCCCGGGTGGGGCAATTGAAGGACTGCATCGCCTACGGGCCGGGCATCCTGGAACTGGCGCACCAGCCCGACGAATACATCGTCATCGACGACATGGTGCAGTCGGCGAAGGTGATGGCCGCGGCGACCTGGCGGCTGCTGCACGGCGACGTCGCGCCGGCGCCGGCCGATCCGGGCTTCTAAGGGGATTGCGCGATGACGGAACCGGGTCCGCAAAACCTGATCACCGACGTGAACGGCATCACGGTCGGCAACGCCGAGGACCGCACCGCGCTGAC
>Ga0056115_1000261_pt1 | contig 25431 bp, 23 predicted proteins | sample WorMetOlspDAHAB1_FD_77007 | JGI IMG/M metagenome (GOLD analysis project Ga0056115, IMG submission 77007) | Marine gutless worms symbiont microbial communities from Max Planck institute for Marine Microbiology, Germany - Olavius sp. DAHAB.1 ...
CGGGCGGGGTGGGGGCGGCGGATTTCGGCGCGTTCCAGCATCTGGGGCTGGCGGCGTTCGTGATCGCGGTGACCCTGTTCGTGCGCTATGCCTTCTCCGGCATCGCGTCGGCCGCCGCCGTGGTGATCGGCATGACGGGCGGTTACTTGCTGGCCCTGCCCATGGGCCAGGTCGATCTGGGCCCCGTCGCGGCGGCGGGATGGCTGTCGGTGCCGACGCCGCTCAGCTACGGCCTGTCCTTCCCGGCCGTGGCGATCGTCGGCATGGTGGTCATGGCCTTCGTGACCACGGTGGAGACGGTCGGCGACATTTCCGGCATCACCATGGGCGGCGCCCACCGCCCGGCGACCGACCGGGAGCTTTCCGGCGGCGTGATCGCCGACGGCATTGGGACTGCGATTGCGTCCCTGTTGAATGCGCTGCCCAATACCTCCTACAGCCAGAATGTGGGTCTGGTCGCCTTCACCGGCGTGATGAGCCGGCATGTGGTGACCATCGGCGCGGCGTTCCTGCTGGTTGCCGGGCTGATTCCGAAGTTCGGGGCCGTCGTCGCTTCGATCCCGCCCGCGGTGATCGGCGGCGCGGCGGTGATCATGTTCGGCATGGTCGCCGGCGCCGGCCTGAAGCTGATCGCCGAAGCGAGGATGACCCGGCGCAACATGGCCATCGTCGCCCTGTCGCTGGGCCTGGGCATCGGGCTTGCAGGCGTGCCCGACGCGGTGAAGCTGTTTCCCGAAGGGCTGCGCCTGTTATTGGTTTCGGGCATCATCCCGGCGGCGGTGATCGCGGTCGCCTTGAACCTGATCCTGCCCGAGGCCGACTGAACGGCGGATCCGACTTCATGGCACAAGCGCCGGAGGAACCGAGGTGACGCCGCGCGATATCGCGCTGGCCGTGACCGCCGCGTTTATCTGGGGCGCGACGTTTCCGATTACGGCAATCGCCCTTGAAACGACACCGCCAATCTTCTTTGCCTTTCTTCGGTTTTCATGTGCTGCGGCGTTTGTGTTTGTCATCCCCCGCCCGTCGGTGTCCTGGCCACGGCTGATTGCGCTTGGACTGCTTTTGGGCGCCGGCCAGTACGGCTTCATGTTCGCCTCCATGACGCAGGGTATCTCGGCCGGAATGGCGTCGCTGCTTGTTCACACGCAGGCGTTCTTCACCATCGGCATAGCGATGATCGTGTTTCAAGAGCGCCTGCGCAGAAGGCAGGCGGTTGCGGTCTTGCTTGCGCTTGTCGGGCTTGGGTTTCTTGTAGCCGACCGGTCCGAGGTCGGCGCAGTGGTTGGGTTGGCGCTCGTTCTCGTTGCCGCTTTCTGCGGCGCTTCCGGCAACAACCTCCTGAAGTCCCTTGGCAAGGTCGACATGCTTGGAGTGTCGGTTTGGATGAGCCTTGCTGCGCCGCTTCCGCTTCTGGCTCTATCGCTGCCGCTTGAGGCGGACGGCTCGCTCAGCGCTCTTATTTCCACGGTCACCTGGCCGGTCGTCGGCGCCGTCGCCTATTCCGCGTTGCTTGCGACAGTCCTTGTCTTTGCGATCTGGGGCAGGTTGTTGACCAGCTATCCCGCGGCCTCCGTTGCGCCTTTCTTCCTGCTGGTTCCGGTGTTCGGCATTGCGCTGTCGGCGTGGTTCCTGGGCGAACGCCTGTCGGGCCTCCAGCTTGCCGGTTCCGTTTTGATCTTTGTGGGGCTGGCGTTGGCGCTGTGGCCAACGAGGGCGGTCCGGCCGATGACCTAGGTGTTGTCTCTCAATTGGGTGTCGATCCGACGCCTGATCTCGGAGGCTGTCGGGTGACGAAACCCGCCGGCTTGCCGCGGCGGCGTGTTCCGGTGGCGGCTACTTCAGGCCCATGCAATTGGCATAGTAAGTGACGGTCGCGGGCCAGTCGGAGAAGATCGCCTTAATGCCCACGTCCTGCGCAAGAACGTCCAGCACGCGCAGCATGTCGCCATCGTTGGTGATCGCGTTCTTGGTCGATTGATAGTACCAGCCGCCGCCGGCGTTCAGCGGGCCGGACCGTTCGATGGTCCAGGTGATGATCTCCAGGCCGGCCTGCCGCGCCGCTTTGGCGTAGGCGGACGGGACGATGGACGTGTCATCGCCCAGATCCAGCAACATCCACATGGGCGGCGCGACGATTTGCACGCCATCGCCGGCAAGCTCTTTCATGCCCGGCGACCAGGTCGACGGATCCGTGTGATCGAACGAGTCGTCGCTGTAGCGTCCGTCCAGATAGACGGCTTGTTTGCCGAAGTCGGGCTCGTTTTCGATCCAGTAGCGGACGTCGTCCAAGTTGAAGGACTGTGCATAGACGTCGGCCGGCTCGACGCCTGCGGCTTTGTACTCGTCGATCAGCTGCTGCGCATAGTCTTCCCGGCTGTAGTCTCCCTCGTACGGCATCGGCACGCTGGGGGATTTCAGTTCCGGCGTGTACTTGGCGCCCAGCGTCTTGAACAGGGCGATGCTCTCCGCATGAGTCATCAGGGTGCCGGTGGATGCATAGAGGTCGGTCCGCCAGTTGGCGGTGCCATCCATATAGTCTTCAACCGTCGTTGCGGCTGGATTGGACGAGTCCATCTTCCCCCACAGCGATTTGAACTGGGCCAGCGTAATGTCGCTTGTGCAGCACCTGGCCGATGCCTTTTTCCCCGATGCCGGATCGGCAGGGGTGAACGGTTCCGCGCACTGCGCCGCCAGTTCCGGAACCGCCAGGATGTTCGTCGTGGTGTGCAGGTCGCACTGGGAATGTCGACAGACCAGTTGCCTGTCCTTCGTGAAGGTGACGTCGCATTCCAGGATGCCGGCCCCCATCCGGGCGGCTGCCTCGTAGGATTCCCTGGTATGTTCGGGGAACTGCAAAGGCGCGCCGCGATGGCCGATTGAGAAGTCGGTCTTTTCGAACGGCCCGGTGCACTGTTGCAGCTTCGACTTCAATGGCCCGTCTTCCAGGGCATCGACCAGATAGAACGGACGCGGCCCCAACTGGACAGCGCCATCCATCTGTTGCGCCACGGCGCCGCCAGCGATGAGAAAGGCCGCGCCGACCAAAGCGCTGCGCGTAACGACCCGACAAAGGTTGAGCATCACCGATCTCCTTTGGTTGGCACAGGTCGATGACAACCGCCCGCGGCGACAAGTCGATGACAATGCTAAGAATGCGCGCTGACGCCGGCCGGTTCTTGTAAAGTAGCAGGCGGAGGACACATGCTCAGGATCTTTCTCACCCACAATCCCGAGGACCTCGACGCCTATTACGGTCGCACGCTTGCCGACCTCGAGGCGCTGGGGGAGGTGCGCCGCAATCCCCTAGAGAGAAACCTGACCACGCCGGAACTGATTGAGGCGGCGGCGGGCTGCGAGATCATCGTGTCCCATCGCGCAACACATGGGGAAACTGCGTTATTCGAGAACGCCCCCGGCCTGATCGCCTTCCTCCGCTGCGCCATCGATATCCGGGATGTGGATTTGGAGGCGGCTTCGAGGGCCGGGGTGTTGGTTGCGAACGCGGACAAGAGTTTCATTCCCTCGACTGCCGAGATCGCCTTGGGCCTGATGTTGAGCCTTGCCCGGAACATCGGGGAATCCACCCGGGCGTACCGGGCCGGCGAGATGCCGCCGCAGGTCATGGGTGCGCAGATGCGCGGGCGCACGGCCGGCATTCTGGGATATGGGGCGATCGGCAGCTATCTGGCGGACCTTTTGCTGGCTCTTGGGATGCGGGTGCTGGTCCACGATCCTTTCAAGAAGATCGACCGTCCGGGGATCGAACAGGTCGGATTCGAAGACCTGCTTGCCGCCGCAGATGTCGTACTTCCATTGGCCCAGGCCAGCGCGGAAACAGAGAACCTTATCGACGCAGCCGCCCTGGCCGCGATGAAGCGGACGGCTCTGCTGGTCAATGTGTCGCGTGGCGAGTTGATGGACGAAGATGCGGTTGCGGCGGCCTTGCGCGAAGGACGCATCGGCGGCCTGGCGATGGATGTTGGGCGCGCACCGGACCAAAGGCCGTCGCCCGCGCTGGCCTCGCTGCCCGGCGTTGTGTCGACGCCGCACACAGGAGGTCTGACGCCGGAAAATGCCGACGAACAGGCAGCCAGCAGCGTGGAGCAGGTTCGCGCCATGCTGGACGGCCGGATGCCGCCCCGGTCGGTGAACCCGGATGCGGCGGATCGCCTGCATTCCTGGTGGCAAAAGAACGGCCTGGGGGAGAAGACATGAGCGAGACTGCTGCCGGTATGCCTGCGGGCGCCTGCGACACCCATATGCATTTCTACAACGCCCGCTTTCCCGCCGCGGAAGACGCGCTGATCCACCCGCCCGACGCCTGGGTCCAGGACTATCGCGCCCTTCAGCAACGGCTGGGGCTTCAGCGGGTCGTGGTCGTTCAGCCGACGACTTACGGGCGGGACAATGCCTGCCAGCTTGCGGCGATGGAGGCCTTCGGCGAGACCGCCCGCGGCGTCATGGTCGTCGACGACACGGCGACGGACGAAGAGTTGGCGGATCTCACGGCGCGCGGCGTTCGCGGCGTGCGGTTCCACATGCTGCCGGGCGGCGCGCTGCCGTGGGATCTGCTGGAGACCGTGGCGGCGCGCGTTCACGACCACGGCTGGCACGTCCAGCTTCAGATGAACGGCCGCGACTTCCAGGACAAGCTGGACAGGCTGCTTGCGTTGCCTGGCGGCCTCGTTGTCGATCATGTCGGGCGGTTCATGGACCCGGTGGCGACGGATCATTCCAGCTTTCGCGCCCTGCTGGCCCTTCTGGACACGGGCCGTTGCTGGGTCAAGCTGTCCGCGCCCTACGAGTCCTCGACCGTGGGGCCGCCGGACTATGCCGACGTGACGCCGCTGGCCCGGGCGCTGGCCGCCCACGCGCCGGAGCGCATGCTGTGGGCCAGCAACTGGCCCCATCCGGGCCAGAAGGCGCCGCCCGACGAGGCGCTGCTGCTGGGGCTGTTGGACAGATGGGTGGACGATCCGGAGATCCGGCGGCGGATCCTGGTGGACAATCCGGCGGCGTTGTACGGTTTTGAGGACTAACGGGAGGGCTTTATGGCGGGACCATATGTAATCGGGGTCGACGGGGGAACCGGCGGCATGCGGGCTGGCGTGTTCGACCTGGAAGGCACGCCGGTCGCATTCGCGTCGGTCGAATACGAAACCCGTTTTCCGCAGCCGAGCTGGGCGGAACAGGATCCGGAGGACTGGTGGCAGGCGCTGGGCGGGGCGGTGCGCGCGGCGATGGCGGAGGCGGGTGTCGACGGGTCGGCGATTTCCGCGATCTCTGTCGACACGACCTGTTGCAGCGTTGTCGTGTTGGACGAAAACGGTGCGCCACTCAGGCCCGCATTGATCTGGATGGACATGCGGTCCGCACCGCAGACCGAAAAGGTGGTCGCCACCGGCGACGCGGCGCTTGCGGTCAACAGCAACGGCGCCGGCCCGGTTTCGGCCGAATGGATGATCCCCAAGGCCCTGTGGGTGAAGGAGAACGAACCGGAGATTTTCGAGCGGGCGGCAACGATTTGCGAGTTCCAGGACTACATCACCTATCACCTGACCGGCCGCATGGTGGCCAGCATCAACAATGTGGCGGCGCGCTGGCACTACCGGTCGGGCGCCGGCGGGTATGCCGCGGAGATGGTCCGTGCGCTTGGCATGGAGGCGATCCTGGAGAAATGGCCGCAAGAGGTCCTGGCGTTGGGCGAGGTGGTCAGCGGCCTGACGCCGCGCGCGGCCGAACACCTGGGCCTGCCTGCAGGTCTGCCCGTCGCCCAGGGCGGTGCCGACGCCTTTATCGGCATGATCGGCCTGGGCGTCGTCAGGCCCGGTCGGCTGGCCTTTATCACCGGATCCTCGCACCTGCATCTGGGCCTCAGCGAAACGCCGTTCAACGGAAAGGGCATCTGGGGCACCTATGCCGACGCGGTCATTCCCGGTCTGCACGTAACCGAAGGCGGACAGACCTCCACCGGGTCGATCGTCAACTGGTTCAGGACAATGCTGGGGGACAGCGCGGACTACGACGTACTGAACGCCGAGGCGGCCGCCCTGCCGCCGGGGTCGGAAGGCCTGGTCGTGCTGGATCATTTCCAGGGCAACCGGACGCCCTATACGGACCCGCTGTCGCGCGGGGTGCTGTCGGGCCTGACGCTGAAGCATGGGCGCGGCCACATCTTCCGGGCCGTTTTGGAGGGCATCTCCTTCGGCACCGAGCTGATCCTGGAGACCATGCGCGACAACGGCTTCCGGCCGAAGGACGTGGTCATCGCCGGCGGTGCCACCCGGTCGGACCTGTGGCTGCAGATCCATGCCGACGTCTCCGGCCTGCCGCTGATCCTGACCCGGGTGGCCGACGCGCCCGCCCTGGGCTGTGCCTGCCTTGCCGCGGTGGCGGCCGGCCACTATGGCAGCATCGCCGAGGCGGCGGACGCGATGGTGCATGTGGAGCGCACGATCGAGCCCGACATGGCCGCGCACGAAGTATACCGACCGTTCTATGAGGCTTACAAGGCAAGCTATCCGGCACTGAAAGACGTGCTGCACGCTCAGGCGCGCGCGGCTGCGGGGTAGGTGACAGCTGTTCCCTCCCGCTGGTGCTGTCAGTCCAGTGCGAACCAGTTCCACCAATTCCTCGTGGCAGATTGGCGCGTTTCACGTTTTTCCTCTTACAGATCACTCGTGCCCGAGAAAAACCGTTGCATCCAGTGCGGGTCGCTGTTAATCGTTTAACTGTAAAACGTTTAACTGCAATGCTGGGGGAGCAGTGATCGAATGTCGCGCCGGGAGGCATCGATCAAGGACGTCGCGGCGCTTGCGGGCGTTTCAACGGCGACGGTCTCCAACGTTTTGAATGGTACCAAACCGGTGTCAACGACGGTGGCGGGCAAGGTGCGCAAGGCCGCCGACGAATTGGGGTACCGCATCAATCGGGCCGCATCGCAGCTTCGCTCCGGCAAGAACCGGGTGGTCGGAGTGATCGTGCCGGATTTGTCTGACCCGTTCTTCACCTCGATCATCACGGAGCTCGAAGGCCTGGCGCGGCCAGGGGGCTACGAAATCATCGTCGCCAACTCCAACGACGACGTTCAGATCGAACATGGTCGCCTGGATGCGCTGCTGGCTTGGCGTCCGGCTGCGATGGTGATCATCCCCTGCACGGATAACCTTCCGCCGCACATTCGCAAGGAAGGGGCCGAAGTCCCAATGGTGCTGGCGGACCGCGTTGCCGATACCGGGGTCGTCGACACCGTCCTGATCGACAACATAGATGCCGGGAAGATCGCCGCACGGTACCTCACGGATATCGGACACCGAGACGTGCTCCTCGCCCCGTCGGACCTGAATCTCGCCGCGATCAGGCAGCGCTGCGAGGGCGCCGAGTCCGCGATCAGGCGCGTCGGCGGGCGTGTTCGCAAACTGGAACTTGGCTCGGAGCCCAACAAGGGTGCCAAGACACTCACCCACTGGCTTGAGCGCAATGATGCGCCGACCGCAATCATTGCCATGACGGACATCACGACGCTCGGCGTGTTGACGTCGATGGCTCAGCGTAAGATCGATATTCCAAATCAGATTTCGATTGTCGGCTTTGACGACTATCCTTGGATGTCCGCGCGGCGCACGGCAATCACTGCGGTTCGCCAGCCGATCGTCGAGATCGCTCAGGCCATATGGGAGCGGCTTGATGCGCGGATGAACGGCGACGATCAACCGCCGCAAACCACTGTTCTGGAGTGTTCGTTGACGATCCGGGACTCGGCCCGACCGATACCTTGTGAAAAGCCGTCGGAAGATCGGCGGGCCTATTCGAAGGAGGGCCCCGGCGAGTTTGAAACTGGGGAGGGGGCGGCGACGCGCCGCACATCGAAGAGAGGCACGATACACTAGAGAAGAAACCGAATCTCGAAAGGCGCAGCTTCGGCTGCGAACGGCGGAGATTGAACTTCAAGAATCGACGCAAACCATGGGGTTCTCAATTACAGAGGAGGAAACAATGAACCGCAATCTTTTGAGCATAACGGCGATGCCGGCGCTTGCGCTTGCGCTCGCCGCGACACCGGCTTCTGCCGTGGACTGGAAGGCGGAGCTCGGCGATCATTCCGGCGTGGACGTTCGGGTCCAGGTCATCCAAGACCCCTTCATCGACTCATTGAAGGAGATCAGCCCGACCTTTGAGGGGGTAACCGGTGCGAAGGTGACAATCGAAGGCTTCGGTTATGATCCGCTGCACGAGAAGCAAATTCTGAGCTGCTCGCAGAATGATGGTCAGTACGATGTGCTGTTCATCGACGGTATCTGGGTTGGCGAGTTCGTCGAAGCCGGCTGCATCGATCCGGTGGACGAGCGTGTCGCCGCAACCGATCCCGAGATCGCGGCGATTGATGACTATATCGAATCCTTCGCCGGTCAGGCCTATTGGGAGGGCAAACTGCAGTGCCTGCCAATCGCCGGCTATTGGCACATGCTGCACTACAGAACAGACCTCTTTGAAAAGGCCGGACTCGAACCGCCCAAGACCTTTGACGAGTTGATGGCGGCGGCCAAGTTCTTCAAGGAAAGCCCTGACTTCCCGGACGTGGACGGCATGGCCATGAACTTCAAGCGCGGCTCTGCGGCCGGCCAGCAGTTCTTCGAGTGGATCTATTCCGCTGGCGGCAAGCCCTGGGAGTCGAACTATCCGGGATCGCCTGACGCCTATGCCGATCAGACACCGCTGTTCAATTCCGACAAGTCGGTCGAGATGATCCAGTTCTTCAAGGACATGGCGGCCTACGGACCGCCGGGTGTTGAGGAATATGCCTGGGACGAGCGCGCCAACGCGTTTACCCAGGGCAAGGTCGCGATGATCAACAACTGGTCGGTGCGGACCCCGCTGTTCCAGGATCCGAAGATTTCGAAGGTGATCGGCAAGTTCGATGTCGCCGTGTTCCCGCATGCGGAAGGCTCGGAATCCGTTCCGCCGGTCGGCGGGTGGATCCTGTGCATCAACCAGCACTCCTCGAAGAAGGAGGCCGCGTGGGACTACATCAAGTGGTTCGCGAGCCCGGAAACGCACAAAACATTCGTGCTGGCCGGTGGTCCTCCGAGCCGTCATTCGGCGATGCAGGATGCCGACATCATCGCAGCGCAGCCCTGGGTTCCGACGCTCTACGAGTCGTCAAAGAAAGCCTGGGCCGAGCTTCGTCCGCGCCACGCCATGACCTTCGAGATGATCGATACGCTGGGTCTTGAAGTGAACCGGGCGATCGTCGGCGATGCGACCCCACAGGAGGCCATGGATACTGCGAACGAGAACATCACCAAGATGCTCAAGCGCGCAGGCTATCTGGAGTAGTCCGAGACCGGCGCAACCCGTTGATCCGAACGGGTTGCGCCTCCCTCTAGGGAAGGGCCCGTGGCCCTTCCCGAAAGGACGCAGGTTCGAATCCTTTCGAACCGACAGGCTGGGTCTTGAAGTGAACCGGAAGATCGTCGGCGATGCGACCCCACAGGAGGCCATGGATACCGCGAACGCGAACATCGCCACGATGCCCCCGTGCGCGGGCTGTCCGGACCGGTCCGAGACCGGCGCAACCCGTTGATCCGAGCATTGCGTCTCATTCCGGGAAAGGGCCAACCGCCCTTCCCGAACTGACGCAGGTTTGACACTCTCGAAACGCGCGTCACATCCTGCAACGGTGAAGGCCGAAACATGGCGGAACTGACCCAAACATCACCAAGCGCGGTTGGACCGGCCCAACGAAGGGACAGCGAACGGAACACCAAGCTGTTGTTCATCGTCCCGGCTGTCATTTATCTCCTTCTTCTCAGCGTATTTCCCTTCATCTATTCGGTCTATCTCAGCCTCTACGACGCCAAACTCACGCGGATGTCCCGCAAGTTCTTCGTCGGCCTGGAGAACTACCAGGACCTTCTGACCGATCCGCTATTCTTGAAGTCAATCCAGAACACAGCCGTCCTGACTGCGACCTCCATCGGGATCGAGGTGGTGCTTGGATTTGCATTTGCGAAGGTCTTTCTCAGCTTGCGCGATATGCAGACCGGCCACGTCCTGCGCTCGATGGCCATCCTGCCGATGATGATCACGCCGATCTGCGTCGGCCTGATCTTCAGCTACATCCTGAACCCGACTCTCGGGATCGCGAACTACCTCTTGTCCGGCGTTGGCATCGAACCCCTGTCTTGGTTCGGCAACCCGTCGGTCGCCCTGCTGACGGTGATCATGATCAACGCGTGGCAATGGACGCCCTTCATGATGCTTCTGATGCTCGCAGGGCTCGTGTCGATACCCGGATCGCTTTATGAGGCGGCAGACCTGGAAGGTGCCAAGTGGCATCACGTGGCCCGCTGGATCGAGCTTCCGGCAATTCGTGACGTTATTCTGATCGGCGTCATTCTGAGGGTCATCGACAATCTGAAAATGTTCGATCTCGTCTATGTCACCACGCGTGGCGGCCCCGGGGACGCGACCGAACTCGTTACATTCTTCGCGTATCGACAGAACTTCAGGTTCTTTCAGGTCGGGTACGGGTCAGCGGCGGCCGTCATCATTCTTTTGATCAGCATTCTCGTCACGATGATTGCGGTGCGATACCTCCGGAGGATGCAGAATGCGTAGCGGAAGCAAGACACTGTCGCTTCTCGCCGCTTTCGGCATCGTGTTCATCTTCACTGCGCCGATCCTGTGGATGGTCATGGCGGCATTCAAGACGATCTCGGACATCTACGCCATCCCGCCGGTTTGGTTGCCGGATTTCAGCTATCTCGAGAATTTCACGCTGCTTCTGACCGAGAACTGGCAGTTCCTCAGGAATTCGATTGTGGTTACCCTCGGGTCGACCGCTCTGTGCATGGCGTTCGCTCTGCCGACCGCGTTCGGGCTGGTGAATTTCGGCTTTCGCGGAAGGCATTTTCTGGCCGACTGGATCCTCAGCACCCGGATGATGCCGCCGATCGCGGCTGCCGTTCCGCTTTTCATCCTGTTCAACAATCTCGGGATGCTCGACACAGTCGGTGCGCTTGTCATCGTCTATGCGGGCTTCAACCTGCCATTCGCGATTTGGGTGGCGATGTCCTTCTTTCGCAATATCCCGAAGGAAATCATCGAAGCGGCCCGGATCGAAGGATGCTCATGGTTCCAGACCTTCTGGATCGTGGCTATTCCTCTGGCGCGCAGCGGCATTGCGACGGTCGCGACCTTCGTCTTTATCTTCGCATGGAACGAACTTCTGTTGGCGCTCTTCCTGACCACGCGCGAGGCCAAGACGTTTCCGGTGGTCATCTCGTCCTTCTCGACAGTGACGAAGACCTATTGGGAGCTGATCTCGGCCGCGACGATCATCCAGATCCTGCCGCCGGTGATCTTCACACTGATCATGCAACGCCACATCGTCTCCGGCCTGACCATGGGGGCTGTTAAGCATTGAGCTGGATCGGAACACACCTTCGGCCGGCACCCGAACGCAGGGCCAGAACACCTGTCCAGGCCGCCATCGCGACGGGAATGACGACAACAGTGTGCGTCGGCAACGCAAGCCAACGTGGCACGCGCCATAAGGACGGGAGAAAAGCATGAACAAGATCGGCGTGCACGCGCTTTGCCGGGTGGGCGGCTGGCGTCAGGACTTGTGCCTGCTTGCGATCGATTTCACCCGTGCCAGCTTCCAACCAGCCGGCAGGGTCGACGGCCTGATCCAACGCCCGGGAGTCAGAGGTGTTTTCAATGGGTGAGATCGTCCTCAGTCATGTGCACAAGAAGTTCGGCCCGATCACCGTGATCGGAGACGTCAGTCTCGAAATCAAGGACGGCGAGTTTGTCGTCTTTGTCGGACCTTCGGGCTGTGGAAAATCGACCTTGCTGCGCCTGATCACCGGTCTTGAAGAGCTGACCGGCGGGCAGATCATCATCGACGGTCGCGATGCGACTTTCGAGAAGCCCTCATCGAGGGGCCTCGCGATGGTGTTCCAGTCCTACGCGCTGTTCCCGCATATCAGCGTGCGGGACAATATCGGCTTCGGGTTGCGCATCGCCGGCGAGCCAAAAACGGAAATCAAGAAGAAGGTCGACAATGCCGCCCAGACGCTCGGCATGCAGGACCTGCTGGACCGCAGGCCACGAGAGCTTTCGGGCGGCCAGCAACAACGCGTTGCGATTGGGCGCGCCATCGTGCGCAATCCGACGGCGTTCCTTTTTGACGAACCCCTGTCGAATCTGGATGCGGCGTTACGGGTTCAGATGCGGATCGAGCTCATCCGGCTGCACGAGAAACTCAAGACCACCATGGTCTATGTCACCCATGACCAGGTCGAAGCGATGACCATGGCCGACCGGATCGTCGTGCTGGAGGGCGGAAATGTCGAGCAGTTCGATACGCCCATCGCGCTTTATGACCACCCCAGGAACAAGTTCGTCGCCGGTTTCATCGGGTCGCCGAAAATGAACTTCGTCGAGGCAAAACCAGCCCCCGACGGCAAAGTCGAACTGATCGATGGCACCGTTATCCACCTCCCGACTCTGAAACCGGAGGACATGAGCGCCAAGATGACGCTGGGTATCCGGCCCGAGCACATCGAGTACTCGCATGAAAGTGGCGATTGGAAAGGCACGATCGTCGTCGAGGAACAGCTTGGCAGCGATGCATTCCTCTACGTTGAGGTTCCGAAAGTCGGCATGGTGACGGTGCGCGCGGTTGGCGAACGCGACTATCACGGTGGTGAGACCATCTACCTTTCGCTGCCTGGCGCGTCTTGCCATGTCTTTGGAGCGAATGACGAACGTTTGAACTGACGGTCGATCGACCGCCTTTCGGGTGGTGCGGGCTGCTCCCTGTCCCACCCTGCAGACCGATCTCCGTCGGTGAGGAGGCCGCCTTGTCCAGAACGCCTTACCCGACATTGTTAGCAGCGTTCGGCATCGTCTTCACCTTTACCGCGCCGATTGTCTGGATCGTTCTCGCGGCCTTCAAGACGCGCACGGACCTTTACGCGATTCCGCCGGTTTGGCTGCCCAACTTCACTTATCTCGAACATTTCCGGGTGCTGTTGTCCGAGAATTGGATGTTCCTGATGAACTCGGTCGTCATCACACTCGGGGCGACCGCGCTTTGTATGATCATCGCCTTGCCGGCAGCCTTTGGATTGGTGAACTTCCAGTTCGGGGGGCGTGATTTTCTTGCCGATTGGATCCTCAGCACCCGGATGATGCCTCCGATTGCGGCGGCCGTGCCATTGTTCATGGTGTTCAATGGGTTGGGTATGTTGGACACCCTGATTGGCATGATTCTGGTTTATGCCGGTTTCAACCTGCCGTTCGCGATATGGGTGGGGATGTCGTTCTTTCGGAGCATCCCGAAGGAGATCATCGAAGCCGCCCGGATCGAGGGATGTTCGTGGTTTCAGACACTCTGGATCGTCGCCATTCCACTGGCCCGCAGCGGCATCGCGACGGTTGCGACGTTCGTCTTCATCTTCGCATGGAACGAACTGCTTCTCGCACTATTCCTGACAGTGCGCGCCGCCAAGACTTTTCCGGTCGTCATCACGTCGTTCGTGACGACGGGCAACGTGTTCTGGGAACTGATTGCCGCGGCGACGATCATCCAGGCAGCCCCGCCCATCATATTCACACTTCTGATGCAGCGGCACATTGTGTCGGGGCTGACGATGGGAGCGGTGAAGCATTGAACGAGCAGGCGGACAAGAAGAAGGCAGCGCGTCGGCCGCAGACCGCGGTGCAATCGGGCTCGCTTTATGAACAAACGTGAGGGGAATCAGGATGAACGAGACACACGAAGGCAAATCGGCAGCAGTCACCGGGGCTGCATCGGGGATCGGCCTTGCCTGCGCCCAGGCGATGCATGCTGCGGGAGCAGAGGTCGTGCTGATCGACCGGGACGAAGGTAAGCTCGACGAGATATGCTCCGAGCTTGGAAACCGCGCACATCCGCTGAACGTGGATCTTCTCGACGGCGAAGCGGTCTCGGGGATCCTGCCGCGCATTCTCGGGCTTGCGGGCGGACTCGACATCTTTCACGCCAATGCCGGCGCCTATGTTGGAGGCGCCGTGGCAGACGGCGACCCGGATGTCTGGGACAAGGTGCTGAACCTCAATACGAACGCGGCGTTCCGCTCGGTGCATGCAGTGCTGCCGCACATGATCGAGCAAAAGAGCGGGGACATCATCTTCACCAGCTCCGTCGCCGGCGTGATCCCGGTGATCTGGGAGCCGATCTACACTGCCTCGAAATTCGCCGTGCAGGCTTTCGTGCACTCCACCAGACGCCAGCTCATCGAACACAATATCCGCATGGGGGCGGTTCTTCCGGGTCCGGTGATCACCGCGCTCCTTGACGATTGGCCGAAGGCCAAGATGGAAGAGGCTCTGGCAGCGAAGGCGTTGATGGAGGCCAAAGAGGTGGCCGAATGCGTGATGTTCATGATCAGCCGGCCCGAAGGTGTGGTGATCCGCGACATAACCGTACTGCCGCATGGTCTGGATATGTGACCTGGCTCGGCGGCTCTGTCAGAGAGACTCGAACACGACATGGCCGCACACGAGGCATACCGACCGTTCTATGAGGCCTACAAGAAAAGCAATCCGATCTTGAAGGATATCCTGCACGCCCAGGCCCGGGCGTCGGCCGGGTAGGTCGCAAAGCCCCTCTCCCCGTGGGGGAGAGGGTGGACCGTGGCGCAAGCCGCGGGCCGGGTGAGGGGGTTCCGGTGCCTGATCGGATAAACCCGAACCCCCTCATCCGGCCCTTCGGGCCACCTTCTCCCCCCGGGGGAGAAGGGAGGACTTTCAAGGCCTCAGAACGATCTTGGCCGCCGGCGTGCGGCCTGCGTTCAGGTCGTGGAACGCTCGTCCGCCTTCCGCCAGGGGCCGTTCTTCGATCCAGTCCAGCGCGCCGAGCCGGCCGTCGTGCAATGCCGCAAGCGAAGCCCTCAGATCGGCGTCGGTATAGGTGTAGACGCCGATGAAGGTCACTTCGGACAGTGTCAGGGTCCGCGCGTCGAAGTCGCCGGCCCAGCTTTGCAGGCCGACATGGGCGATTACGCCGCCGGGCCGCACCGCCGCAATCGCGGCCGCGCGGGTCGCCTCGGTGCCGACCGCGTCCAGGACCAGGTCGTAAGCGGCGGCTTCCGCCTGCTTTGCCAGCGGATCGAACACGTCCAGCCCGGCGTCCGCGGCGGTCTTCCGGCGCAAATCGTTCGTTTCGGCCAGGTGCACCGCAGGCGCGCCCCAGGCTTTGAGAACCAGTCCGCCCAGCAGTCCCACCGAACCGCCGCCGATGACCAGGCAGCGGCATTCCGGGATCGGCCGCCAAGACGCGCGCGCGGCCAGGGCGAGCGCATGCCAGGCGGTTGCGCAAGGTTCGGTCAGGGCCGCCTTGGCCGGATCCATGCCATCGGGCACCGGGATCAAGTTGCGCGCCGGCAGGGCGATCCGTTCGGCAAACGCCCCGGGCAGCCGCATGCCGATCATTTCGCGCGCTGCGCAAAGATTGGAGCGCCCCGTCTGGCAGTAGTCGCAGTCGCCGCAGGCGATCAGCGGATTGAAGACGACCCGGGCGCCCGGTTCCGGCCCTTCCAGGACGGTGCCGCAGGCCTCGTGACCGAGGATCAGAGGCGGCACCCGGCGGGGGTCGTGACCGTGCCAGGCGTGCATGTCCGAGCCGCAGATGCCGGCCGCTTCGACCTTGACCACGGCGTCGCCCGGTCGCGGCTCCGGCTCCGGCGCGTCGCGGTATTCGGTCGCTTCAGTTGCTGTGTAGTAGAGCGCCTTCATGGGCCAGCCTCACTTCGCGGTAAAACCGCCGTCCACGTGCAGGATCTGTCCTGTAACATAATCCGAGGCCGGCGAGGCCAGGAAGACTACCGGGCCGACGAGATCTTCCAGACGCCCGTTGCGTCCGACACAGGTTTGAGCGGCATTGCGGGCGGCTCTTTCCTCGTCCTCGAAGACCGCGGCGGTCAGTTCCGTCGGGAAAAACCCGGGCGCCAGCGCATTGCAGGTTACCCCGTCGCCCGACCATGCCTCGGCCATGGCGCGGGTCAGTTGCGCCACGCCGCCTTTCGAGGCGCCGTAAGCGATGCCGTTCGGGAACGCCCGCACCGACTGCAAGGACGCGATGTTGACGATCCGGCCCCACCCCTTTGCCCGCATGGCCGGGACAAAAGCCTGGGCCAGGAAGAACGGCGCTGCGAGGTTAAGGTCGAGTGTCCGCCGCCAGTCGTCCGGCGTGACGGCATCGGCCGGTTTGCGCGGGTTCAGGCCCGCCGCGTTCACAAGAATGTCGGGAGACCCCAGCAGCGATGAAACCTGCCGCGCGACCGCCGGCAGCCCGTCGATGTCCGAGAGATCGGCAGCCAGCGCGGCGGTGCGGCCGCCCGAGGCCTTCGCTTCGCCCATCCAGTCGTCCAGCAAGGCCTGACGCCGCGCAAGGCCGACGACCGCCGCCCCGGCACGGACCAGAGCCATGGCAATGCTGCGCCCGATGCCCGCGCTCGCACCTGTGACGCAGGCGGTCCGACCCGCCAGGCTGAAAAGGTCTTCAGTCATTCCGCGGCTGCGAGGTCGAAGCGCTCTCCCGGGAACCATTTCTCAAGCCGTACGTCGGCGGTCCTGGCGTGGCCTTCCATTCCCTCCAGGCGCGAAATGCGCGCCGTCACCTGGGCGATGTCGCGGTTGGCTTCCCGTGTCATGCGTTGCCAGGTCACCGTCTTCATGAACTTGCCGACCGACAGCCCGCCGGTGTAACGCGCCGCGCCCTTGGTGGGCAGAATGTGGTTTGGCCCCGATGTCTTGTCGCCGAAGGCGACGGTGGTTTCTTCGCCCAGGAACAGCGAGCCGTAATTGCGCAGCGACTGCAGCCACCAGTCGAGATCGGCGCACTGGACCTCCAGATGTTCCGAGGCGTAGTCGTCGGAAACGTGAACCGCTTCTTCCCGGGAATCGACCAGGATGATCTCGCCGTAGTCGCGCCACGCCGCCTCCGCGTTGGTGCGATTGACCTCAGGCAAGGTGGCGATGAATTGCGGCGCCAGTTCCATGACCCGTTCCGCAAGCGCCTCGTCCGTCGCGATCAGCCAGGCCGGCGAGTTGTAGCCATGCTCCGCCTGGCCGACGAGATCCCAGGCGACGATCTCCGGATCGGCGGTATCGTCGGCGATCACCATGACCTCGGACGGGCCGGCGAACATGTCGATCCCGACCCGGCCGTAGAGGATGCGTTTTGCCTCGGCCACGAACTGGTTGCCCGGCCCGACCAGGATGTCGGCCGGCGGACTTCCGAACAGACCGAATGCCATGGCCGCCACGCCCTGGACACCGCCCAGCGCCAGGATCGAATCGCCGCCGCAGAGATCCAGGGTGTAGAGGATCGCAGGGTTCACCCCGAACTCGGGCCTGGGCGGCGAACACGCAACCACCGTGTCGACGCCGGCGACTTTTGCCGTCGTCACCGACATGATGGCCGATGCAACGTGGGAATAGCGACCGCCCGGCACGTAGCAGCCGGCTGCGGCCATCGGGATGTTGCGATGGCCCGCCACCAGGCCCGGCCTGAGCTCGACCTCCGTGTCGCGGATGGCGTCCTTCTGCGCCTCGGCGAAACGGCGCACCTGGTCGTGGGCAAAGCGGATGTCGTCCTTGAGCCGTTGCGAGACCTTGTTGGCCGCCGCGTCGCGGGTCTCCTGCGATACGACGATCTCCCCGTTCCACTTGTCGAACCGGGCGGCGTAGTCGCGCGCCGTGTCCTCGCCGCCCGCCTCGATGTCGTCCAGGATCGACTGCACGGTGGCGCGCACATCTTGCTCGCCGGTCGCGGCCGTCTTTTCGGCCTTTTTCAAATAGCGGACAGCCATGATGCCTGGTCCTCCAAGTCTCAGTAGATGTCGGGCAGGAAAACGGTCGAGATCTGCGGTACGTAGGCGATCAGCAGCACGATGATCAGCATGCCGATCACGTAGGGACCGGCCCGGGCCGCAATCTTCAGGACCGATTCCCCGGTGATGCCGGAAATAACGAAGAGGTTGAGGCCCAGCGGCGGGGTGATGAAGCCGACGCCCAGCGCCGTGATCATCATGATGCAGAACTGCACTTCGTTCATTCCGATCTCCTGCGCCAGAGGCAGCAGGATCGGCGCCAGGATGACGATGTTGGGCGTGGTCTCCATGACACAGCCTGCCGCGATCAGGATGGCGATCATCAGCAGTTTGATCATCAAGGGGTCCTCGGTCAGCGAGGTCACCGCGAAAATGACGCCCTGGGGCACGTTGAGTGCCGCGAGAGTCTGCGCGAGCGGCAGGGACATCGCGATGATCGGCAGGATCACGCCGTTCACTTTGGCCGAACTGACCAGCATCTTCGGAAAGTCGGCCAATGTCAGAGTGCGCTGGAGCAAACCGATTATGATGGTCGTGGCCACGGCCACCGCCGCGGCCTCGGTCGGCGTGAAAATGCCCGAGTAGATGCCGCCCAGGATGATGATCGGGACCAGAAGGGCATAACGCCCGTCCCAGACCGCCTTGCGCCAGCGGTCCAAGGAGAAGCCCACCTTCTCGCCCTCGAAGTTGTGGATCCGGTTCATCACCATGTTGGTGACCATGATCGACAGCATGATCAGGACACCGGGGATGGCCGCAGCGAGAAACAGCGTCGAGGCTGAAATCCCCAAGATCAGGCCGATGATGATGTAGGCGATCGACGGCGGGATCAGGATCCCGGTACAGGCGCCCGAGGCGACCAATGCGCAGGCGTAGGGCCGCGGATAGCCCTTGTCGACCAGCTTGTGGATGGTCATGCGCCCGACTGCCGCCGCGCCGGCGGCGTCCGAGCCGGAAATGCAGGCGAAGAAGCCGCAGCCCAGCACCGTGGCCGTTCCTAGGCCGGCACGAAAGCCGCCGGTCGTCGCATCGGCGACGTCCAGCAATTTGTTGGACAGACCAGTCCGAACCAGCACGTCGCCGGTCAGGATGAACAGCGGGACGGCGATCAGGGCGAAGTGGTCGATGCCGTCGAACAGCGATTCGCCCAGCAGTCCCAGCGGGAGCACGTCGGTGGCGACCAGCATGATGACGGCGCCGATCCCCAGTGCCGCCCAGACCGGCACCGCCAGGGCGATCAGGGCGACGATCAGAAGGACCGGGCCATAGAACTCCCAGCCGAGATCGACGGTTTGCTCCTGGAGCTGTTGCCAAAGCATGATCTCGTCCCCCTAGTCGAACAGTTTCGCGCCTTCGTAGACCGGGCGGCCACGGCGCAAGTCGCCGAAGTCGCGCCAGATCGACTGGCAGAGGCGATAAATCATGAGAGAAAACCCGAGGGGAACAGCCGCCAGAAACCATGCAAGGCTGATACGCAGGCCGTGGGTCACCGAGCCGAACTTGACTGAGATCTGCAGCGATTCGATTGCGGTGTAGACGGCAAGACAGGCGAGCGCCAGCATGCAAAAGTCGCCGAAGAGATACACCGCCGACTTGCCACGATCGGGCAGGTAATGCAGCAGGACGTCGATCCGGATATGGGCGCGTTCCTTGACCGCGGCGGAGGCGCCGACCCAGGCGAGGTAGATAAAGGCGTAGCGGGCGATCTCCTCACCCCAGATCGATGAGTAGGATAGGACGAACCGTCGCACGACCTCCACAACGATGGTCGCGACGATCATGGCGTAGAACCCCAGCAGCAGCCAGCGTTCGGCGTTGTCGTCCAGGCGTTTCCAAAAGGAGTCGGGCTTCGTCATCGGGCACGTCCCTCGGCTGGCCCGCCGCGGCTGTCCGGAGCCGCGCGGTGCTGTTGCCACATTTGGGGCTTGAGGGGGGCGGCATCGCCGCCCCCTCCGTCAGGCCCTATGCGTCGTGGACGTAGAGACGGCTCTGGGTGTTGGCCGCTTCTTCGAGCTTGCCGAAGGTGTCCATGGAACCGGCCAGCTCCGTCTTGAAGCCGTCCCATTCCGAGCGCTGGTAGCCGCCCGCCTTGACCCATTCGTCGAGCTCCGCCGCAGTGGGGGAATAGAACTGCACGCCCGCTTTGCCCATCTCGGCCATGGCGTAGTTGCGCGCCGCCGGGACCTTGGCCAGGTTCTGCTGTGCGGAGATTTCGGAGGCGAACATGACGCCCTCCTGCACGTCGCCCGGCAGCGAATTGAACCATTCGAGATTGCAGGAATAGACCTGGCTGTCCGGCACGGCCCGGGAGAAGGTCACCCAGGAGAGGATGTCCGTGAACCCGAACACGTGAAGCGCGCCGACCGCCGGATCCAGCGCATCCGCAACGCCCTGCTTGATCGCCGAGGGGGTTTCGCCCCAGGCGACCGGGGTCGGGTTCGCGCCGATCATCCGGTAGTACTGCTGCAGCATCTTCGAGCCGGGCACGCGGAACTTGATGCCCGACAGGTCGGCCGGCGTCTTCACCGGGCCTTCACCGCCCTTGCGGACGGCCACCACCCGCGGATCGATCACCACATACCACAGCGGCTTGAAGCCCTTGGCCTCGACCTGGGGGTCGACCGCCGAACGCCAGGCGTCGGAGTTGACCAGGTTGACGAACTTCTGGTTGGCGCCGCAGAAGTAGGGCAGGTTGATCAGGTCGACCACCGGCGCAAAAGGCGCGAAGTTGGACAGCGAGTGCTGCGCGGCCTGGATCGTGCCGTTCTGCACCTTCTGGGCCAGCGCGCCGCCGGCGCCCAACTGGCCGCCCGGGGCGAGCTTGACATAGATCTTGCCGCCGGTGGCGTTCTGGATGTTCTCCTTGAAATCGAGCTGCATGATCGGATAGCTGCGCGACGCGCCCAGGATGTAGGCGGTGGCGACGGTCATGCTGTGCTCGGCCGCCTGCTGGCGTTGCTTTTCCTCTTTGGCCGTCTGCGCCGCAGCCTCGGTACTGGTCAAGGCGCCGGCTGCGCCGGCGACGACGGCTGCGGTGAAACCGTACTTCGTCGAGATTTCCAGGAAGCGGCGTCGCTCCTCGGATTTTAGGCCCTCGCGGCCGTTGTCTTGGGACATGGTTCCCTCCCTAATTTTCGAAGTTGCTTATTCGTTGTCTTGCCGTTTCTGCGCCCGCTCCCTGGCGAGGCAGGCCGCGATGAACAGAACCACCGCGGCGAACAGGATCAGAAACTCTCCGACGTCGCCCAGGCCAGGCGTGGTGGTCGCCCCGCCGAGAACGGCGATTTTTCCGACCACGATGTTGACGAGAAAGACGGCGAAGAGCCCCCCGGCCCCCAGAAGCGCCTTGTCCTTGAACATCTCGTGCATTGCCTCCGAGTATGTAAGCGCTTACATTGATCGTCCACGGTAGTGCCGGTTCCTGCAGAAAGTCAACTTCTTTCTTGCATCCCGGTCTCTGCGAAATCTGTTAGAGTCCCGTGGAAATCTGGAATCCGGTCAGGGCGGCGACGGCATGGACAAAGCCACAGGGCCAGAACGTAAGCGCTTACGAAATCGCGGGACCGCGCGTCCGACCTTGGAAGATGTGGCGCGCCGCGCCGGGGTGTCGACCGCGACGGTGTCGCGCTATCTGGGAACGCCGGAGAAGGTCCGTCCCGTCACGCGCGCCCAGATCCAGACCGTGATCGATGCGCTTGGCTATACGCCGCACGGTGCGGCGCGGGCCTTGGCCTCGCAGCGCAGCAATACCATCGGCGCTGTGATCCCGACGCTGGACAATGCGATCTTCGCCGCTGTGGTCCAGACCCTCCAGAAGGAGCTGTCTGCGCAGGGGAGGACCCTTCTTCTTGCGGCGTCGGGATACGATCCGGAACGCGAACGCCGGCAGATCGAAAGCCTGATCGTGCGCGGGATCGACGGCCTGATGCTGACCGGCGAGGCCCGGGACCCGGCCTTGTACGAGCTTCTGGAGCGTCGCGGGATCCGTTACGCCAGCACCTATGTTCACCATCCCCGGTCCTCGCATCCGACGATCGGGTTCGACAACAGGCGCGCCATGCACAAGGTGGTCAGCTATCTCCACGACCTGGGGCATCGGTCCTTCGCAATGATCGCCGGCATTGCCGAAGGCAACGACCGGGCCAGCGAACGGATCGTGGGGACGCGCGAAGCGCTGAAGAAGAGGGGAATAACGTTGAAGCCGGCGTGTATCCTGGAACGTCGATACACCATCATGGAGGGGCGCGAAGCCCTGCGGCATCTCATGTCGCAAGGCGAACCCACAACGGCGGTGATCTGCGGCAACGACGTGCTGGCGCTGGGCGCATTGCTTGAGGCGACAGCGCTCGGCTGTCGCGTTCCCGAGGACATCTCGATCACCGGGTTCGACGATCTCGACGTAGCGAAGGAGATCCCGCCCGGCTTGACGACGATCCATGCGCCGCTTGAAGAGATGGGACGGCAAACGGCGGCGTATCTTCTGGAGCCCGATTCCGCCGGCGACGGGGTCGCGCATATCGAACTGTCGGCCGAACTGGTCGTCCGAGGGTCGACCGGGCCGGCGCCCGGGGCTGATTGACGCCTGACCCCTCTCCCCGGCGGGGAGAGGGTGGACCGCGCGTCAGCACGGGCCGGGTGAGGGGGCGCTGTTGGCCGGCACCGGAACCCCCTCATCCGGCCCTACGGGCCACCGTCTCCCCCCTGGGGAGAAGGGGAATGCGTGCGCCGCCGCAGCATCCGCAGCGCCCGCCCGTCGATCGCCAGCAGGCCCAGGCCGATCAATGCCATGCCGGCCATGTGCAGCGGCGCCAGGGTCTCGCCCAGGACCAGAACCCCCAGCAGGATCGCGCTGACCGGGACCAGCAGGGTGACCAGCATGATGTTGGTGGCGCCGGCGGTGGCCAGGATCCGGAAGAAGATGACGTAGGCCGCCGCGGTGCTGACCAGGGCGATGCCCAGAACCGCGGCCCAGGTCTCCACCGCGGGCATCGCCAGGGTCCAGGGACGGTCCACGATCAGCATGACCGGAAACATCAGCACGCTGGAGGCGGTCACCTGTCCCGCCGCCGTCACCAGGGGCGAGGTCCCGGCGAAGCGCCGGCCGTATACGCCGGCGACGCCATAGGACATTGCGGCGCCCACCACGGCGAGCTGGGCGGCCACGTTGGCGCCCAGGCCCGCCAGCGCTTCCGGCCCGATCATCACGACCACGCCGGCGATGCCCAGGATGACGCCGGCGAACCGGCCGCCGGTCAGCTTTTCGTCGCGGGTGAAGAAGTGGGCCATGATCACGGTGAAGACCGGCGTCGTTGCGTTCAGGATCGACGCCAGACCGCTGGTGATCTGGGTCTGTCCCCAGACGATCAGGCTGAAGGGGATGAAGTTGTTGACCGTGCCCATCACGAAGAACGCGGCCCACAGGCGCCGGTCGGCCGGCATGCGGCCGCCGGTCAGGCGAACCAGCAGGATCAGGGTGGCCGCCGCCAGCACGACGCGGCCGAACACCACCGTGAAGGGGCGCAGCTCGACCAGCGCGATTTCGGCAAAGAAGAACGACCCGCCCCACAACAACGACAGCAGGATCAACAGGCCCCATTCAAGAGGGCCCATGGTGGCGTTGATGCGCGGGGTGGAAGCCATGCGGCAAGGTCCGGCGTTGCGGGAACAGCCGGGACACTAGTCCAGGCCGGAGCCGGGCGCATTCCGTTTCTTGCGATGGGGGAGGGGTGGGCCGCCCCGGTGCTTACCGCGCGATCGACACCACGTTTTCGGTGGGCAGCGACGCCGCGATAGCGTCGGCTTTCTTCTTTTTCAACCGGCTGGACCGCAGCAGGCCCGCCTCTTCCAGGATCGGATAAGCGACCGACGTGACATGGCCGTTGATGCGCTTCAGGTCTCGGATGATATCCATGTGGATGCCGCTGGTCTCCACCGATGCCTGCACGCCGGCCCCGACGCGGGCATAGTGGCTGCGCGCGGCGGCGAGTTCAGCCTGGCGGACGACGCGCTTTTGCTCCAATAGCTTGCGGGCCATTTCCACGTCGCGCGTGACGAAGACGCTGAGCGATAGCTGAAGGTTCTCCATCACCGCCCGATGGAATGCCTTTAGTTCGGTTTCGCCCTCGTCCGAAAACCGCAGGCGGTGCCGGATGCGTTTCGCGGCCAGGTCCATCACGCTGTTGTCGACGATATCGCCGATATGCTCCAGGTTGGTGGTGAAGGAGAGGATCTCCACCATGCGTTGGCTTTCTCCGTCATCCATCTCGTTCTTCGAGAAGTCCATGACGTAACTTTTGATCGCCTCGTGCAATCGGTCGACCTCGTTGTCGGCCTCTTCGATCTCGCGGACCAGAAGCTTGTCGTCGGATGTGAGTGCGGTGATCGAACGGCCCAGCATGTCCTGAACCACCTCGCCCATGCGCAGTGTTTCGCGCACCGCACAGGCCAGGGCAATCGAAGGCGAAGACAGCGCATTCGGGTCCAGGTTGCGCGGTTCCTTGTTGGCCTCGCGCGCGGTTTCGTCGGGCATCAGCTTTGTGCACAGCCGGGCGAACGGGACGGTGAAGGGCAGGAACACCAGTCCCATGGTCAGGTTGAACGCCGTGTGGAAATTCACCACCTGGCGACCCGGAGAGGCCTCCAGCATCGCGATCAGGGGAGCGATTTGATCCAGAAACAACAGTGCGGCGGTGGCGACGGTGATCCGCATCATGAAGTTGCCTAGCGGGATGCGCCGGGCCGCCGGGCCCTCCCGCGCAGTCATCACAATTGGCGCAAGGACACCGCCAATATTGACGCCGACCACCAGGGCCAGCGCCAGAGAAACAGGGATCGTTCCGGCCGCGGTCAGCGACATCACCAAGAGAACGATGGCAAGGCTGGAATGGGCGAACCAGGTGATGATCGCGGCCAGCAGCACCGCGATCAGCGCTTCGTCCGACATAAGAGCAAGAATGGCGCCGAAGGCCTCCGACGCGCGCAGCGGCGCCGTCGCCTCGCCGATCAGCTTCAGCGCCAGCAGCATCAGCCCAAGCCCGATGGCGACGCGCCCAAGCTGGCGGGCCCTGCCGTCCTTTGTGCCCAGAAAGACAATCACGCCGGCCGAGATTGCAATCGGCGACAACCAGGCCAGTCCAAGCGACAGGATCTGGGCCAGCAGGGTCGACCCCAGATCCGCGCCCAGCATCAGGGCCAGGCCCGCGGCAGTGGTGACCATGCCCCGTCCTGCGAAGGAAGAGACGATCAGGGCCGTTGCCGTGCTGCTTTGCAGGATTGCGGTCACGCCCAGCCCGGCGCCGTAGGCGGAAACCGGGTTACCGGTGCAGGCTGCCAGGGTGCTGCGCAGCGAAGGGCCGAAGGCGCGAAAGACGCCGGTGCGGACCATGCGCACGCCCCACCGCAACAGGCAGACCCCGCCGAACAGGGAAACGAGAAGAATCGTACCGTCAGTCATACAACCGTCATAAACGGTTAACCTGAATAAAAGGTTACGTGCGGCTGAGACCCGAACCCCCACGCAAGGACCGGAACCCCCTCACCC
>Ga0056115_1000263_pt1 | contig 25385 bp, 24 predicted proteins | sample WorMetOlspDAHAB1_FD_77007 | JGI IMG/M metagenome (GOLD analysis project Ga0056115, IMG submission 77007) | Marine gutless worms symbiont microbial communities from Max Planck institute for Marine Microbiology, Germany - Olavius sp. DAHAB.1 ...
AGCATAACGCACGCCGGTCGGCAACAGGGCGATGCCGATGGTCAGCACCACGATGCCCGAGACCAGCGGCGGGACGTATCGTCGGATCCGGCCCAGAACCAGGCCGAGGCCCACCTGAACCAGCCCGCCGATCAGCGCCGCCCCGAACACCGCGCCCAACCCGAATGTCTTGGCGATGGGAATGGCCACCGGCAGAAAGCCGAAGCTGGTTCCCTGGACAATAGGCAGACGCGCGCCGACCGGGCCCAGCCCGACGGTCTGGATCAGGGTGGCAATGCCGGCGACCAGCATCGCCGCCTGAATAAGGAATGCCTTCTCCGCCGCATCGGCGCCTATGACGCCGGTAATGATGACGGGCACGGTGACGTTGCCCGCGAACATGGCCAGCACATGCTGCAGCCCCAGCGGCACCGCTTGGGAGAGGCGCGGCATGTGGTTGGGGTCTTCGGCGTCGTGCACCACATGCTTGAGATCGGGCGCGACCATCGCGGCAGTGTCGGGCGATTCGGTCTGCTGCGGAAGAGAAAGCCCTTGTCCCCTGGGGGGAGAAGGTGGCCCGAAGGGCCGGATGAGGGGGTTCCGGTGCCGGCCGCGGCGGACACCCGAACACCCTCACCCCAACCCCTCTCCCCCAGGGAGAGGGGCTTTCAGCCCGTCGCCGCGATCTCCAGGATCAGGCGGTTCACCTGTTCCGGCCGTTCCATCTGGATCAGGTGGCCGGCTCCTTGGAAAATATGGACGCCGACGGTGCCGGGCAGGCCACGGACGTGGGTGACCGGGATCACCTTGTCTTCGGTTCCCCAGATCACCTTCATCGGCACTGTGATTTCCGCCACGCGCGACCGCAGGTCCCAGCCTTGCCGGCCGTCGATCATCAACCCGCGCGCGATCGCCTTGAGTCCGTCGAGATAGCCCGGCTGCTGGCGCACCCGCGCCATCTTGGCGATCAGGTCGCGTTCGAACGGCCGGTCCTCTGCGAACAGGTCGTCGATCAGCGACATCAGCTCGTCCTCGCTCTCCGCGTTGCTGACGGTGTCGACGAAATGCCGGTTCGCCTCCGCCCCAAGGCCGGCCGACGCGATCAGGGTAAGCGACGCGACGCGGTGGCTTTGTTCCGACGCAAGCCACAGCGACACGGCGCCGCCCATGGAAAGCCCGACCAGGTGAACAGGCCCAAGGCCCATCCTTTCCAGGAAACCCGCCAGGGCGCCGCCCAGCGCGTCCAGACCGCTGGCGTCCGGATCCAGCGCCGACTCGCCGTGGCCCGGCAGGTCGACTGCGTAGACAGGCCGGTCCTCGGCTAGCCACTTGTGATTCAAGAGCCAGCTGTAGAGGTCGCCGCCGAACCCGTGCACCAGGACGATCGGCGTCCGACGCCCGGCGCCAAGTCTCAGGTAGCGCATCGGTCGCCCGGTCACCTCGACAGTAGCCGGCGCGCCCTCCGCACTGGCGCCGGCGCGCACGTCGTCTGTGGTGATGCGGCCGCGCGGCCCGGTGCCCGTCAGGGACGCAAGCGGCGTTCCGGTCTGCCGGGCCAGGCGGCGCGCGGCCGGCGAGGCGCGAACCTTGCCGTCCGGGGAGGCCACGACGCGGCGGTTCGCCTGCGCGGCGGCGGGCGAAATCAGTTCGGGCGCTTCCGCCGGCGTCTCGTCTTCGGTTTCGGGAAACGGCTCGCCTTCGAACCGGGCGATCGGCGCCCCGATGGGAACTTCGGCCCCTTCGTCGGCAAGGATCTCGATCAGCCGACCGTCGCCCAGCGCGGGCACCTCGACCACGGTCTTGTCGGTCTCCACTTCGACCAACACATCGCCGCGGCTGAAATCCGCGCCGGGCGCCACCTGCCAGCCCACGATGGTGCCCTTCTCCATCGTCTCGCCCAGGCGCGGCAGTAAAATGGTCGCCTCGGCGCTCACGCCCGCACCATGCGCCTGACCGTGTCGACGATCCGCGCCACCGTGGGCACGCTGCCCTTTTCCAGGTCGGGAGAGACGGGCACCGGGATATCCTCCGCCGCCAACCGAACCACCGGCTCTTCCAGAAAATCGAAGGCGCCTTCCTGGATGCGCGCCGAGAGCTCAGCGCTGACGCCCGCCGTGAGCGTGTCTTCGGTGACCACCAGCGCGCGGCCCGTGCGGCTGGCCGACGCGACCATGGTGTCCACGTCCAACGGATTCAGCGTCCTCAAGTCGATCACGTCAACGCCGATCCCCTCGCCGGCCAAGGCCTCGGCCGCCTCCAGCGCCACATGCACCATGCGCGAATAGGTGACCAGCGTCACGTCGTCGCCTGCGTGGCGGACCTCCGCCTTCCCCCAGGGCGCCGCAGCGCCCGGGTCGAGATCGCCTTCGGTGGTGTAAAGCGACTTGTGCTCGATGAAGATCACCGGGTCGGGACAGGCCAGCGCATGGGTCAACAATGCATGGGCGTCGGTCACGGTGGCCGGCATCGCAACCCGCAGCCCGGGCGTGTGCATCACCCAGGCCTCCAGGCTCTGGCTGTGCTGGGCCCCGCCCGAGCGGCCGGTGCCGCCTTGCGTGCGCAGCACCATGGGCACGCCCACCTGACCGCCGAACATGTAACGGATCTTGGCCGCCTGGTTGGCGACCTGGTCCATGGTCATGCCGATGAAGTCCACATACATCAGCTCCGCCACGGGTTTCAGGCCGGTCATCGCCGCGCCCACCGCGGCGCCGACGATGGCCGCCTCGGAAATCGGCGTGTCGCGGACCCGGCCCTCGCCGAACTCCTCCAGCAACCCCTTGGTGACGCCATAGGCGCCGCCGTAACGACCGACTTCCTCGCCCATGACGATCACCGCCGGGTCGGCGGCCATGGCGGACCGCAGCGCCTGTTTCAGCGCCTCGCGATAGGTGACGGCGCTCATCGCGGCAAAACCTCGTCGATCACCCGGGCCAGCGGAACCGGCGCCGGTTCGGCCGGGTCGTAGACATCTGCGAACATCGAGGCATGATCTGGCGCAGGCGCTTCGATGGCGAAATCGACCGACGCGTCCATCTCGGCGCGGGCTGCAGCGTCGATCTCGTCGCAGGCGGCTTCCGCGCTCGAGTCCCCTTCGACAAGGCGCACGCGCTGGCGCGCGATCGGGTCGCGCTGCCGGCCGCTTTCCTCCTCGGCTTCCTCCCGATAGGGGCTTTTGTCCTTACGCGCATGGCCGAAGAACCGGTAACACTCGACCGACAGGAAGCCCGGCGTCCCGGCCCGCGCACCGGCGATCAGTTCCTGGGCGGCGTCGAACACGGCCTCCACGTCCTGGCCGTCGGCCTCGGCGCCGGCCAAACCGAAGGCGCGCGCCCGTTCCGGGAAATTCAGGGTCGAAGAGGAATGGTCGACCCGTGTGCCCATGCCGTACTGGTTGTTGATACAGACGAACAGCACCGGCAGTTTCCACAGCGCAGCCAGGTTCATGGATTCGTAGAGGATCCCCTGCTGCATCGCGCCGTCGCCGAAGAACGCCACCGACACCCGTCCCTGACCGAGCTGTTGCGACGACAGGCCGGCGCCGACCACCGCCGGGATGCCGCAGCCGACGATGGCGTTGGCGCCCAGATGTCCCAGCGCCATGTCGGCAATGTGCATCGAGCCCCCCTTGCCGCGGCAATAGCCGGTCTCCTTGCCGGCGATCTCGGCCATCATCCGGTTGGGATCGCCGCCGCGGGCCAGGAACACGCCGTGGCCGCGGTGATGGGTCGTGAAAGTGTCGCCGTCGGCCATGGCGCTGCCGACGCCCACGGCGGCGGCTTCCTCGCCGATTGACAGATGCAGCATGGAGCCGGCCGTGCCGCCGCGCACGAACAGCTCGGAGACCCGGTCCTCGAAGGTGCGGACACGGACGAGCTGGCGGTAGAAGTCGAGGCTTTGTTTGTTGTCGGTCATGTCGCCGTCGTTTGTTTTCCAGTTTGGTTCCCTTCTCCCCAAGGGGAGAAGGTGGCCCGCAGGGCCGGATGCGGGGTTCCGGTGCCGGACAATCGAAGACCCGAACACCCTCACCCCAACCCCTCTCCCTCCAGGGAGAGGGGCTAGTTCTTCAACCCGTCCAGCACCCGCCGGAAGGCCAGCATGCCGGGATCGTCGAGGCCGACGCTTTTGTCGCCGAACATGCGCGCCCGGCCCAGCTTGGACGGCTTGTCCCGGAATTCGTCCAGCGTGGCGTCCGTCGCCCGGTCGGCCGCCGCCAGCAGTTCCTGCGGCTCGGAGAGGCCTTCGGTCGTCGCCCGCACCGCATCCAACGCATCCAGAACGGTCTTGTCGCCCAGCGCGCCTTTGCCGCGGTTCTGCATGGCCGCAAGCGCCCCGGCCAACAGCGCCGACACTTCCGACCAGGGCACTTCGGTGCGCCCCTTGCAGGCCTTCGCGCCCGCCATCAGGCCGGTCGCCAGCAGGGTGCCGTAGCTGGACCCCGAGGTCTTGGTGAAGGCCTGGGCGCATTTCATGAAAGCCATGCCCACGTCTTCGGGCAGGTCGTCCAGGACCGGCTGCAGGTCGCGGGCGCCGCGGCTCATGGTCACGCCCAGGTCGCCGTCTCCCAGCTTCGCGTCGACCGAATTCAGTTCATCGGCACAGGCGTCCAGCCGGGTGCAGATGCCGACCAGGCCGGCCTTCAGGGTTTCGGTGGTGAAGCCGCTCACGGCCTAGCCCACCCGCCAGAACGCGCAGTCCGCCGGGGCATGCAGCAGCGCCTCGAGCTCATCGTCCAGCTTGCAGATCGTAATCGTTGCCCCCGTCATCTCCATGGAGGTGCCGTACCGCCCGACCAGCGGCATCAGAATCGACACGCCCGCATCGTCCAGGCGCGCCTTGGCGTGCCGGTACATGATGTAGAGTTCCTCGGGCGGCGTCGCGCCCAGGCTGTTGACCAGGATCGAAATGCGGTCGCCCGATGACAGCGGCATGTCGGCCAGCAGCCGGTCGATCATCTCGTCGGTGATCTCGTCGGTGATCTCGTCGGCCGGTTTCAGCTTGTCGCGCCAGATGCCGGGCTCGCCATGGATGCCCATGCCCATTTCCATTTCCTCTTCGCCGATCTCGAAGGTCGGCTTGCCCGCCTGGGGCACGGTGCAGGGCGTCAGCGCCATGCGGATCGAGCGGCAGGAGTCGGCCGTCTTCTGGGCAACCCGGGTCACTTCGGCCAGGTCGGCCATCTCTTCGGCCTTGGCGCCGGCGCATTTGAAGGCATAGACCATGCCGGCGACGCCACGGCGTTTCTCCGCCTCCTCGGGCGGCGCGCTGACCACGTCATCGGCCAAGAGGACCGTGGTGGACTCCACGTCCTCCATCTCCAGCATCTCGCCGGCCATGTCAAAGTTCATGACGTCGCCGCCATAGTTCCCGTACAGGCGCAACACGCCGGCGCCGCCGTTCGCCTGGCGCATGGACTCGGCCATCTGTTCCGCGGAGGGCGACGAAAACACATCGCCGATCGCCGCGGCGTCCAGCAGGCCCTTGCCAACATAGCCGGTGAAGATCGGCAGATGGCCGGACCCGCCGCCGGTGACGATCCCGACCTTGCCAGAGATCGCGCCGCCGGGACGCGCAATCACGCGCGGCGCGGGCTGGGCGTAGTGCTCCGGATGGGCCAGGCACAGGCCGTCCAGCATTTCATCCACATAGTCGACCGGGTTGTTCAGGATCTTCTTCATCTGCGTTCACCTCCAAGATGGCGTTGTTTCGGCACCACCGGGAATCAACGTCACCGGGGGAGAGTCGCCCCTCCCCCGATTTCGAGGTCCTCCTAATGCGGGTACGGCTCTCAGATTTTGTATCCGAGTTTGCGCGCACCTTCGACGAAGTTCTTGTACTGACGCTTCTGGCTGTCCAGGCCAAGATCTTGGGAGATCTTCACCCATTCCTCGGCCGCTTCGTCCAGCGCCTGCTGGCTGGTCAACTCGCCGGAGATCGCCTTGGAAATATTGCGTCCCAAGGCATCGGCATATTCCGGCGCGCCTTCCCAGAAGAACTGCGGATACCCCACTTCCACGTTGGCGAGGCCGGCATCGAGATGGTTCTTCGCCGTCTCGAAGTTCTTGAAGATGCCGGCATTGGTCGACCACAGCTCGTTGTCGGTCCCGCGCTGCGGGTTGGCCTGCAGGTAGAGCTTGGCGGCCTCGTCGCCATAATGGGACTTTCCGAACGGATCCGAGCCGCAATACTCGTCGGCCACGATCTCGTCGGAATAGTCGGGATGCGACATGCGGTAGATGAAGTAGAAGGCCGCATCCTTGACGTCCTGGGGCAGGTTCTTCGGCACCGACGCGGTCCGGCACCACAGCGAGATGGCCCGGTTCGTGATCGAGCCGTCGTCGTTCTCCCAGCCGGGAACGATCGCACCGCGCTGGTCCTCGGCCAGCTCCAGGCCCTGCTGCTGAACCGTGAACTCGGCCAGATCGATCCACCAGACCGACATCACGTCCGAACCGGACTGCCAGCGCTGGATCGACGTCCCAAGGTCCATCGCCTCCGCACCCGGCGGGCCGAACTTGATGATCTCCTTGTACATGTCCAGAGCCTCGGCCGCCTTGCCCTGGTTGATCGTCGGGTTCATGTTCTCGTCGAAATAGTTGACGCCGGCCGACGCCGCGATATCCATCCAGAAGCCCCAGCCGAAGTTCGGCGGGTTCACCACCATCGACGTGCCGTAGACGTTCTCGCTCTTGAGTTCCTCGGTGAAGAACTGGGTTGCGTCGATGAAGTGATTCCAGGTCTTCGGGACCTCAAGTTCGCGCTGGAACCGCTTGGAGAACTTCTTCTGCAGGTCCGGATTGTTAAAGTACTGATTGCGGTAGTGCAGGATGTGGATGTCGCCATCCAGCATCACGCCGTAGGTCTTGCCGTCCCACTTGGTATAGAACTCGCGGTAGGCCGGCATCACCCAGTCGAGATACTCGTCGGTGCCGTCGTACTGCGCCAGATAGTCGTCCAGCGGCTCCAGCTGGCCGGTCTCTGCGAAGGCGCCGAAAAACAGGCTGGGATACTGCACCCAGTCGAAGCGCGGCTTGTTGGACAAGAGCTGCGGCAGAATCTTCGCCACCGCGTCGCCGCCGTCATAGACCTCGCGGCTCTTGATGCCCACGCCCGCCTCTTCCATCAGGTGCGGTGACAGCCACAGCGGCGCATGCAACCAGTTGGAGTCCTGGAAGTAGGTGAGTTCGACGTCGTTGAACAGCTTCTTGCCCGGCGGCACGGCCTGGGCGCTGAAGGCGCTTCGCGGCAACACCGAAGACGCCGCCGCCGCGCCGGCCCCGGCTGCCGCATTCCTTAGGAACTTACGTCTGGTATAGGCGCTGAATATCCCCATGTTCTCTCCTCCCGTGTTCCGGACGCGGAAAAGTCCCGCCCTTGTTCTGCCGTGCCTGCACGGCCATTCGCCCGCCGCCTAGGCAATCAACTCCTCGGTTGCGGCATTGAAAACCATCACATTGCGCGGCTGATAGCCCAGCCGCACGGCATCCCCGCGGTCTGCCCGGGTGTTCGGATCGGCCAATGCGCGAAAGACGTTGCTGCCGTTCTGCAGCGTCAGAATGACCTGTTCACCCACATATTCGCTGATCGTCACCTCGGCGTCGACGCCTGCCCCGTCCTCCTTGCCCTGAAGGAAGAGGTTTTGAGGCCGGATCCCGATCGTGAAGCGCCGCTCGCCGCTTGCCGCGACACGCGCGGCATGGTCCGGCTCAAGCGTAAAGGCGAGGCTGGAGTCCTGCACGTGCAGCCGCGCCGACCCGTTGGCCGCCTCAAGTTCCGCGGTGAAGAAGTTGGTTGGCGGCTCGCCGATAAAATCGGCCACGAACACGTTCGCCGGCCGGTGGTAAAGGTCATTGCGTGTGCCCACCTGCTGCAATTGGGCATGGCTCATGACGGCGACGCGGTCTGCCAGCGCCAGCGCCTCGACCTGGTCGTGGGTCACGTAGATCATGGTCCGTCCGAGGTCCCGGTGGATGCGTTTCAGATCGAACAGCATCCGGAACTTCAGGTGCGTGTCGATGTGGCTCATCACCTCGTCAAGGATGAATGCCGCCGGGTCCCGGATCAGGGCGCGGCCCAGACTGACACGCTGTTGCTGGCCGCCGGACAGAAAGCCGGGCGTCTGGTCCAGAATGTCCTCCAGCCGCAGCATTTCGGCCATCGACCGCACCTTTGCGGTGCGCTCGGTTTCGGAAAGACCCATCACCTCCAGGGGAAAGCCCAGGTTCTCCGCGACTGTGAAATTGGGATAAAGCGCATAGGTCTCGAAGGCCATGGCGACGTTTCGGCGCTGCGGGTCCAGCTCGTTCACCCGCTGTCCGTCGAAGGTGATCTCTCCCGACGAGATCTCCTCCAGACCGACGATCATGCGCAGGGTCGACGTCTTGCCGCATCCCGAAGGGCCCAACAGCGCCACGAACTCCCCATTCTCGATCTGAAGGTTGAGGTCCTTCACCGCATGCACGGCGTCTCCGCGCGAGCGGTAGATCTTGTTGACGTCGGAAAGCGTTACCGTTGCCATGTCGTCACCGCACCAGATTTGAGCCGCTGCCGGGATCGAAATACAGGACCGCGTCCGCCTGGAGCCCCAGCTTGACGGGTTCGCCGTAATCGAAGGTGCTGTCGGGCGCCGTCATGGCGGTGAGCTGAACGCCGCCCACATCGGCCAGCAGGACGCCGTTGGCGCCCAAGGGCTCGTAAAGCTCCACCTTTGCGTCGACGATGTGCCGCCCGTCCGGGTCGGCGCCGTTTTCCACGACGGAGACATACTGCGGACGGATGCCCAAGGTGACATCCGACGTGTTCCGCGCCGACAGGACCTGTGCCTGGGGGCCGGCCACCGGCATCGTCAAGGCGCCGCCCGTCGCGGCACAGTGAAGAACGCCGCCCTCTTCGCGCAGCGTGGCGTTCACCACGTTGATGGACGGCTGCCCCAGATGCTGGGCCACGAACAGCGTCTCGGGACGTTCGAAGATCTCGCGGGCGGACCCCACCTGGACCAGGCCGCCGCCTCCCATGACACCGATCCGATCGCCCAGCGACAGCGCTTCGGCATAATCGTGGGTCACATAAAGCGTGGCCACCCGGCGCAGTTCCTCCAGGTCGTGAAACTGCTGGCGCAGTTCGTGACGGATGCGGGCGTCCAGGTGACTGATCGGCTCATCCAACAGATAGACCGAAGGCCGCGCGACCAGCGTACGGGCCAGTGCGGTGCGCTGCTTCTGGCCGCCGGAGATCTCGCCGGGACGGCGGTCCAGAAGCTGATCGATCCTGAGCAGACCGGCGACCTGCCGCACGGTCTCTTCCAGTTCGGCCCGGGGTCGCTTGCGGGCCCTGAGCGGGCTCGCGATGTTTTCGAAGACGCTGAGATGAGGATAGAGCGCGTAGCTCTCGAAGGTCATGGCCACGTTGCGGCGGTAGGGCGGCAGTCCGGTGAGGTCCTTGCCGCCCACCAGCACGCGCCCGGCATCCGGGCGTTCCAGACCGGCAATCAGCCGCAGCAACGTGGTCTTGCCGATGCCGCTGGGCCCGACGATGACGAAGAACTCCCCTTCCGGAACCGTCAGATCAAGCCGATCGATCACGGGGAAGTCCCAGCCCTTGCACAGGCCCTGGATCTGGAGATCCGACATCGCGCTAGCCCTTCACCACGCCCAGGGAAAGCCCGCGCACCATGTAACGCCGCAGCACGATGAACAGGATCAGCGGCGGCAGCATCGCGATCAGGCTGAAAGCCATCTGCAGGTTCCACAAAGTCTGGCTGCCGTGGGTAAAGGTGGGAATGACGATGGTGAAGGTCTTGACCGCCGATCCCACGAAGAGGTTGGCGAAGAGGTATTCGTTCCACGCGAAAATCCAGCACAGCATCGCCACCGAGATCATGCCCGGCAGCACCAGCGGCAACGTGACCTTGAAAAAGGCCTTCAGGGGCGTGTAGCCGTCGAGATAGGCGGCTTCTTCAAGTTCCCGCGGGGCGTCCCGGAAGAACACCATCATCAGCCAGGTCGCCAGCGGCATGTTGAAAACCAGATAGAGAATGATCAGCGACAGGTGGCTGTCGGTCCCCCAGGGCGTCGCATCGAACAGGAAGAACATCGGCACCAGCACCGCGACGGGCGGAAACATGCGGTTCGACAGGATCCAGAAGGCCAGGTTTTCGCCGCCCGCCTGGCGCGGGAATCGCGCGAATGCATAGCCAGCCAACGTGCCCAGCACGAGCGACGCGAGGGTATTGCCGGTGGCGATGATGAAGCTGTCTACCAACGCCTGAAAGTTGGATTTTTCGGCGAACACGGATTTGAAGTTTCCGGGATGCCACACCTCAGGCCAGAAGGTCGGGATGGTGCGGTTGGTTTCGGCCGCGTCCTTGAAAGCGGTGATGATCTGCCAATAGAACGGAAACAGCGTCAGGAACAGCCAGATCCCGAGAAACAGCAGCAACAGCGTGCGGACCAGCCTGTAGTTGGATTCGCTCACCGTCGCGCCCTCACGCAAAGCCCTGCGCCTTCAGGACCTTCTTCAGGTACCGCAGGAACAGAATGATCAGGATCGCCGAGAAGGCAAAGATGATGATGGCGTAGGCAGCCGCCTCGCTGACCTCGAACTCCCGGATGCCGCGCTGGAATGCGATATAGGTCGGCAGTTCCGACGACTGGGCGGGGCCGCCGGAGGTCATGACGTAGACCAGGTCGACGAACTTGAAGGCGTCCATGAAACGGATGATGAAGGCGATCGCAATGACCTCCTTCAGCATCGGCAACGTGATGCGGCGAAGCACCATCCAGCCGCTGGCGCCGTCGACCCGGGCGGCCTCGTAAACCGCCGGCGGAAGCGAGACACGGCCGGAATAGATGATCAACAGCGGCAGCGCGGTCCAGTTCCAGTTGTCGGCGATGATGATCGACCACAGCGACATGCCGGCGTTGAACCATTCGATGTGGCTGTCGATGATCCCGATGTTCAACAGCGCCTGGTTGACCGCGCCGTTCGACGGCGTGAGCAGGAACTTCCAGAGCACGCCGACGATTGAGGGCGGCAGCATCATCGGCAGAACCAGCGCGATCAGGAGGACGACGCGGATCCAGTCCTTCCTGACGACCTCGTAAAGGATCAGCGCCAGCACGGTGGCCAGCAGCACCTGAAGACAGGCCCCGAAAATGAGGTACTGGGCAAGATGCTGGACGCTGTCCCAGAACCGTTCGGAGGTGAGAACCGTGTGGAAGTTCTCCCAGCCGACGAAGCTCCAGTTGCCGCGGAACAGCCGCATCATGTTGGTGTTCTGGAACGCGTGGTAGAACATCCAGACGGTAGGATAGACCACAATCCCGAACAGGACGAGAACCGGCAACCCCACCATGGCGACGGGGACCCAGCGCGCAACGATCAGATTGGGACGGGTCTTCTTTTCAACGAACCAGTCGGGCAGCGCCTCTTCTTGCGGCACGGCGTCCGCGACAGCCCGCACATCAGCCGGAGGCATGCCCACCCTCCGGCGTCGTTCCGGAACGGCATGAAACGGGGCGCAGAGCGCTCCTCACGTTTCGGTCTCCTCCCTGTGCCTTCTTGATGCCCCATGACGGGCCGGGACGTTTTAGGCCCCCTTCGCAGGGGCTTCGTTTGTCCCTTTCCCCGTCCCGATTAAAGCGCAAGTCTGCACACCCGTGCAAACCGTTTCATCTTTCGGCGCCGCAGGCTGAACCTTCACGAATCGACCGTCGCGTCAGGCGCTTGCGCCCGACCGGCGCTTGTCGCAGTCTTGGCCGCAGCAAAAAGAACAACGGTCGATCAGGGAGGACACGGTGCCGCTTGAAACTCCACCCGGCTATCAGGCGTTGTCGGAAGAGACGCTGCCGGCATTTCTGAACGCATTGCCGGCGGTGGCCGGTCGCTTGGGCGGTGGCCCGTCCGACTGGACCGTCAGCGAGGTGGGCGACGGCAACCTTAACCTGGTCTTCATCGTCGAGGGCCCGGACGGCGATTGCTGCGTAAAGCAGTCGCTGCCTTATGTGCGCCTTGTCGGCGAGGGCTGGCCGATGCCGCTGGAACGGGCGTTCTTCGAGCACGAATGCATGCGCCATCACGGCGCCCATGTCGGCGCGCTGATCCCCGAGGTCTACCACTACGACCCGGCCCAGTTCTGCATCGTGATGGAGCGGTTGTCGCCGCACATCATCATGCGCCAGGGCATGATCAAAGGCGTGCGCTATCCGAAGTTCGTGGAACACATCACCGACTATTGCGCGGCCAGCCTGTTCTACACATCCGACCTCTACCTGACCGCCCCGGAAAAGAAGAACATCATGGGTGTGTTCTGCGGCAACACCGAGCTTTGCAAGATCACCGAAGACCTGATCTTCACCGAACCCTACATGATTGCCGAACGCAATCGCTGGACCGCGCCGCAATTGGACGGGATCGCCGAGGAGTTCCGCAACGACGCAGAGCTAAAGGTTGCGATCTCGCGCTTGAAGCTGAAGTTCATGGGTCTGGGACAGGCGTTGATCCATGGCGATCTTCACACCGGCTCGGTCATGATCACCGAGGAGGACACCCGGGTGATCGACCCGGAGTTCGCTTTCTACGGCCCCATGGGGTTCGACATCGGCGCGGTGATCGCGAACCTGCTGATCAACTATTTCAGTCAGGACGGACACGCAACGCCGGACGATCCGCGGGAGGACTACCAGACCTGGGTGTTGCAGGTGGTGGAGGATTTCTGGACGGAGTTCCGGCGGAAGTTCGTCGCGCTGTGGCGCGAAAACGGTCGGGGCGACGGGTATCCCGCAGCCCTGTTCCAGGGCGCGGAAGGCGCCGCGGCCTTGGACAAGGAACGCGAGAGTTACATGGACGCCCTGTTCACCGACACGCTGGGCTTCGGCGCCGCGAAAATGATCCGGCGCATCCTTGGCCTCGCCCACAATATCGACCTGGAGTGGATCGAAGACCCGGACGTGCGCGCGGCCTGCGAAACCCGCTGCCTGAGGCTTGCCCGGGATATGATGGTGAACACCGGTCGGTACGGCGCGATCGGCGACGTCACCGCGGCCGCGCGCAGGACTCGCGCCGAACTCTGAGCCGCGCGGGCGTCGCTCACTTCCGCCCGTCGCCGGGTGTCGCGGAAGGGCGGCGCGAGGCGGTGGTCTGACCTAGTTCATCGACCCTGGTGCCGTTCCACAGTGGAACGCCGGTGCGATAGGCGGCGCGGCCGATCATGTGCGCAGCCACCGGCGCGGTCAGCATCAGAAAGACCACCGCAGCGATCGCCCGGGCGACGATGCCACCTTCGGCGAAATGAATGGCGACGGCGACCAGGATCAGACCGCAGCCCAACGTGCCGGCCTTGGTGGAGGCATGCATGCGGATCAAAACGTCCGGCAGGCGCAAGATGCCAAGCGCGGCCGCCAAGGCGAAGAACGCGCCCAGCATAATCAGAAACGACGTCATAATTTCCGTCATCGGACAGGGTCTCCTTCCGTGCCGCGCGGGCTTTCCCGTTCGTTTCTGCGCTCGGCGAAGCGGGCGAGCGCCACGGTCGCAAGGAACGCGATCAGCGCCAAAGCGATCGCCACGTCCAGGAAGGCCGGTTCCTGCGCCGCGATTCCGTAGAGCGCGCAGAAGGCGACCGCCAGGACCGTCAACAGATCCAGCGCGACGACCCGGTCAGGCAGGCTGGGCCCAAGGAGGAGGCGCAAAAAGGCCAAGACCATCGCGATGCACAAGAGGCCGAGCGCCCCCTGGGTCGCATAGGCCAACAGCGATCCGTCTTCCAGCATCATCTCAAGGCCTCGATAACCATCTTCTCAAACCCTTCCTTCAAGGACCGGCGCAGGTCGGCCGGGTCTTCGATGAACATGGCATGCACGTACAGCGTCCTGCGATCGGGTGAGACGTCGAGGCTGAGGCTGCCGGGCGTCAGGGAAATGAGACTTGCGACCAGCAAGATTTCGCTGTCGCTCTCCGCGTCCAGCGGAACGGCCAGGATGCCGGGCCGGCTCAGGTGATCGGGCGTGAAAACGTCCCAGACGACACGCAGGCTGGAGACCAGCAGCTCATAAAAGAAAAACCCGACAAGCCGGCAAACGCGCCCTACGCGCACGAAATACCCGGTCCTCCCGAACAGCGGCTGTGTCAGCCACAGCGCCGCATAGCCGATCGCAAAGCCGATCAACAGGCTGTGGAGTTCGAAACTGCCGACAAGCGCGGCCCAGCCAAGCGCCAGCGCCACGTTAAGGACGAAGATGCTCATGACACAGCTCCCAGGACGGCCCGGACGTATGGCGCGGGGTCCAACAGCTGATCGGCCGACCGCTCGGCGAAAGTCACGAACGGATCGGGGAACAGCCCGATGACGACGGTGAGCCCGGCCAATCCAACGACGGGCGCCAGCAGCATGGCCCGCGGAAAGCCCGAAAGCTGCGCAAGGGTCGGATCGGAGCCGCCCGGATGCGGCTTCCAGAACGCCTCCAGCCAGATCTTGGTCATCGAAAACACGGTCAGCAGGCCGACGACCAGCGCGACCACGGCCATAACATAGGCGCCCACATCAAGGCTGGCCTTGATCAGCAGAAACTTGGCCCAGAACCCCGACAGGGGCGGAAAGCCAGCCAGCGACAAGGCCGGCACAAGAAACAGGACGGCAAGCACGGGGCTTGATTTGTAGAGGCCGCCGATCGCGGACAGCTCGAACGACCCGGTCAGCCGTCGCGCGACGCCGCTGATCAGGAAGAGATTGGCCTTCACGATGATGTGGTGGACCAGATAAAAGACGGCGCCGACCAGGGCTAGCGGCGTGAACAGGGCCAACCCCATCACCATGTATCCGATCTGGCTGATGATGTGGAACGACAGTATCTTGCGGAAATCCGCCTGCGCCGCCGCTCCCAGCACGCCGGTCACCATCGTCAGCCCGGCAAGCACGAGAAGCAGCGAATGGGTGAAGCCGGTGTCGTGCGCGAACACCAGGGTGAACATCCTGATCAGAGCGTAAACTCCGACCTTCGTCAGAAGGCCCGCGAACACGGCCGAAACCGCGACCGGCGGCGTGTGGTAGGAGGCCGGCAGCCAGAAGAACAACGGGAACATCGCCGCCTTGATGCCGAACGCGACGAGGAAGATCGCCGCAATGACGGTCAGCAGCCCGGGCTCCGCCACTTCGCCGACCGCCCGATGCAGGTCTGCCAGGTTGAGGGTGCCGGTTAGACCGTAGAGGAGGCCGATCCCGATCAGAAACAGGACGGTGGAGACCAGATTGATGGCGACGTATTTGATGCCGCCGTCGAGCTGCGCCTTGCCGCCGCCCAGCACCAACAGCCCGAAGGAGGCGATCAGCATCACCTCGAACCAGACATAAAGATTGAACAGATCGCCGGTGACGAAGGCGCCGCAGATGCCGGCCAGCAGCACCTGGAACAACGCGTGGTAGCCCAGCTCCTCGCGCCGGAGATCGATATCCACGACGGCATAGATGGCCACCGCCAGACCCGTAACCGCCGTGATCAGGACCATCACGGCACTGAGGAGGTCGGCAACCAGCGTGATGCCGAAGGGCGCCGCCCAGCCGCCCATCTGCCCGGCGATCACGCCATTCTGCCAGACGGCCGCAAAAAGACCGACGGCAAGACCCAACAGCCCGACGCTGCCGGGAAGGCTCAGCCAGCGGGCGACACCGCCTGCGCGGCGCAGCAGGAAGACCAGAACCGCCGTCATGAACGGCAGGATGATCGGCAGGGCAAGCAGCCAGCTCATCGAGCGCCCCCGCCGGTGTCTGGGGATTCCGGCGTCGGTTCGGCCGCGCGCATCTGGTCGGCGTCAAGCGTGCCCAGTTCCCGATAGGCCCGGAACACCAGCGCCAAGGCAAAGGCAAACAGGCCGAACCCGATCACGATAGCCGTGAGAACCAAAGCCTGGGGCAACGCGTTGGCCACGACCCCCACCGGTGCGGCATATCCGTCGGCGATCAGCGGCGGCTCGGCGCGCGTCAGCCGGCCTGCCGTAAAGATGGTCAGGTTCGCAGCGTTGCTGAGCAGCACCAGCCCGAACAGAAAGCGCAGCACGTGCCGCGCCAGCATCAGATAGACGCTGGCCGCAACCAGAACACCAACGACAAGGGCGAGCGCAGCCTCCATGCTCAGACCTCCTCTTCCAACGCAAAGACCAGCGTCAGCACGGCGCCGACGACCACCAAATAGACGCCGACGTCAAACACCAGGACCGTGCTCAAAGGGAGGCCCTTGTCCGTCTCGTCACCCCCGACGAACAGCCACTGTCCCGTCAGAAACGGATCGCCGAACAGGGCCGACCAAAGACCAGCAAGGATCGCGAAACCCAAGCCGACCATGGCAATGACCCGCGGATCGAACCTGAGCGCGCGGCGCGCCAATGCGGTGCCGTGCGCGGTCGCGTAAAGCGCGAATGCGATCGCCGCGATCAGGCCGCCGATGAAGCCGCCGCCCGGGTCGTTGTGCCCGCGCAACAGAACGTAGACGGAGAACAACAGCATCAGCGCCACCAGGATTCGCGTCGCGGCATTCAGGATGAGTGAATTCATGACCGTCACCTTGTCCCGGGCCGGCGGATCAAGGCATAGGCCGCAAGCGCCGCCACCGCGACAACCGCAATCTCGCCCAACGTGTCCAGCGCGCGGAAATCGACCAGAATGACGTTCACGATGTTGCGCCCGAACGCCTCGGGCACGCTCGCCGTCTCGAAGAAGCTTGTAATCGACCTGTCGATCGGCCCGGTCACCACCGCGAACAGGGCGACAGCCACAATGGCTCCCACCGCGACGGCGACGACTGCGTCGCGCCAGCGCACAAGGGCGGTGCCGTGGTGCATGAGAGGCGGCAACTGCAGCATCACAAGCGCGACCAGGATCACGACCAGCGTTTCGACCATGAGCTGGGTGATGGCGACGTCCGGCGCGCCGTAAAGGACAAAGATCAGCGCCACACCGATGCCGACGACGCCCAGCGCGCAGACGGCGGCGAGGCGGGATCGGGAAAACACCGTGAATCCTGTCCCGGCGAGCGTCAGGGCGACGACGGTCCAGTCGGCAATCGAAAGCGGCGTCAAATCTCCAGGCGTTACAACCATTCCGGTCGCGTGCAGGGCGACGCCGACCGTGCCGGCAAACGCCGCGAAAACAACGAACAGGTAGCGGCGCAGGACTCCGTTCTGCAGCACCGACGTCTGCGCCGCTGCAAGCCAGCGCAGGCCGTCAAGCAGGCGGTCCCAGACACGATCCGCGGCGAACGGGATCCGCCCCTCGACGGTCGCGACAGCCGCCCGCAGACGAACATGCACCACGTACGCGCCGGCTCCCAAAACGAATGTCAGAATGCTGAGCGCCAGCGGCACGTTGATGCCATGCCAAAGCGCAAGATCGACGGTCTCCGGCCGCCCCAACACGGCAGTCACCGCCGGCTGTACCAGCGTTCCGCCGATCAGGTCCGGCGCAACGCCGAAGGTGAGGCCCAGGCCGGCCAGAAGCATCGGCGGAAGCCACATCCTGATCGGCGCCTCGGCCACCGGCTTCAGCTTCGGCGCAGTCGGCCCGGCAAAGGGCCGCAGTGCGACGATACCGGCAACGGCAAAGATCAGGGCGTTCGCCAGCACCGCGGCGCCCGCCACCAGAACCGGCTCTGACGCGATGGCCAGCGCCCCCTCGTACTTCAATTCCTTGCCGATGAAACCCAGGAACGGCGGAAAGCCGGCCATCGACAGCGCGGCGGTCGCCGCGGCAATCGCCGTCAGCGGCATGACCCGCGCCAGTCCGCGCAGCTTGGCCACGTCGCGCGTCCCGCACCGGTGATCGATGTTGCCGACCACCATGAATAGCGCAGCCTTGTAGAGAGAATGCACGATCAAGAAAGTCATCGCGGCCGCCACGGCGACGCTTGCCTCGGCGCCCAGGAACATGGTCAGCGTTCCAAGCGCCACCACGGTGGTATAGGCCAGCGCTAGTTTCAGGTCGGTCTGGCGCAGCGCCAAAACCGCGGCAAACACCGTCGTTACCGCACCGAACAGCGTCAGGCTCCAGATCCACGCATCGGTGCCGCCCAGTACGGGATGCATGCGCGCCAGAAGATAGACGCCGGCCTTCACCATTGTGGCTGAGTGAAGATAGGCGCTGACCGGGGTCGGCGCCGCCATCGCATTGGGCAGCCAGAAATGGAAAGGAACCTGCGCCGACTTGGTGAAGGCCCCGACCAGGATCAGGACCAGGATCGGCAGATACAGACGGTGCTCCTGGACCGCCTCCGCGACAAAAGCAATCTCGGTCAGTTCGAAACTGCCCGCCGCAGACCCCAGCAGGATCAGCCCGGCAAGCAGAACCAGGCCGCCCGCGCCCGTTACCAAAAGCGCCTGCAAGGCAGACCTGCGCGCCTTGGCCGAGCTGTGGCTGAAGCCGATCAGAAGGAAGGAAACGATCGTTGTCAGCTCCCAGAACACGAACAGCGTGATCAGGTTATCGGCAAGAACCAAACCGAGCATCGCGCCCATGAACATGAGCAGATAGAAATAGATCCGCGCGTGGTGGGCGTGACCCGAGAAGTAGGCGCTGGAATAGATCGCAATGACGCAACCGATGCCGCTGATCAGCAGGGCGAAGGTCAAGCTCAACCCGTCGATCAGAAACGAGAGGTTGATCCCCAGGCTGGGGACCCAAGGGATGGAAAAGCGCAGGGCGTCGCCCGCCGCGACGGCGGGCACGCAAGCCGCAAACGCAATCGCGAGAATGGCGGCCGGCATGGGCGCGAGCCAGGCGCTGAGACCGGCCCACGTCAGAGACACGCCCCGACCCGCCGCAGGCGGCCGGCCTGCTATGTCGTACGCACTGCTCACCATCCCCTCTCGTTCATCGTCACGGACCTATTTCGCCTCAAAAAGAAATCGACGACCCCGCCCGACTGGACGGGGTCGTCCGACATGCGCGTCAAACTGGTCGCTTGACGCGGCTTGGTATCGGAGTCAGGCGACCGCCCTTGCGGGACGCACTTCTACGGCGGTTCCATCCCTTGGAAGGGTCCGACGCGGCGTATCCGCGCGCACGATGTGCAGGATCTTCTCCCAGGATTCGATCTCATCCTTGACCAGCAGCTTTTGTCGTTTCAGCCGCTGCAACACCAAACTGTCCGGCAGCGGACGGCTAAGCTCGGCGGCGATCTTCGCCTCCAGCTTGCGGTGTTTGGTTAGAAGAGCATCGTGGTGATTGTGATTCCTCATCGTCGGAAGTCTCCCTGGCTGGATGATCGAAACGTGCCGGTTAAGGCTGCGGCCCTGAGTCCTTCAGATCCGCGGCTGTTGAAGATGTGTGGATTGGCCCCTGATAGGCCAATATGGTATGTGAAGACATTTTGATAGGAATTCTCTATCATCAATGCCCCCGCCGCATGAAATGAACGGCAACGCAAAGGCGCGGGCACACGCCGCCCGCGCCTTCCCATGGCTGTTGGTCGATGAACTACTGCACGGGCGTCTCGAAGCCGGGTGGCTTCACGGCCATGATGGAGCAATTGACGTGATTCAGGATCGCCTCTGCCGTGTTGCCGATGAAGAGGCCGCTGATCCCGGTTCGCGCGACGGTGCCCATGACGATTAGATCCGCGCGCTGTTTGTTGGCCAACTCGGGAACGACTTCTTTCGCCTCTCCCTTGATCAGATGCACGCGCATCCGGCTGCCGAGGTCAGGATATGCCTTGACGATGGCGTCAAGCCTGTCCTCGGAGCGCATCCGGCGATCCTCTATCAAAAGGTCCAACTCGTTCGAGGCAACGCGCGCGAAACCGTTATGACGCAACGTCGACTCGCCTTCCAGTTGCCAGGCATTGACCACATGAAGCTCGCTTTGATCCAACCCGGCCAGCGAAGTCGCAAGATCCATAATGACGGTGTTCAACGCGTCGCGCTGCCGGTCCGCCGGATCCGGGTCGACCGCGGCCAGGATGCGGGCAAACCGCCGCATGCGGCTCTTCTTCATCAGCCAGACCGGACAGGGGCACTTGCGTAACAGATGCATGTCGGTGCTGGCGAACAACGGAAAGGCGCCCGCGGGGTCGGCTGGCGTGCCTTTCAGGACGAGGTCGTTGCCATCCCGCAAGACCTTGCGGATGGTTTCAATGAAAGGAACACCCTGCAGAACGGTCTGGCTGGTTTCGATCCCTTCCGCCTTGATCAGTCCTGCGATTTTCTCCAGACGTGCGCGCTGGAATTCAAGCACAGCGAACTCGACGTCGTGAGCCCGTGATCCCGGAAGCGCACCGTATATCCGCGCCAGTTCGCCGGGGGCGGTGCCAAGCGTATCGACCAGGTCGATGCGGGCCCCGTTCGACTTTGCCAGCCAGATCGCACGCCCGATCAACTCATCGTGGATCCCTTCTTCGTCGCAAATGAGAAGGATGCTCTTAAACCGCTTCATGCCGACTTTCTCCATTGCCGTGGGTTACGGGGGTTCCTCGTTCCTTGGGAACGGCAGCCCGTGGTCCGTTGGGTTGAAATGGAGAGTGACCCGTCATAGATAAAATCGGTATTGTGGGGCTTTTCGATAGATATGGCCTATAAGGGACGCCTCACCAGAAAAGCGGAGCCGTCTCATGCCGACCTTGCAGCAGTTTCGATACCTGGTGGCCGTGGCCGATACCCTGCATTTCCGTCGTGCGGCGGAGCTGTGCCACGTCACCCAACCGACTCTCAGCGGCCAGTTGCGCGAACTTGAAGAAAAGCTGGGCGTTCAGCTTGTGGAGCGCAGCAGAGCGCGGGTCATCATGACGCCGGTCGGCAAGGACATCGCCGCACGCTGCCGCACCGTGCTGCGCGAGGTCCAAGGCATCGTCGAACTGGCCAAGCATGGTCAGGATCTGCTTGGCGGAACGATCCGCGTGGGCGTGTTGCAGTCGGTCGGGCCTTATCTGCTGCCGCACATCCTACCGGATCTGCACAGAACCTATCCGGAGCTCAGGCTCCACGTTCGGGAAGGTCTGCCGCAGACGTTGCTGCAGGGGCTGGACGACGGCTCGTATGACCTGCTCCTGTTTCCGCTTCCGGTACGAGGAGCCGATTTGCAGTTCGCCCGTCTATTCAGGGAACCGCTGCTGATCGTCGCGCCCGACGATCACCGGCTCGCTGAGAAGGAGGCGATCAGACGCTCAGACCTCAGGGGCGAGACGATCCTGACGCTGGAACAGGGCCACCGGCTCCACGACCAGGTTCGCGCCCTAAGCGAGGAATACGGGGCCGAATTGGCGCAGGACTACGAAGGCACCAGCCTGGACACCTTGCGCCAGATGGTCGGCATGGGCATGGGCGTTTCCTTCCTTCCCGCTCTTTACGTGCGATCGGAGGTGAACAAGGACGACCAGCTTGTCGCGCGCAAAATCCGTGGCAACGCTCCATTCCGGATGATCGGCATGGTCTGGCGCCGCCATGCGGGACGACAGGACCAGTATCTTGCGCTGGCAGGCATGATCCGGGGCATTCTGAAGGCCCGGGTCCCGGAAATTACGGTCGTGGACTGAGAACGGAGCCACGAACGACACGATCGACCGAGCGGTTCGGCGACCGGGCGTCCCTTATCGCCGCAGCGTCTTTGCGATATAGGCGGTGACGCCAATACCCTTCTTGTAACCGAATGAATCCACGCAGGTCTCGAGGAAAGGTTGCCGCAGGTCCGGATCCTCGCCCAGGGCGGCCATCTCCTCATCGCTGGGAATCCATTGCACGAGCAGGACCTCGCCCCGGGACCGCATGCGGAATTTCGCCCCCCTTTCCTCTACATGCACCTTGACCGACGGAAACACGTCGATCGGGCCACCGTCCTCGGCCACGACCTGGTAGTCGTCCCAACTGTTGGGTCCGGTCTTCTTGAACCTGCCAACCAAATGCCCTTTGAAGCTACGCCTGGTCTTGGCGTTGGGGTCCAGCACGTCGCGCGCATCGATGTCCTTTCCCACCATGCGCGAAACACGGGCAAGCGCTTGCTTGACGAGGCCCATAACCGTTTCTCTCCCGATCCAAGTGCGCCGCGGCTTCTTTCGCGCGCTCGGGGAACAACGCCGCGATTCCCTCGCGCGAGGCCGCGGCGACACCGCGTTCGGTGATCAGGCCGGTCACCAGCCGGGCCGGGGTCACGTCGAAGGCATAGTTCGCGACCGGGCTGCCGTCCGGCACGATCGTGACCGTCTCGATCGTGCCCGCGTCCGTCTTGCCGGTCATGCGCGCGACCTCTTCGCCCCCACGTTGCTCGATCGGGATCTCCTGAACGCCGTCGGAGACGGTGAAGTCGATGGTCGGCGACGGCAGCGCCACGTAGAACGGCACGCCGTTGTCGTGCGCCGCCAACGCCTTAAGGTAGGTCCCGATCTTGTTGCAGACGTCACCGGTGGCCGTCGTGCGGTCCGTCCCGGTGATGCACATGTCCACCATGCCGTGCTGCATCAGGTGTCCGCCCACGTTGTCAGGGATCACCGTATGGGACACGCCGTGATGGCCCAGCTCCCATGCGGTCAACGAGGCGCCCTGGTTGCGCGGGCGGGTCTCGTCCGCCCAGACATGGATCGGAATGCTGGCCGCATGTGCCTTGTACATGGGCGCGGTGGCGGTGCCCCAGTCCACCGTCGCCAGCCAACCGGCGTTACAGTGGGTCAGGATGTTGACCGGTTCACCGGCGGGTTTCTTGGCCGCGATCTCGCGAATCAGCTCCAAGCCGTGGTCGCCGATCGCTTCGCAGATCGCCACATCCTCGTCGCAGATCTCCGCGGCCCGCCTGTAGGCGGCCGCAACACGGTCTTCCCTGGGAATATTGCGCAGAACCGCACGCATCTCGTCCAATGCCCACCGCAAATTGACCGCCGTCGGCCGCGCTGCAAACAACAAGTCATAGGCGGCGTCGATCGCCTCGTCGGAGCTGTCCGCGCGCAGCTGCAAGGCCATTCCGTATGCAGCGGTCGCCCCGATCAGCGGCGCACCGCGGACGAGCATGTCCTTGATCGCAAGGGCAGCGTCTTCAACGGTTCTCATCGTCACCGTCTCGAAGCGATGCGGGAACTTGGTCTGGTCGATGATCTCGACCGACCAGCCATCGTCGTTCAGCCAGATCGTTCGATAATGCTTGCCGTCCACATCCATGACCTGCTCCTCCCTGTGCCGTCTTCTGACCAGTGTAGGCCGACAGTTCGTGGCCCGTCATTGCCTCAGGTCAGTCCGCCCGGCCGTCAGCCCTCAGCAATCGGCGCCAGAACCGGCCACAGGCCGGGCGTCGTGCACAACAGCCGGTTGCCGCGCTGAAGGCCGTCGTCGGCCAGAAAGTCGTTGGTCCGCCCACCGGCCTCGCGGACCAGAAGCAGACCGCCCAGGCAATCCCAGGCATTGATGTGGGCCTCGTAGAAGGCGTCGAGCCGGCCGTCGGCGACCAGCGCCAGGGCCATGGCGCAGGACCCATAACCCTTGAACGTGGCGCCTTTGCCCAACGTAAGGTCTAGCACCGACAGCACCTTCTGGTGCGGTTCACGGACGGAATACCCCACCGCCACGGTGGCCGCGCCCAGTTCCGAGGTGTCGGCGATCCGCATCGGGCGTCCGTTGCAGGTGGCGCCTCCGCCGCTGCGCCCGGCAAAGAGCTGGTCCTGAATCGGGTCGTAGATCAGGCCCAAGACCGGCTCTCCATCGACCACGTAGGCCAGCGCCACGCACCAGAACGGGACCCCGCGCAGGAAGTTGGCGGTGCCGTCGATGGGATCGATCAGCCAGAACCGATCCGAGACCGCGCCGCCACCCTCTTCGCCGAGAATGCCGTCGTCGGGGAAAGCGTCGGCGAACCGTTCGCGGATGCGGTCCTCGACCGCCCGGTCCGCCACGCTGACCAGATCCTGCGGCCCTTTCAGCTCGACGACCAGTTCATCGCGCTTTCGAAAATAGTCGAAGGCCAGTGCGCCCGCCTCGCGCGCGATGTCGCTGGCGGTGGCCAGCTTCGACGAAAGGTCCGAATCTTCGCTCATGGTCTCCCCGCAATACGTCGGAACAAGGTCCGCGCCGGACAGCGCGGTCGCACCCCTTGATACCCGAATTGCCACGACAGCCACAGCACCGTTTGCCGCCCGCGTCGCTGCGCTGTCGGAACAGCTACTGCCATTGGCCGCTTCGAGATCGACCTGCATTCAGGCGTGACATGATTGCCACAGTCATTATGTATTTTGCCCGCGCATCGCCAGATTGCGTGGCGGGACCGGACGCCTTCGATAGACTCCCGCACAGGCACCTTGGCAAAAGGAGGCTCGATCTTGTCGCTGACGATGGCGATGATCTGGCCAGTCAGTTGCGGTGCGTCGCGCAGGTTTGGCGACGGGCAGTTGGCCGGAAGTGCGGCGATCTCGAACGATCGTCGGCGGAGGATTGGGGCCTCCGCATTCGGCGGCATGCGCACGTGTCGAAAACCAACCAGGATTGTGGCGACGAAGATGTGACGCGGCGCGCGCAGATGCCGCGCACCGCCAACGGTTTTGGGAGTTGGGGAAATGCATTGGGGAAAACGGAACGGGCCAACGAAGCCCACTGCGGCGGGCGGGCCAGGCAGGTCCAGGACCGCCGGCGTGCTGGGCACCAGTCTCGCCGCACTGCTCGTTCTCCAGGGTTGCAGCCTGCTGAAGGTCGGCCCGGACTACGAGGCGCCGGAAACCGCGATGCCGGATACCTGGCATCAGAAGATCTCTGAAGGGCTTGCGGATGGCGAAGCGGACATCAAGAACTGGTGGACGGTCTTCAACGATCCGATCCTGACGGACCTGATCGAGCAGGCGTCGGTCGGCAACAAGGACCTTCAAACCGCCTTCGGGCGCATACAGGAAGCCCGCGCGGCGCGCGGATTCGCAACCGGCGAGTTCTACCCCGACGTGGACGGCTCCGGCTCAGCAGAACGCACGCGTCAGAGTGAAGGCATCGTCAGGAATCCCGGTGCGCCGCAAAAACGGGTCGACAATTTCTACGATATCGGGGTCGACGCCACCTGGGAAATCGACGTCTTCGGCAGGATCGGACGGTCCGTGGAATCCGCCGACGCCAGCCTGCAGGCTTCGGTCGAGGACTATCGAGACGTCCTGGTTAGCCTCTATGCGGAGGTTGCGCTGAACTACATGGATCTTCGTGCGTTCCAGGCTCGGATCCAGTTCTCGAGGGATAACATCGCTACCCAGGCCGGTACGGTGCAGCTGACCCAGGACCGGTTGGCGGCGGAGATCGCGCCGGAACTGGACGTGCGCCAGGCGGAATTGAACCTTGCGCGCACAGAAGCGGAACTGCCGCGGCTGGAGCAGTCGAAGGTCCAGGCCATCAACCGCCTGGGCGTTCTTCTGGGACAGCCGCCCTCCTCGTTGCATTCCATCCTTGAGGTCGACGCCCCGATCCCGCGGCCGCCGGAAAGC
>Ga0056115_1000264_pt1 | contig 25319 bp, 17 predicted proteins | sample WorMetOlspDAHAB1_FD_77007 | JGI IMG/M metagenome (GOLD analysis project Ga0056115, IMG submission 77007) | Marine gutless worms symbiont microbial communities from Max Planck institute for Marine Microbiology, Germany - Olavius sp. DAHAB.1 ...
TTATCTACTGTGATCTTTTTCTTTTACTCCTGCACACAATTAATGATTAATTCATTAATTAATTTCTGTTCAGCCGAAATTCGGCTTAAAAACCGTTCGGGTTATCAGACAAACTCTAAAACTGTAAATGCACCGGCTGTTAAAAATTCAGGGGCGGTTGAAAAAAAGACAACTTCCCCCAGAAATGCCGACTACTGGTTTGACAAAGGTGCCCTTTGCGCCACATACGGCAACGATCGCGCGGCCATCAACTATTTTCAAAAAGTCATTTCTTTGGATCCGAATCGAAGCGGTGCATACCTTGAGCAGGGTATATCCTACGGCCAACTGGGAGACTTCGACAAAGCCGTCACCCTGGTAAACAAAGCCCTTGAAAAGGAGCCCCAAAACGGGCTCTACCACTATGGTCGCGGCAGGGTTTACCTGCTGGCCGGCAAACAGGAACAGGTCATGCAAGATTTCAAAAAGGCTGCCGAACTGGATGACGAGGATGCCCAAACTTATTTAAAGCATATTGCCCAGCACCGGGGAATGGCGGAGGCCGAATAACGAATTAAGCAGGCAAAAATACACAGCATCCTTGGCATTGTTCAAAAAAAACCGTTAAGATAAGGTAAAAGTGAACATACCAACAAAGAAAGTCAAAGGCCTTACTTGCAGATAATTATTAGTGCCTCAATTTCACACGAATTTGTTTAACCTGCTTATATTACATCAAATTCATTTTTATGTGTCGAACCTGGGGGACCGACGGCGGCGCTGGCACCTGATACCTCCCTTGCTCTGTCATCTGTTCTCTGCGCTCTGAGCTCTGTCATCTGTTTTCTGTCATCTGCCTTCTGCCATTTGTCATTTTTCCCTGCCAGGAATCTCTTTTCTCTAATGTTTTATTGATTTTGGCCAGGGTTTCTGATTTATTAAGGGACCATTGCGGCGCCGTCAGTTCTGCGGGATGCGGGTCGCCGGTCAGTCGCTGGATGATCATTCGGCGGGGAATATTCTCAATAAAATCGCAAACCCGATCAACATATTCCTGCTGTTCAAGGCACTTGAATTTTCCCTGCCGGTAAAGTAATTCCAGTCGAGTGCCTTTAACCACATACAGCAGGTGCAGTTTTATGCCGTCTATTGCCAGATCTGCAATGGTTTTCGCTGTGTGGAGCATATCTTCCCGGGTTTCGCCAGGCAACCCCAATATGACATGGGCACATATCATAATCCCTCGATTGGCGGTGGCCCTGATCGCATCCTTAAAACATTGAGTATCGTGTCCCCGATTGACCAAGGCCAGGGTGGCATCATTGGCAGACTGCAACCCATATTCAAGCCAGATCAGGTATTCTTGGGCATAATCCTGCAGCAACTCCAGCACGGATTGTTCGACACAATCCGGACGGGTGCCGATGGAAAGCCCGACAATGTCTTCAACCGCCAGAGCTTCGTCATACAAAAGTTTGAGCGTTTCCAACGGACCGTAGGTGTTAGAGAAAGACTGAAAGTAGGCTAAAAATTTCCTGGCCTTGTACCGCCGGAAAAGTGCGTGCTTTCCCCGCTGAAGTTGCTCGGTGACGGACAGCCCTCGGGCAAAGGCACCGCTGCCGGACCCCCGGACATTGCAGAAAATACAGCCCCCGGTGGAAAGCGTGCCATCTCGGTTGGGGCAGGAACGCCCGGCATCGATCGTTATCTTTTGCACCCGGCAACCATATAGGGATCGCAGATAAGTGTTGAGGTCGTTGTATCTTTTGTTCATGACTATCTTCTATAACTTGACCATACCATTGGCCGGCAGTATAATCAAAACTTCTTCAAGATTTGAAACTGCAGTGCCGCTAGCCGACGAATGTAAAAATAACAAAATAAACGATAACTGGCAACTGCCGCATTTCACCAGACAACGTACAGCTAACTATTGACTATTTCATATGACCGACAATTCCCCAAATTACGATGTTATCGTTATCGGTGCCGGCCATGCCGGATGTGAAGCCGCGTTGGCGGCTGCCCGAATGGGTTGCCGGGTGCTGATGATGGTCATCGATCTGGACAAACTGGCGGCGATGCCCTGCAGTCCGTCGATCGGTGGCATGGCCAAAGGGCAGCTGGTCAAAGAAATCGATGCCCTGGGAGGCGAGATGGCCAAAATTACAGACCAGTCGGCCATCCAATACCGCACCCTGAACACCAAGAAAGGACCGGCGGTTCAATCATCCCGCACTCAGAACGACAAAGTTCGATACCACATTGCCATGAAAAAAGCGGTTGAAACTCAGACGGGTCTGGAACTTAAACAGGCCATGGCCGAAAGGTTGATCGTAGAAGAAAACCAGGTAGAAGGTGTACAGGATGGTACCGGGTTTAACTACCGGGCGCCGATCGTAATACTGGCCACCGGCACTTTTTTAAACGGCCTGATCCATATCGGCAATCATTCAATGCAGGCCGGCCGGGCCGGTGAGTTTGCCTCCTATGGACTGGCAGCCAATTTGAAAGAACTGGGTTTCCATCTCGGCCGTCTCAAAACCGGCACGCCGCCCCGGCTTAAAAAATCAAGTATTGACTTTAGCAAATTTAACATTCAGGAGGCTGAAGGTGAACCCCAGCCGTTTTCATATTTTACGAATGAAATCAGAATGCCGCAAATGCCAAGCTATATTGGATATACCTCCTTCAAAACCCATGAAATTGTTCGCAATAACCTTGAACGCTCGGCGCTTTACGGTGGTATCGTAAAGGGTATATCGGCCCGTTATTGCCCCTCCTTCGAAGACAAAATCGTCAAATTTCCAGACAAAGACCGCCACCAGATCATCCTGGAACCGGAGGGCATTGATACCACTGAAATTTATGCCAGCGGATTAGGCAATTCACTACCGCAGGAAGTTCAGATCGAACTGGTGCGATCCGTTGCGGGCCTTGAAGCTGCTGAAATCATGCGCCCGGCCTACGCGATCGAATATGATTATGTCAACCCCATCCAATTGAAGCCAACCCTGGAAACCAAACGGATCAACGGCCTCTATCTTGCGGGGCAGATTAACGGGACTTCAGGATATGAAGAGGCCGCCGCCCAGGGCATCTGGGCCGGTATCAATGCCGCCTGCCGGGTACAGAGTAGACCACCCTTTATTCTGGACCGCTCCCAGGCCTATATGGGAGTCATGATTGATGATCTTGTGACCCGCGGTACGCGCGAGCCCTACCGGATGTTTACCAGTCGAGCGGAATATCGGCTCATGCTGCGGGAGGATAATGCCGCCTTAAGGTTGATGGAAACAGGTCATGAACTCGGCCTGATTCATGACCATGCCTTCAAAGATCTGCAGACGCGCAAAGAACTGATTGATAATGAGATTATGCGGGTCAAGCAAACGATCATCAAACCAACGGCGGCCGTTAATGAATATCTACAGGGCCGGCATTCACAACCAATTGACAATGGCATCCACCTGGCCCGATTGTTGAAACGGACTGAACTGGATTACGACACGGTATACGCCCTGGCGCCAGGTTCGGCCGCCATTAGCAGACCGGTTAGCCGCCAGGTCGAAATAGAGATAAAATATGAAGGGTATATAAAAAAACAGCTAAGTGAAATTAAGCGCTTCAAAAATCTGGAAATGGCAAAAATCCCGGCCGATTTTAATTTTAGCGCGATCCACGGTCTATCGAATGAAATAAAGGAAAAGCTGGCGACTATTAAACCCACCTCCCTCGGCCAGGTTTCCCGCATCGAAGGTATTACACCGGCGGCGATATCAGTGCTGATGGTGGCGCTGAAAACAAATCAGAAGCAGATAAAGGGCAAGGACAAAACCTGATTAAATATTTAAAAATTTGGCGGTTGATCATAACTTTATGATTGATAAACTCAAGAAGTGGAAAATTCCTCAATCAGCGGCCAGAGCCTGGCCCAGCCAAATGTCAGTATTCTTGACACCTTATGTCTTGCATCTTATCTTAGATGGCGAAAAATCAGGAGCTATCCGGGATAACCGGAGTTGCAGAAATCAATCGAACACCTAAAATTATTCAAGCAAATATCAACTGATGGGGTTTGGACGATGTCTGAAGACTATTACAAAATACTAGGGGTAAAAAAAGAAGCCAGTGACGGAGAAATTAAAAAGACCTACCGCAAGCTGGCAATGAAATACCACCCCGACCACACCAAAGGGGATAAAAGCGCTGAAGAAAAATTCAAGAAAATTAGCGAAGCTTACGCAGTATTGAGCGATAAAGATAAACGCAAGGAGTATGATACCTTCGGTTCCGAAGGTTTTCACCAGCGTTTCAGCCAGGAAGATATTTTCCGCGGCTTTGATTTCGGCGATATTTTCAGGGAGTTCGGATTTGGCGGCGGTGACTTTTCCAGTGGCCGGTCCGGCGGCACGCGATTCTCGTTTGGTGGCGGTCAAACCTTTAGTTTTGGGGGTGGGCAGCAACAGGCGCGCGTCAAGGGATCCGATCTGGTTTACGAACTTCCCCTCACCTTGCAGGAGGTTGCCACTGGAACCAGCAAAGTTATTACCCTTCAGCACCAGGGTGAATCTGAGAATTTAACAGTTAAAATTCCGGCGGGATTGGTAGCCGGAAAAAAATTACGGCTTACCGGCAAGGGCAATCCAAGCCCGTATGGCGGACCGCCCGGCGATCTTTATATCAAATCCCAAGTACTCAACGATCCGCTGTTCAGCGCCGAAAATCAAGATCTTTTTTTAAATCGGGAATTGAAGGTAAGTGAGGCAATCTTGGGAACAACTATCGCAGTTCCGACCATTGCCGACAAACAATTAAGCCTAAAAATTCCACCCGGTACGAAACATGGAACAAAAATGCGTTTGCCCGGTCACGGTTTGCCGGCCATGAACGGCATTATAAAAGGCCATCTATATGTCCGAATTCTAATCAATGTTCCAAAACAACTTAATGAAGAACAAAAGAAATTAGTTGAAGAACTAGCGGCTGCAGGGCTGTAAGGAATCAAAATAATTGACAAGAACACCCATTCAAGGTAATCTTATATACATAACCTGACAGTTTTTTGCTAGAATCTATATTCATTTTTCAACATCGTTATTCTTAAAAATTTCCGGACACGACTTGAAATTCTAAGTAATGGGGCAACGTATGATTATTACCTGCGACGAGTGCAATTCGAGCTTCAGCGTTAGCGATAGTCAGATAAAAGACACGGGTTCTAAAGTTAGATGCTCGAAATGCAATAGTATCTTTATTGCATACCCTCAGTCGACTGAGGATATCGAAGGGTTTAAAACAGCTGAAAAAGAGTTGACGCTGGATTCCGATGATCAAATGCCGGGACAAGATGAAGAATTCGGACTGGATGACCTTGATTCTGATCTTGGTGATGTATTTGATGATGATGAGGTGGATGAAATCCTTGGCGGGTCATCTGGTATCGAGGAACCCGAACTCGACCTGGATGACGTGGATAACTCCCTGGCCGAAGAGGAATCAGGTTTGGAGTCAGGTGATGTATCAGACGAATCCGAAGGTGGGCTGGAACTTGAGCTGGATTTTGATCAGGACGATGATTCAGATCTGGCGATGGATGAAGAATCAGTTGACGGCGATGATTTGCCCGATTTGGATGATATGGACGTTGATGAATTAACCGCTGACGCAGCCGAATCCGAACGTGAAGATCTCGATTTTGAGCTGGAGTCAGAAACCGCTGCAGAACTGGACCTGGAAGATGGAGATGAACTTGACCTGTCCGATTTAGAGCTCGCCATCGATGATGAATCGGTTCCCGCAGAAACCTCGGAAGCAGACGCGGAAGATTTAAACTTTGATCTGGAGACCGATGAACAGGATGTGGCCGAAAATGCCAAGACCGATTTAGAAGCGGAAGCGTCCGACGAGCTGGATTTCTCGGATTTAGACATCGAATTAGAGGATTCATCGGCTCCTGAGGAAATATCTGTTGCTGAATCAGAGGATTTTGATCTGGAAACTGAAGCTGTCGACGGCAGTCAAGAGGCTGAAGCAGCCGATCTTGATCTGTCTGACATCACAGATATAATAGAGGACGAAGCCTCCGCCGCCGCCGAGGCTCAGCCGGAAGAGTTAGACCTTGATCTGGAGTTTGAGAGCGATGCAACGACCGATGATGATGAACCAGCGGCTGTTGCAGATTCAGGTGATGTCGACGAGCTGGATTTATCGGACCTTGAGGACTTTATCGAATCCGAGGACGCTCCTGCTGCCATGGCAGCCGCTGATGATTCAGCCCAGGATCTTGATTTTCAACTTGACGATGATGCAGCGACGAACCGAACTGCGGTCGATTCTGAAAGTGAGGACGAGCTGGATTTTTCAGATCTGGAACAAATGCTCGAATCCGATGAGACCCCGTCTGTCGAAGCCACTGAAAACAACGAGGCCGAGGAACTCGATCTGCAATTCGATCTTGATGAACCCGCTATTGCTGATGCTGTAGCCGAAGCCGAAGCTGAAGCTGAAGCTGAAGCTGAAGCTGATTCCGGTGACGAAGACCAGGAAGATGATTTTCTGGATATTGAACAATTGATAGAGGACGGTGAAGGTAGCGAGCCGTTGGAAAGCGCAGCGTTGGACGGTGATGTAACGGATCTGCCCTTGGAGATGGAGGCTGCCTTAGATGACGCCTCAAAAGGGGTTGACTCCGAGCTTGAGCTTGATTTTGATCTGGAAAGTGAACTCCAGGCCAAAGAAGATGAAGATGAAGATCTTTTTGGGGCCGACGATTCGACCGACCAGCAGTTGGAATCAAACTTGCTGGCCTCTGATGAGGTGGACTTCCTTGAAGAGGCCGGAATTGAAGAAACCGTATTTCAGGACGGGTCCGAAACGAGCCTTGTCGGTACCGATGAATTTGTCACCGATGAGTCATACGAGACCGACGATGACGATGGGCCAACCCATGTACTGCCGAACTCCGAGAATGAAATGGCGATAGCGGAGTCACTCGAACCGGAGCCTGCGATACCCGTACCCCCCAAAAAGCGGTCGAAGAAACCGGTGGCGGTCGTAATGTTGCTTTTACTATTGGCCGTTGGCGTCCTAATTGTGCCCAACATGTTGGGCATCAAAATACCGTACATCAGTGATATAAAGATTCCATACCTCAGCGATCTGGATGTTAAGATTCCCTATTTAAGCGACTGGTTGAATCCCGAGCCGCAGGATGTTGCCGGCAACCTGAAAATTATCCCCTTGGGAAATACAATTAACGGCAAATTCGTTGATAATTCCAAGTCCGGTCAACTCTTCGTCATTCGGGGCCAAATCAAAAATGACTATGATCATCCACGCAGCTATATCAAAGTTACCGGAAAGCTATATCTAAAAAGCAAAAAAATCGCCAAAGCAGCAACCGTTTATTGCGGAAATATGCTGTCAAATTCAGATCTTGCTGCAATGGATATCAAATCGATTAGCAAAAAATTACGCAATCGATCCGGCGCTAAAAGATCCAATTTCAAGGTGAAAACAGGCAAGAGAGTTCCATTTATGATTGTGTTCGATAAACTGCCGCGTAATCTGGACGAATTCACCGTTGAGGTGGAGGGGTCGAACATTTAATAATTGATTAATAAATTATGATTAGGGCTCGTCAAGGCTAGATAAAAAACTTTGCTAGTTATACCCCGCGAAATGCATTTCGATTTCTGCGGGGTTTATTTTTCAACCGGGGACATGATCGGTTTAAGTTGAATTTCGACTTGACTTCGCTCAACGTAATTGGTAGGTAACCGACTTACTAAAATTCCTACTGATTCCCGCAATACGTGGCGATGTAGCTCAGGTGGTCAGAGCATGCGGCTCATATCCGCAGTGTCCGGGGTTCAAATCCCTGCATCGCCACCATCAAATAGAATGAATTCAATAACTTACACCAGCGAATTAATTGCTTTGCAAATTACCGGCTATCCGATGTCGGAATCTGATATCTGTCGTGGAAACTACCGCGCTCAATCCGGGAAAATCTGCTCAGCCGCGAGATAATGAAAACCGATGTCGCGCCTGAGATCCAATCGGTTACCGCTCGGATCTTCACGGGGAATCACCCGGATCTTGCCGTTGTCAAAGGCCGCCAGCAGCTTATTCCTGAACCGCTCCCCGACCGCACCGCGGTTTTCAGTCGGTTTAACGGTTACGTTGGCGTTCATATATGCAACCCGCGTACCATCGGACTTAAAACCGCTGCCCGCCGATGTGCCCATCATGGCAGATGGAATCACTTGTATTCCTTTGCGTTTCATATACTTAAAATCGATTTCAACAGCCTCTCCCCGGGTGCACGACCAGGGATAACCTTTTTGGCCGTCAGGTCCCCCCGGGCCCGTAACCAATGCTGAACACATTGCCAGTTGATCCGTTCTGACTTCCGGTTCAATTGCATTTAAATTGCCTTCCAAGGCCGCCTGGATCAGGGCACCCAGATTTCTCAACCGCCGGATGACAGGCTGCGCCTCGGGCTCACCGGGACGGATATTTATTTCAGACACCCGGATGGTGGTCGGGAGACGGTCAGCTCCCAATGATACAAAACAGCCGGGATATAAAACGCAAGGCCGTAAAATGCCCCGCTTCTTCATCATCTCGATTAAAGGCCTGGCAATCCGGTCACCAGCCATTTTTATCATATGCGGTGTTTCCAGCGGATGGGGTGAAACAGCGCCCATGCCCCCGGTAATCGGATTGTTTTTGCCGGCAGGACCTTCGAACCGTTCGGGATAATCCATCGCCGTCGGTAATATTTGAAAATGACCATTTTTATCAACCAAAATCGTAAAGCTGATCTCAACCCCCGACATCCGCGATTCAATCAGAAGCGGCCATTTTCCCCGTCCGCCGGATATTTTTTTATAGCTGTCCTTGTAGTCTTTGATCAAGGCCTCATAGACTTGCCTTATTTCCCATGAATTTAAAATAATGCGGGCCCCTTTACCACCGGCACTGTATGGATATTTCAGAACGGCGCCGCCAAAGGCATCGATATAATTCAAACATGTTGCCAATATGCGCGGATAGTCTTTGGCATCCACCGCGGACCAGGATGCAGCTACCGGGATACCGGCATCCCGGCAAAGTTTCTTGCATTCTATTTTATCACCTTCAATAAAGGCTCCGGACCGGGTCAAACCGACAATCCGATCTCCAAAGCCGGCCTGCTCTACTGCATCAACCAGGCCATCAAATAGAAGTGCTTCCGGCATGGGGATCACATAATCTATTTTTCCTTCCCCTAAACCTGTAATGATTGCAGCCGTATAATCGGCAACCGAATTGCTGGCGGTTGCAACAAACTCCACCGGCCAGTTCATGATTTCACAAAATGCCGGCATCGAAGGCGTTCCCCGGATAACGACTCCCTTGAATACTTCCTGATAAAGGTCGCTCTTGGCAGTGGCGGTTACCAGCGCGCTTAACAGGGTCCGGCCATCGGTTCCGGCAAATGCTATTTTCTTCATTCAAATTATCCTTTCTATATATTCAATTGACAGTGGTCCACTTCCTTACCAAATTGTGGCCATCCGGGTCAATTAATACCTGGATTTTTCCAATTTTCATCGATTCAAAAATATGATATAACTAGTTCAATTAAATATATGGAAAAAAACATCAGGATTCAGGTATGAAAATAGGTTCATTACCTGTCGATCCATCCACAACCCTTGCCCGCCATTCGCTTCGCTTAAGGCGATGGCAGGCGAACGCTTTCCGAGATCTGCTATCGAACCCATGTTTTCCGGATTTACAAAAATTGTTGAAGAACGAATTCGCAAGGCTCAACTCAAGGGCGAATTTAAAAATCTGGTGGGAGCGGGCAAACCGCTCATGCTGGAAGAGGATTGCCATATCGCCGAGGATCTTCGACTGTCCTATAAGATTTTAAAGAACGCCGATTGTCTGCCTCCGGAAATTGAGCCTAAAAAAGAGATTGAACGCACCGAGGAGTTGTTGCAAGACATGCAAGAAACGGCCGAAAAATATCGCCTTTTAAAAAAACTAAATTTTCTGATTATGAAGTTAAACTCCACGCGCAACACGTCGATAGAGTTTGAGGTGCCCCAGCGATATTCGGCCAGGCTGGTAGACCGTTTTGAGAGCGGAAATAACACTAAAAGGGAGGGATAATTCCATGGAAAAACTCACTGTCGCGCTTCTGGCCGGTGGCATCTCATCCGAACGTGAAGTCTCATTGCACAGCGGTCAGCAGGTATACAATGCGCTGGATAAAGATAAATACCATATCCTGCAGTATGATCCGCAATCCGATCTGGCCCGGCTCGTTCAGGATGCCCCCAATATCGACATTGCCATGATCATTTTGCACGGACCGTTTGGTGAAGATGGAACCGTCCAAGGTCTGCTTGATCTGCTGGATATTCCCTACCAGGGATCAGGGGTTCTGGGAAGTGCACTGGCCATGAACAAAGTGGTCACCAAACAGCTCTACGAAAAGGCCGGTTTGCCCGTGATCCCCTATAGCGTCTATGCGCGCGATGAATCCGTCGATGTCAAAAAATGTGTATCTGAGCTTGGCCTGCCCCTGGTGGTCAAACCGGTGTCGGCTGGCTCCAGTGTGGGGATGTCGATTGTAAAATCAGCCGGCGATCTGCAGGTTGCTCTGGATAAGGCAGGAGAATTTGATCAAGCCATCATCGTTGAATCCTACATCGAAGGGACGGAACTTACCGCCGGCGTGATTGGCAATAAGGAGTTGAGCGCCCTGCCGATAATTGAAATCATACCGGATGAAGCCTATGAATTCTTTGATTATGAAGCCAAATATACAGCGGGGGCGACCCGGGAAATATGTCCGGCGCGCATTAATGAGGAATTGACTCAACGCGCCCAAAATTGCGCCAAGGTTGCACACCGCGCTTTATTTTGCACGGGTTACAGCCGATCCGACATGATCCTTAAAGATAACGAGATGTATGTGCTGGAGACCAACACGATTCCCGGTATGACCGCCACCAGCCTTTTTCCCCAGGCCGCTCAAGAGGCCGGTATGAGTTTCAGTCAGGTTCTCGACAAACTCATCGAACTGGGCCTTGAAGAACACCGGGCCCGGGACTGACAAATTCGGATTCGTCCCGCACACAAGGATAAAGAGATACTTCTCCCCGATTCAAGATACTGAGGGCCGGATCAATTCCTGCATGGGCAGGAATGACCGGGTGGTTTTTCCGGCCGACTCCAGGATTATTTCCACGCGAAATCAACTCATCAAACCGTGTCGCATCAATTGATCGACAACTATCAAGCTGCCAATATTGAGTGTTGAATAATTTGTGATTTTCGATTATCTATATTTTTTTTACAGAGAATTGCAATAATGATGGCTGCCGCATAAAAAGCAAAATGGCAGCACCAGGAACAAACCACTGATAAAGGAGATCTTTTATAATGGCTGAAGAAACAATTGCAGCGGATGGCAGCCGGACGCCCCTGGTTGGAATCGTCATGGGCAGTGATTCCGATCTAGCGGTCATGCAGGAAGCGGCGTCTATACTGAAGAAGTTTGAAATTTCTTACGAAATGACGGTGGCTTCGGCGCACAGAAGCCCACAGCGGGCGGGCGATTTTGCCGGCTCCGCCCTGGAAAGAGGTTTAAAAGTTATCATTGCCGGTGCGGGGCACGCAGCCCATCTGGCAGGCGTTTTAGCCGCCCACACGCAATTGCCGGTCATCGGTGTTCCCATTGATTCGTCCTGCCTGCAGGGTTTGGATGCGCTGCTGGCCACCGTCCAAATGCCGCCCGGTATTCCGGTGGCGACCATGGCCATCGGCAAATCAGGCGCCCGCAATGCCGGTATCCTGGCAACGCAAATCCTTGCTGTCTCAGATTCCGTCCTCAGCCAGAAGCTGGAAAATTTCAAGCAGGAGATGGCCCTGCAGGTCGAGAAAAAGGCGCAAGCGGTTGAAGCCGGTCAAGAGTAATTTAAGTGGCACCCCGACCCGATATCATCAAAGTTGCGCCGGTCAACCCGAACCCTGAGGCTATTGAAAAAGCGGCCGCCGTTATCAAAACGGGCGGAACCATAGCTTATCCTACCCGCTGTTTATATGGGCTGGGCACCGATCCCTTCAATGCCAATGCCGTGGTGGGAATATTTTCGATAAAACAGCGCAGCGCTCAAAAACCAATTTTGGTTTTAATTGACCATCCCAGACAGTTGAAACGCCTGGTCACCCATGTATCAAAGATTGCAGCGAACATCATGCGACATTTCTGGCCGGGCAAGGTAACCCTTGTTTTTGAGGCCGGCGGGGGCGTTTCCGCTGACCTTACCGGTGGCACTGGAAAAATTGGCATCAGGCTGCCGGGCCACCCAGTGGCAGCGGCTTTGGTTGAGGCAGTCGCCGGTCCCATCACCGGCACCAGCGCCAACATATCAGGCCATCCCGGTTGTCATCAGATAGATGACCTGGAGTCTGCGGTCGCCAACCAGTTGGATCTTGTCCTGGATGCCGGTCCCCTGGCAGGGGGCCGTGGTTCAACCGTGGTCGATGTGACCGGGGAGGGCCCGCCTAAAGTTTTACGCGAAGGTACAGTATCTGCGCGGGAAATTATGCTGGCGGGTGTTTGATACAGGGTGATGATTTCTGTCATTTGAAGCCGGATATCAAGTTAATCTTGTTGACAATTCTATTCATATTAAATATATAGCCAGAACCATGCCGGAGTGGTGAAATTGGTAGACGCGCTGGATTCAAAATCCAGTGGACCTTGCGTCCGTGGGAGTTCGATTCTCCCCTCCGGCACCAGAAAATTAAAAGGGCTCCTAACTAAGGGGCCCTCTTATTTTTGGTCAACACTATTCTGATCGCATTCGGAATCCTCTGTGGTCCGTCCTCTGGAACATACCCCTACCCAACCACCGCGCTATGGCCTATGGACTCTGCATAATTTTGCAGACTTCCGTATTCATTCGTCTCGGATTCTGGTCTCTGCCATCTGTCCTCTGTTATCTGTCTCCCTACCTCTGACCTCTGTCATCTGTCTTCCGACCTCTGTCATCTGTCTTCTGACCTCTGCCTTCGGCCTCCAAATTGTGGCGTGCCTCCTCGAAATCGGGATTGAATTCCAGGGCGCGGACAAAATGTTGGTTAGCCGCATCGACCTGCCCCTTTTCCTTCAGCAATAGACCAAAATTATTATGGGCACCCGCATGCCGGGGATCAAGTCTCAGCGCTTTGACAAAATGTTTAGCGGCATCATCTGGGTTTCCCTTATTTTTCAGGGCAATACCGAGATTATTATGTACATTGGCATCTCGGGGATTTTGCTTCAGAGCGGCTTTAAAATAATTAGCCGCTTCCCCGTAGCGGCCCTGGAGTGCCAGCGCGACGCCCATGTTATTAAGCGCTTTTAAATTATCAGGATCAAGGCGCAGGGTTTCCCCAAACTGATGAATGCCCGCGTCCAGATTCCCTTGCCGGGACAAAGCATATCCCAGGTTGTAGTGTGCATCGACATAATCAGGCTTAATTTTCAGGGCGATCTTAAACTGTTCAACGGCTTGTGCCAGATTTCCACTGCGCATTAAAGCTGCTCCCAGATTGTTGCGCGGCCGTGCTTTGCCGGGAGCCTTTCGAGAGCTGTCCCGATAGAGGGAGATTTCATCTGACCAGACTTGGTTTCTTTCGAAGGTCCACACCATAAACAGTGTTCCCATAGCGCACAGGACAACTACCCCCAACCAGGCTGGTTTTAGATATCTGAATACCAGGGTAACCAGAAGCAGAATCGCCAGCATGGAAGGTAAATAATTGCGATGTTCAAACACAAGTTCCAACCCGATAATGGAAGACTCAATTACCAGATTTCCGAAAAACCAGAGAATACAGAAAGATATGAGAGGTTCCCGCTTGGCGATTAGGATTGCCAGGAGAATCAGAATGATAATTATTGTCATCGACAACAGAGTTGTTATCGGGTTGGTCAGGGAATAGGATAGCGCAATATCATGATCCAGACTCAGCCTCAAAGGCTGCGGCCATATCAGCAGACTGATGTATAAGATAACTATCCGGAATTGGGTCAGCACGCGCTGGATCAGGGTAAAGTCCCGATAATTGTAACCGTTCAATATTCTGGCAAAAGGATCGCTGCCAAAATATACCAGGGAAATTGCAAATATCAATACCACGGTACCGGCCAGAATCAATACCCGACGTTTCGCCCATTGCCGACTCAATCCCTGGAAAAAATACCATTCGTAGAGGATAATAAAGCCAGGCAGGGTGGCGGATATTTCCTTGGAGCCGAAGGCCAGTATTGCGGCCAGGATGCAACCGCCTAATAGCGGCCATTTTGCATGGTGTCCGGTGCTCAGCCTAAATTTGACGTAAAGCAGCATTGAGAGAACATAAAACATGGCCGCCAGGCTGTTCATACGTTGTACGAGATAGGTTACCGACTGGGTCTGCAGGGGATGAACCAACCAGATAAATGCGGTAAAAAATGGTATCCAACTCAATTTAGCATTCTGGGCCCGCAAAGTGGGAGTCCGAATAGTCGATTTCACCAATCCATATAAAAAAATCCCGCTGGCCAGGTGGATTAAAATATTGACCACGTGAAAACCCACCAGATTATAACCGTTAAAATAATAATTCAGCGCAAAACTGATATTAGCAATCGGTCGGTTGGCTAAGGGGCTTTGGAATCCGGCCCAGATAAGATTTTTAAAACTGAGGGACGGCAGGCGGATATGAGGATTATCCCGAATGTTGTGAATGTCATCAAAGATAAAGGGGGTGGTTAGGGTTTCACTATAAATCAAAATTATAATGACCGCCAGCAGAGAAAGCAGCAGGGTTTCATGCCTGGGAACGTCCTTGATTGATGAACCACTCTTGACCATTGGGGTGGGGGAATCCCTTGTTGGTTTGATTTCAATTTTATTTAAAAATACGGGAAATTTGACCAAAAAGCAATCATTCGGACAAGAAATAGAATTTGACAGAATTAGGGTTTTTTAATATTGTTTCGGTAGCCCTGAGGAGCAAGGTGAAGCAGAAAAAAGATTATAAAAATACCATAATGGATTCGATGGTTGTCACCGGCATTTGCCTGGCCTGTTTTTATTGGGTCTGCGAATCTTTCATGTATTTTTTTTTTGAACCGGAAGCCAACTTTTTTCAATATCTCCTCGGACCGGATATTTTTCAAACCTGGACCCGGATTCTAGTGCTGTGTCTGCTCGCCATATTCGGATCCCACGTTCAATACACACTCGGCAAACGCAAAGCCGCCGATGACGCTTTGCGCAAAAGCGAGGAAAAATATCGCACCATCCTCGAAAGCATTGAAGAAGGCTATTTTGAAACCGATCTCGAAGGCAATTTAACTTTTTTCAGCAATCCCTTCTGCAAAATTCTGGGGTATTCCCGCAACCAGTTGATCGGTGTTAATACCCGACAGTATACCACCCCTGAGACCGCCGAGAAGATGGTCCGGGTCACTGAACAACTCCTGCAGTCCGGCATGCCTGAAAATGTCACTAACTATGATGTGATCCGCCCCGCTGGCGATAAGGTGTTGCTAGAATTATCGTTCTCAATCCTGAAAGAACCGGATGAAGAGCCAATCGGATTTAAAGGCGTGCTGCGTGATGTTTCCGAGCGCAAAAAGGCTGAAGATGAGAAACATAAACTTGAATCCCAGCTTCAACAAGTGCAGAAAATGGAATCCATTGGAACCCTGGCCGGCGGCATTACCCATGATTTCAACAATATTTTGATGGGAATTCAGGGAAATGCGTCATTGATGCTGCTTAAAATAGACTCGGAACACCCGAACTTTGAAAAAATAAAAAATATCGAAACTTATGTACAGAACGGCACCACTCTGACTAAACAGCTGCTCGGCTTTGCCCGCCGCGGTAAATATCTGGTTAAGGCCACCGATCTCAATGATATCATTGACAAGTCTTCTGCACTGTTCGCCAGGACCCGAAAGGATGTCCAGGTAAACACCAATCTCGACGAATCGGTTTGGACAGTGGAAGTGGATCGGGGCCAGATCGAACAGGTTCTGTTAAACCTGTATGTAAATGCCTGGCAAGCCATGCCCGATGGTGGTAACCTTTATCTCAGAACTGAGAATGTTATGCTCGATCGCAGCTACGTCAAACCCTACAAGGTGGAACCCGGCCGGTATGTTAAAATCTCGATTACCGATACGGGCGTCGGCATTGACAAAGAAACGCAGGAGCGGATATTTGAGCCGTTTTTTACCACCAAAAAAATGGGACGCGGCACCGGATTGGGACTGGCATCGGTGTATGGTATCATAAAGGGCCATGAAGGCTACATAAATGTCTACAGCGAATTGGACCGGGGAACCACCTTCACGATTTATCTGCCGGCTTCGGGCAAAGAGGCCGTCGAAGACGCGGAATTGATAGCGGAAATTCAAAAAGGCAGCGGGACCATTCTGTTAATTGATGATGAAAAAATGATCCTCGATGTCGGCCGCGAACTCCTGGAAGAACTTGGTTATACCGTGTTATCGGCCATGAGCGGTCATGAGGCGATTGACATTTTTCTAAAAAGCCGGGACAAAATCGATATGATTATTATGGATATGATCATGCCCGGTATGAGCGGCAGCGACACCTTTGATCGCATGAAAGAAATCAACCCGGATGTAAAAATATTGCTTTCCAGCGGATACAGTATCAACGGCCAGGCGACGAACATTTTGCAGCGCGGTTGTGATGGTTTCATTCAAAAACCGTTTAATATGAACCAATTGGCCGAAAGAATCCAAAAAATCATGCCCAACCGGAGGGAAAAATTGAATATTGAAGAATGAAAATTCAGTCTTCAATATTCATTAACAACCGGTTCCCGCAATATTAACTCGATAGATTTGGAAGCAGTAGCTGCAGCATCGGGAAAGACTTCTTTCAGATTTCGAATATGCCTGAGGTTGTCAGCGGTTCATAGAATCAGCATGGCCAGATTGCCTTCTTCAATTTCAGCGATTCTCAATGCCTTCCCCCAGGTTTGCCCCTGGGCCCAGGCGCAAACTGTGGCGGCCGGACGCAACTGCAGGGGCCGAACCTCAAATTTTTGTTGTTTCATCTTGTCCGCAAAGGGCTTCAATCCTTGGGACACCTTTTTAAATGCCTTACCAAGTGAATCGGGCATCAATTTTGGATGGATATGATCATCGACTTCGCGCTCATTGACAAACGAAGCAATGATGCCGGCCAGAACAACCGGATCCGACCGCGGAAAAAATCCGCGTCGAAAGCCTTCGGCAATCAACAGCGGTTGATCCACTCTCAACCGGGATGCCCACCGGCCTTCCGCCGTTAGTTCATCGTCAGTCGACACGTAGCCGGCCGCCTTTAAAAAATTAAGATGCCGCGAAAAATCCTGCCACAGATGCGTTGAGGCGTTAAAGGCACCTTTGTGGACGCCGGGTTGATTGATCAAATAACTGGCAAATGATTTTTTCAGCAGCTCTTCAATTTGCGCCGGGCTGTGGGAAAGCAGTAAATTGAGGACCATAGAGAAATTAATTTTAATCTGGCTGAGAACGGGTGATGGCGGCGAGTGAAGCAGTCTTCCGATTAGCCTGACATCCAAAAATTTATCCGGTACCGAAAGGGCAAACCCGATATTGTCCATCCCCCGGCGACCGGCTCTACCGGTCATCTGGTGAAACTCGGTGGCGGTCAAGGGTAAAAATTCCTTGCCGTTGAAACGATCCGAGTTGAAAAATACAACGGTCCTGGCCGGAAAATTCACTCCCGCCGCGACCGTCGAGGTTGCAAATACGGCATCCAGCAGGCCTTGGGTCATCAATCTTTCCAACACCAGCTTCCACGAAGGCAGTTGACCGCTGTGATGAGCACCGACGGCAGCTTCTTCCAGGTACCGTCGCTGGCGGTGTTTGGCGATATGAGGCGTTTGCTGGAGGTAGTGTGCTATTTTCTGCCGGATTTGCTCCCGCCGCATAGAATCATTTATCCGGTGGTCCCGGCAGGATTCCAGCGCCCGGTCGCAGTCAGCCCGGGATTTTAGGAAAAAAATTGCCGGCAGGAGATCATATTTTTTTAAAACCCGCAAAATTTCGTCAAAAGGAGGGGATCGACGGTATAGTCCCCGAACTCGCCGCGGTCTGGTTTTTAAGTATTGATTGACCTTTTTATCAAGCTGTTGCCGGTTGCCGGATTTGGCTGGTGCCATCAGCGGCAGCAAGGTACCGGAAGGATGTAGAAAAAGCGGATACAGCCTAACCGGTCGAATGGTTTCTTCAATGACCGTACACGCCGTCGAGCGAATTGTTGCCAGCCAGTCGGCGATTTGTCCGGCATTACCGATGGTCGCCGATAAAAGCAGTAAGGGGATTCGAGGCGGCAGATATATCATGATCTCTTCCCACACGACGCCGCGTTCCGGATCACCCAGAAAATGGGCTTCATCCAAAATTACGAAATCTGTGGATAGAGAGACGCCGCGATGCATGGCATCGTAGAGCTGATTACGCAATATTTCGGTGGTACCGACAACGATCGGCGCATCCGGGTTTTCCCGATGATCACCGGTAAGAATTCCGACATTTTCAATCCCGAATATTGCTGCAAATTCAGCGTATTTGGCATTGCTCAGGGCCTTCAAGGGACAGGCATACCAGCAGTTTCCGCCGGCTTCATGAATGCGGGCGATAGTGCGCTCAGCGATCCAGGTCTTCCCGGCTCCCGTGGGGGCGGTGACCAGGCAGTCGGATCGCTGGGCCGCCACCAGAGCATCGACCTGGAAACGATCCGGACTGAATTCCCGGCGAGGCGGTATGCCTATGCCTGCAAAAACTGTTTTCAGCCGGGAATCCGCCCCGGGCTTCATCTGCGTATAGCGGCCCTTTTTGCGGATAGGGCGTTTGGGCCTGGGAAAATGCGGTTTGTGACGGTGCATTATTTCCGATTGAAGATTGAAGAATGAGTATTGAACAATTATTGATCTTTTTAAAAGCGAATTTGTAGCTATGCCTTAATATTCTTTAATAAAATAGACGGCATTCCATTAATATTCAATCTTCACTCTTAAATATTCAATATTATTTATTTAAAGCTTGGCCATCATCGATTCGACCTGACCCTTTGAAGGAGAATCTATGTCGAAGGGCGAAACCCCGTTTAAATCCGCTTCGATCAGGGCGTCATCATAGGGTAGAAATCCGAGGAACTCAAAATCGTCCAAATGGTTTTGCAGAAACTCGCGGTCTCTATCACCCCGGATTTTATTACCGACCACGGCAATCGAATTCAGACCGATCTCGGCTGCCAGTTGTCGGATATGTTCGGCAGTGTCAATGCTGCGCCGGCCCGGCTCCACCACAACGATCAGTTTATCGACAGCCCTGGCGGTTGCCCGCCCGAGGTGTTCGATTCCGGCTTCCATATCCATGACCACGACTTCGTCGCGCGCCAGCACGATGTGCATCACCAGTGCCCGTAAGAGGGTGCTTTCCGGGCAGATACAGCCACTGCCACCTTTTTTGACACCGCCCAGACGCATCAGTTTGATATTTTCCAACCTGGCCGACAGCGCATCCGGCAAATCATCCACTTTCGGGTTCAGCTTGAAAAAACCACCGATAGTGCCGGGTTGAGCCCCGGTCCGATCAAGGACCAGGTCCTTCATCTCGGAAATGGGAACAATTTCATCGGCATTTTCAATGCCGACTCCGGCGCCCAGGTTTGCATCCGGATCCGCATCAATGGCCAGCACCCGTTTGCCGCTCTGGTTAAATGTCCGAATTAACAAAGATGAAAAGGTGGTTTTACCGACGCCGCCCTTACCGCTGACTGCTAGTTTCATACTGCTATCCTTTCGGGTTTCTTGACTTTTTTGGGCAACTATCAATATAACACAGGATATCGGGCGGGCAAGGGGCTAGGGATTGGTCACAGAAGAAAAGCAACCGGCCAGAATATCATTGTCGGCAAATAATTAGAGCGGTGCAAGGATCGCCGCTCTTATTATCTGAACTGATTGTGCCGCTCGGGTTACGTTTTACTGGTGCGACCAGGCAGCCGGTGGGGTGCGGGTGGATAAAGAGCTACTATTACGGGCAGCTAGTACAGCGCCAGGTACCCGGTGTGCCGCGGGTCGACGGCCTTCGAGACAAAGTATATGTTTCACCCTTGAATTTGAATGAACTAACAGCATCTTGATTAAGGTTTACTTCGGTATAGCCGCTGCCAAGATCCTTGCTGTATTGAGAAGAACCCCAGACTTGGTTATCACCTGAGACGCTGTCGTAACCGCTGGAGGAGATTTTGACATCAGCCCAGGTCAAGCTCTCGCGACCGTTTAACTCGGATACGGCGGCTTCTACGGCCCTGATTTTAGCATTGGCTTCAAGATCGATGTAGCGCGGGACGGCCACGGCGGCCAGGATACCTAAAATAATTAAGACCGCAATAATTTCAACGAGCGTAAAACCTTCTTGATTGAGAAATGGATTTTGTTTTTTCATGGTATTTAGCCCTCCCGTTATTATTTTTATTCAATATTGATTAATTATTGAGCATAATATACTGCATAAAAAATGCCAACCTCTCAAAAAAATTATAAGAAAAGTAAATATTATTAATTATTTAAAATAGTTAAAAAATTTAAAGGCTTTTGCCGATTGCAAAACCTATGGGTTGGGAGCTCAAAAACTACAAAAAATGTAGTATCGGATTGGCGGATTCCTTCAAGTTTCGTCACTTTTTATACCTTTGACATCGATATTGAACTTTTTAATGCGATGGCCCAAGCTGCGCTGGTTGATCCCTAACAGTTCGGTTGCCCGCACCTGAACCCCGCCGGTTTTTCTAAGGGCTTCGGTGATCATGCTTTTTTCTATTTGCCGCAACCGGTCATCCAGCGGGATGTTGACCGGCAATTTGAGATCCATTGAGCTGCTGTCGTTAAAAGCGGCCGTAATTTTACCGGGAAGTTGAGCGGGTTCGATATACCCGTTTTCAGCGATCACGGCCGCACTCTCAATGGTATTTTTTAGTTCGCGAATATTGCCGGGCCAATTAAACGTTACCAGCATCTGCAAGGCAACGGATGAAATATCCACTTTTTTGGCAGCGCCTTGTAAAAAAAAGTCGACTAAAAGGGGAATGTCCTCCTTGCGTTCCCGTAAAGGCGGCAGATTTAAAGTAAAAACGTTCAATCGATAGTATAAATCCTCTCGAAAAGTTCCCTCCTGTACCATTTTTTCAAGATTTTTATTGGTGGAGGCGATAATACGAACATCGACTTTGATGGTGGTGCTGCCGCCGACCCGATAAAATTCCTGTTCCTGCAAAATCCGTAAAATTTTAGCCTGTAAATTGAAAGGCATATCACCGATTTCATCGAGAAAAAGGGTCCCGCCATCAGCCATATCAAATTTACCGGGCTTATGTTTGGTGGCACCCGTGAAGGCACCTTTCTCATGACCAAACAGTTCACTTTCCAGTAATTCCGCCGGAATGGCAGCGCAATTCAGTTTAATAAATGGTTTGTCCTTGCGTTCGCTGTTTTCGTGAATACTGGTGGCTACCAGCTCTTTGCCGGTGCCGCTTTCACCCAGCACGAGAACGGTGGAAGCCGTCGGTGCGACTTTTTTGATCAAACTTAACAGTCCGCGCATGGCCATACTTTCTCCGATAATGCTGGGAAAAAAATGACGCGCATCCATGCGGCTGAGCACGGAAGTGACTTGATCAAAAACATTGGAAAATTGTTGGATTTTATCCACCGACCAATCTTTTTTATTAGCTTTTTTAGGTATCGAAAATGTGGGAAAATTGCTGGCTTTTTCGACAAATTGTTCAACCGGTCTCAAGATTATCCGCACCAGAGTAAAACCGGCTATATAGGCCAGAAAACCGATAATGAGTATAAACCAGAAAACCGGTCGCGCAGGTTCCAGGCCATGCATTAAACCATACTTTGTCAACCGAAACGACACGATAGCCGAAAAAATAGTCAATCCGGTAAAAATAAATGGAATAATAACATACAGGCTTATGTAAAAGCGCGATTGCTTCATTTCCTTACTTTGCCATTAAGGTTAAATCCCACATGGGCAGAAAAATTGCCAGTGCAAAAAATCCAACCACAGCAGCCAGACCGATGGTTAACACAGGTCCGATGGCTTCGGATAATTTTTTCATGGCATATTCAACTTCGGTATCGTAATGCAGGGCAACATCCTGCAGCAATTCTTCAAGGTTGCCGGATTCTTCACCGATCGCCACCATATTGATGAGCATGGGGGTAAAATATTTAGCGGAACTCAGGGGACCGGCGATGCCGTGGCCCTCGGCCAGTCGATTTCGAATCCCGTCCAATTCAGTGGCGATGGCGGCATTGCCAATGGTGTCGGACAAAATGTCCATCGTCTGGAGAATATCGACGCCACTGGCCTGTAAAATGGAGAAGATACTGGCGAAACGGGAAATAGCACTTTTGATAAATAAAGGCCCCACAATCGGAATTTTCATCACGCCCCGGAAAAAGACAATCTTGCCGGAGTCGCTCCTGAAATAAAAAGTCAATCCAACAGCCGCAGCTAGGGTGATGCTGAGGGCGAGGTACCATTGGCCGACCAGAAAATCATACATGATCATGCAGATTTGAGTCGGTAGCGGCAATGTCAGGCCGGCACTCTTAAAAATACCCACAAAACGGGGAATGACACCGGTCAACAGCACGAAAAAGGCGATAAACAGGAAACAAACCACGATAATCGGGTACATCAGTGCGGATTTAATATCCGACTTCACTTTGTGTTCGTGTTCGATGATGTAAGTCAGACGGTCCAGCACCTCGTTCAAGGCACCACTGGTCTCACCAGCTTTAAGCATGTTGCAGAACAGGGCTGAGAAAACTCCCGGATGCCTGCGAAAAGCTGCATGCAAGCTGGCCCCCTCATGAATATCCTGGTGGATAATTCCCAGAATTTTGCGTAATCTGGGATGCTCGGTCTGTTCTTCCAAAACCTTAAGCAATGTTAACATCGGCACCCCGGCACGAATCAGGGTATTAAACTGCTTGGTGAACAGGATCAGCTCCGGTGCCTTGATCGGCGATAAAAAATCAAGCGCGCCGCCCAGTTCAAAGCCGGCAGCGGCAACACGCTCTTCCTTAACCCGGGTGGGAATATAGCCCTGGGAAGCCAGCAAGCTATTGGCTTTGTCGGCGTTTTCGGCCTCGATTTCACCGGTGGTGGTTGTGCCCGCCTCGGTAATGGCGCGGTAGCTGAATTTGGGCATTGTTGTCTCTGTTTGGAAGCTTATTTAGATAGATAGAATACATTCCTTCGACATTCTGTATCCGATATTCGTTTTATTATCCTCGTAAAAGACGCTAAAAGATCCGAGCCTCCATTTCGATCAAACCGTCCCTAAACCATCACCGCCGATGCGGCCTCCTCCAGGGAGGTTATCCCTTGAATCACTTTTTCGGCCGCATTATCTTTCAGGGTCGTAAACTTGCCGGCTTCTTTGACCCGTCGAATCATTTCATGAGCAGAAGTACGTTTCAATATTAAATCTTTCACGACATCGTCGATGACCAGCACCTCATACACACCGGTTCTTCCCTTGTATCCGGTGTGCATGCAGCTAAAGCATCCCTGGCCATGTCGGAAGTTAGCATTTTCTATTTTATCCAAGCCCCAGAATTGTAAGGCTTCCTCCGGAGGACGATAGCTTGTTATGCAACTTGGACATATGGTGCGCACCAGGCGCTGGGCAAAGGAGACGATCATCACCGAAGCCACCAGGAAAGGCTCGATACCCATATCCACAAACCGGGTGACCGCACCGGGAGAGTCATTGGTGTGCAGGGTACTTAACACCCTGTGGCCGGTTAACGCGGCCTGGACCGCGATATTGGCCGTTTCGGAATCACGAATCTCGCCGACCATGATCACATCCGGGTCTTGGCGCAAAATTGACCGCAATCCACTGGCAAAAGTCATGCCGGCTTTACTGTTGAGCTGGACTTGGCGGATTTTTTCAATCCGATATTCCACCGGATCTTCCACGGTAATGATGTTGATATCGGGTTGGTTGATCTGTTTGAGAATTGAGTACAGGCTGGTACTCTTGCCGCTGCCGGTAGGCCCGGTGCTCAGGATCATCCCATGGGGCCTGGATATCATCGATTCAAGCTTTTTCTGGTCTTTTTCGCTCATACCCAGGCGACCAAGTGAATAAACGCTGTTGCTCGTGTCCAGCAATCGCAACACCATATTCTCACCGTAGATAGATGGAATCGTGGAAGCCCGGATATTAATATCTTTGTTCTTCATCTTGACGGTAAAACGTCCGTCCTGTGGAATTCTGGATACGGCAATATCCATATTGGCCAAGATTTTCAGCCGTGAGACAATCGGCAGAAACATTGATTTTGGCGGTGCCGGAACCTCGTGCAGCCGGCCGTCAACCCGAAAGCGAACCTGAACGGATTCTTTTTCTGGACTGATGTGGATATCACTGGCCCCTTCCCGGACCCCCTGGGATAAAATTGAATTAACCAAGCGGACAACCGGCGCTTCTTCTGCCATACCCTGCAAGGAGCTGACTTCCACATCCTCAGTGATCGATGTTCTTTCGTCGGAAGCCTTATCGATCTCCATCTCTTCCATATCTTCCAGCACACCGCCAATCCCTGCATAGGTGCCGTATAGACTATTGAGCAATTCATTCAAATGCTGTTCGGTGCAGATGATGGCTTCAACTTCGCAATTGGTGTAAACTTCAATGGCATCGAGTGCATTGATGTCGAGCGGATCCATCATGGCGATGGTCAGCAGCAGTCCATTTTTTTGAAGTGGTGCGGCCTGATATTTGTTGGCGATGTCGGCCGGCAGCAAATTGGCCAGATCCACATCAACCGTATTTTGGTCCGGCCTGTATTTTTCAAGGCGCAGCTGTGTCGAAACCAGATCGACGATCTGGCTTTCGCTGACAATTCCTTCCCGCACCAGAAATTGTCCCAGTTTTAATTGGCTCTTCTTTTGAAAGGGCAGCGCCGCCTCCAACTGCTTTAGAGTCAGCAGCCCGCCCTCGACCAAAATTTCACCTAACTTTTTTCTAACTCTCAATTTTATCTCTTATTGGTCCTTAAGTTACTGAATTTAGTTAAAGTACGGATTTGAAACAGGCCTATATACCAAAAAAAGGCTGATGACAATTTTTAATGCTAAAACAAGGTGTTAGCAAGCTTTCCGAATAATGGCTTAAAAATGAAATTAGGCGGACTTTCAAGGCGTTACGAAA
>Ga0056115_1000267_pt1 | contig 25067 bp, 18 predicted proteins | sample WorMetOlspDAHAB1_FD_77007 | JGI IMG/M metagenome (GOLD analysis project Ga0056115, IMG submission 77007) | Marine gutless worms symbiont microbial communities from Max Planck institute for Marine Microbiology, Germany - Olavius sp. DAHAB.1 ...
TGATTCTAAACGGCTCGTGACTCCAGGCGGATGCATTTTACAGAAGCCAGAATTCGCTAAGCCCGGAATTTTGCCAGATCTACGACTTTTTCAGGAAACCCTAGTTAAAATAATGAAAAAAGATAAAAAACATACTAAATTATGGCTGATACTCATCGGATGTTTGATCATCGTGGTGCCGGCTGCATGGTTTTTACTGACTCGCCTGGAGGGGGACGCGCCAAAGGTCGAAATCGATCTGCTTTCCCTTTATTTAGGCCGATCACAGGATATTTCCATTTCAGTTTCCGACGCCAACAGCGGTCTGCGGCAACTCTGGGTCGGGTTGATCAAAGACGGCAAGGAAGTTGTTTTGTATGATGAAACCTTTCCTTCAGCCGGTTTTTTTAGCGGCGGGACCGCTAAGGATACCTCGATCAAGATACCGGTGGCGCCCCTGGATTTGGGAATTTCCGATGGAGATGCAACATTGCGACTGGTCGTGCGGGATTACTCATGGCAAGACTGGTGGAAAGGCAACAAAACATATATTGAAAAACCGGTCGTGATCGATACCCGGGCACCCGGGATAGAGGTGTTCACAAGCGCCCACAACATCAACCAGGGCGGGGCCGGTTTGATTATTTTTCGGACTTCCGAAATCTGTTCACAAAGCGGGGTCCAGGTCGGCAATCATTTTTTCCCCGGATATACCGGGCATTTTAAAGACCCGAATATTTATCTGGCCTTTTTCGCACTGGGATACGAACAGGGGCGCGATACACCGATTCATCTAACCGCTGTCGATCAGGCCGGCAACCAGGGTAAAAGCGGATTTAATTATTACATCCGCCGCAAAAAATTTAGAAAGGATCGCATCAACATATCCGATGGATTTTTAAATAAAAAACTGCCGGATTTTGATTCCTTTTTGGCGCGGGATTCGAAAATGTTCGCGGTGGACAGATTTTTAGCAATTAACCGGGGTCTGCGCCAAGCCAATTATCAAAAAATAGTTGAAGTATGCCGCAACACGGACAACAAACTGCACTGGCAGGGCGTATTTTTAAGATTGCCCAACGCAGCCAACCGGGCCCGGTATGCGGATCATCGCACCTATTACTACCAGAAAAAAGAGATCGATCGCCAGGTACACATGGGGATCGATCTGGCCTCGTTGGCCAACAGCCCCGTGCCGGCAGCCAACAACGGCATTGTTGTGTTTGCGGAGCCCCTGGGAATTTACGGGGGTACCGTAATTATTGATCACGGCTTCGGGTTGTTCAGCATGTATTCCCATTTAAGCTTCACCGCTGTAAAAGCCGGGGATCGGCTATCCAGGGGCGACACGCTGGGGCGGACCGGCAGCACGGGTATGGCCGGGGGGGATCATCTTCATTTCAGTATACTGATCAATGATACGTTTGTAAATCCGGTGGAATGGTGGGACAAAAAGTGGATTCAAAACAATGTCAAGTCAAAAATTGAGCAGGTTAAATCCAGCCAAAACTAGGAAAAAAACCATATGAAGAAGCATAAAGTCAATAAAACCATCCAGGAAATCAATCGGAAAATCAAATCCGGAGATGTGGTGGTTGTAACGGCCGAGGAGATTATCGATATCGTCAAAAACGATGGTCCGGCCGAAGCGGCGCGTCAGGTGGACGTGGTTACCACCGGTACTTTCGCTCCCATGTGCTCGTCCGGCGCATTTATCAACTTCGGCCACTCAACCCCGACGATCAAAGCCTCTAAGGTATGGTTAAACAAGGTGCCGGCCTATGCGGGCGTGGCAGCGGTGGATTGCTACATCGGGGCCACGGAAGTCGTCGAGGATGATCCGCTCAACAAAGTGTATCCCGGTGAGTTTAGCTATGGCGGCGGTCATGTCATCCAGGATCTGGTCGCCGGCAAAAAGGTGCACCTAAAAGCCAGCGCATACGGCACGGATTGTTATCCAAACCGTTTGGTCGAAAAAGATGTCACCATACGCACGCTGCCCCAGGCGACCCTCTGCAGTCCGAGAAACGGCTATCAGAATTACAATTGTGCCGTCAATCTTACCAACAAAACCATCTACACTTATATGGGAGCACTTAAACCGAACGCGGGCAATGCCAATTACTGCTCCGCCGGACAGTTGAGCCCCTTGTTTAATGATCCCTATTATAGGACCATCGGTCTCGGTACCCGTATCTTTCTAGGGGGCGGTGAAGGTTATGTGACCTGGCATGGTACCCAGCATAAACCATCGGTAAAAAGAACCCCAAAGGGGGTACCCCTGACACCGGCCGGAACTATCTGGGTGATGGGCGACTTAAAACAGATGAAATCGAAATGGCTGGTCGGTGTAAGTATTCAGGGTTACGGCTGCTCATTGGCAGTCGGTCTGGGTATTCCCATACCCCTGTTGAATGAAGAGATCGCTCAATACACAGCCATATCCGATGAGGACATATTTACCCAGATCGTCGACTACGGCAACGACTATTCCAAGGGTATATCCAAAAGTTACGGCCAGGTCAGCTACGCTGAGTTAAAAAGCGGCACCATCAAACTAGACGGCCAGGAGGTTCCAACAGTTCCCCTGTCGAGTGTGGTAAGAGCCGGTGAGATTGCCGAAATTCTGAAAAAGAAGATATCCCAGGGCCAGTTTATGATCGGCGAGCCGCAGTTTACCTTGCCGAGATGATCAAAGAATGTCGAATGACGAATGAAGAATGTTGAATTGTGGAAGTCGCTGCGCTCCAACATTTCAGTTTTTATGGCGTTATAAATAGATAGCATTCCATAATTCGATCCGCCTACGGCGGATCATTCGACATTCCAGATGATATTCAATCTTCAATTTTAAATTTGTATACTGATGTCGCAGACTATTCGATCATTTATTGCATTTGAATTGCCGGCGGCGGTCACCTCCCTGCTGAATAATGTGCAGCAGGAGTTAAAAAAGTCGCGGTTGGCGGCCCGATGGGTGCGACCGCAGAACATCCATTTGACGCTTAAATTTCTGGGTAATATAAATCCCGTTGACATCGAAAAAATTGGCAGGGTAATGACCGCTGCTGCCGGCGATAGTGCCCCCATTAACCTGACAGTCGGTGGCATTGGGTTTTTTCCGGGTATTAAACGACCCCGGGTCATCTGGGTCGGACTTGGCGGACAGACGGTTGCCCTGCGTAATTTTCAGCGAAATCTGGCGAACCGGCTGGCAACTATCGGTTTCCCCAGCGATAAAAGGTCGTTTAAAGCCCATTTGACTATAGGTCGTTTCCGGCAGGCAGTTAATCCCAATATTCTGAGCCAGGCTGTTCAAGATTACTCTGATTTAGGGAACCTAAAATTTTCCGTCGAGCGGATAATTTTGTTCCAGAGTGACCTAAAACCAACCGGGGCGGTGTATTCGCATTTGAAACTGGTGGAACTTTTTGGAATGACGAATGACGGACGTTTAAAATGTCGAATGCCGAATGAAGAATAATGAAATGTGGAAGTCGCTGCGCTCTGTCGGTTATTATAAAACCGTCATTGTTTGAAAAAGACAGCATTCCTTAAATTCGACATTATTCATTCGCCATTCTACATTTCAATAGGGAGGGAGAAAAAACATGGCTATATCAGCGAACAAAGAAAAAGCTCTTGAATCCGCCTTGACCCAGGTGGAGCGCCAGTTCGGCAAGGGTTCCATCATGAAATTGGGCAGTAAAGAGATAATCGAGGTGCCAACCATCTCAACCAGTTCCCTGTCGCTGGACAAGGCGCTGGGCATAGGCGGACTGCCCCGGGGCCGGGTGGTGGAAATATTCGGACCGGAAGCCTCCGGCAAAACCACCCTGGCATTGCATGCCGTGGCAGAAGCGCAAAAAAAGGAGGGCATTGCGGCCTTTATCGATGCCGAGCATGCCATTGACATCGGTTATGCCAAAAAATTGGGTGTTAATTGTGATGATTTGCTGGTATCGCAACCGGATACCGGCGAGCAGGCCCTTGAAATCGCCGACATGCTGGTCAGAAGCGGGGCGATCGACATCATCGTTATCGATTCGGTGGCCGCCCTGGTGCCGCGGGCCGAAATCGAAGGTGAGATGGGCGATTCACATATGGGACTGCAGGCCAGATTGATGTCCCAAGCCCTTAGAAAACTAACCGGCACCATTGGCAAGACCATGACCACCGTTATCTTCATTAACCAGATTCGGATGAAGATAGGCGTGGTATTCGGGAATCCCGAAACGACCACCGGCGGCAATGCGCTGAAGTTTTATTCTTCAGTCCGGCTCGATATCCGGCGGATAGGTGCCATTAAGGATGGGCAGGAAGTCGTGGGAAATCGAACCCGGGTGCGGGTGGTAAAAAATAAAATGGCTCCGCCGTTTACGGAAGCCGAATTTGATATTACTTATGGCGAGGGTATTTCAAAAACCGGAGACCTGATCGACGTTGGCGTTAAGGCCGAAATTATCGACAAGAGCGGTTCGTGGTATTCTTACCAGGGTGAGCGCATCGGTCAGGGCCGTGAAAATGTCAAGCGGTTTCTGAAAGAAAATCAGGATATTTACGACAATATATATCAAAAATCCAGAGAAGCATTAGGGCTGGTGAAAAACGATGCGGATACAGCTAAAGAAGAAGAGTCCCAAAAATAGAATTCTGAAGTGGGAAGTCGGAATTCGGAAGTGGGAATGCGGAAGTTGGAAAAAAAAGAAGGTGAGAATTTGGGAAGGTGAGAATAGAAATGCGCAACGCATAGTGCACAGCCTGTAACCCGAATCGCGGAATCCGCAACACGCAACTCGCAACTCTCACCGCGCAACTCGTACCGCGTACCCCGCACCGCGTATCGCGCAACCCACAACACGCAAATGGAGTTTTCAATGACAGGAAACGATATACGGAAACAATTTCTTGATTATTTCAAAAAGCACGACCACCAAATTGTGCGAAGTTCCTCTCTGGTCCCACAGGAGGACCCCACGCTGCTATTTATCAATGCCGGCATGGTTCAGTTTAAGCGCGTATTTCTGGGAGAAGAAAAACGAAACTATGTGCGGGCCACCACTTCACAAAAATGTGTGCGTGCCGGCGGCAAACACAATGATCTGGAAAATGTCGGCTATACTGCCCGGCATCACACCTTTTTTGAGATGCTTGGTAATTTTTCATTCGGCGATTATTTTAAGGAAGGCGCCATTGAGTTTGCCTGGGATCTTTTAACCAACGGTTTTGGGCTGCCGGCCGATAAATTGTGGGCATCGGTTTACCTGGATGATGATGACGCCTACGATCTGTGGTATAAATCGGTTGGGCTGCCCGAGAATCGCATTGTGAGGCTCGGTGAAGAAGACAACTTCTGGTCCATGGGTGATACCGGTCCCTGCGGCCCCTGCTCGGAAATTTTGATCGATCGCGGAGAGCAATTCGGTTGCGGTCGGCCGGAATGTACCGCAGGCTGTGAATGCGATCGATACCTGGAAATCTGGAATCTCGTTTTTATGCAATATAACCGTGATGAATCCGGCAAAATGTCGCCGCTGCCCAAACCGAGCATCGATACGGGTTTGGGGCTGGAGCGGATGGTGTCAATCATCCAGGATGTGCCGACGAATTATGACACTGACCTTATCCGCCCGATTATTGAAAAGGTCGAAGATCTGGCTGAGAAGAATCTGAACGAGTCCCGTGAGACGGAAGTGGCCATGAAGGTCATCTCCGACCACAGCCGGGCGGCCGCTTTTCTCATCAATGACGGTATTCTGCCTTCCAACGAAGGGCGCGGCTATGTCCTGCGCCGGATTATGCGCCGGGCGATTCGCTATGGCCGCAATATCGGGCTGCAACGCCCGTTTCTGTATCAGACGGCCCAAGTCGTGTTTGACATCATGAAGCCGGCGTATCCCGAACTGTCAGAGGCGGCCGCATTTATTACCAACGTGATTAAAAATGAAGAGATCCGGTTTCTGGAAACGCTGGATACCGGGTTGAGGCTTTTAAATGATACCCTGGCTGATATTCAGGCCGGCGGCAAATACCAGGTGCCCGGCGACGTAATTTTTAAATTGTACGACACTTACGGCTTCCCGGTGGATATCGTCCAGGATGTCGTGCGCGATAAAAGTATGAGCCTGGATATGGACGGATTTGATCAGGCCATGGATCAGCAGCGGGCCAGATCAAGAACAGTAGCGACTTTTGACCGTATCAGCGATGCCTACAAAAACCTCTCGGCCCAGGGTATCAAGCCCGAATTCGTGGGATATGAATCCTTAAGCGGTGAATCAAAAATACTGGTACTGGTTGCGGATGGCGAAGAGATCTCCGAGGCCGCTGAAGGCCGGCAAATTGAAATTGTTACTGAAACGACTCCGTTTTACGCCGAGTCCGGTGGTCAGGTCGGGGACACCGGAATGATGTCCGGATCTGATCTTGAGGTTGAAGTTCTGGACACGGTTAAGGATCCGACCGGACTTATTATTCACAAGGCAAAAGTAACTGCCGGTAAGATCAGCAAAGGCCAGGTGGTCAGCCTGCAGGTGGATGGCGCCCGGCGCAGGGCCACGGAGCTAAATCACACTGCCACCCACATACTGCATGCCATATTACGATCGGTTCTCGGCGATCATGTCAAACAGGCCGGCTCACTGGTGGCCCCTGACCGGTTGCGCTTCGATTTTAGCCATTTTTCCCAGGTAACAGCCGCGGACCTGGATACCATCGAAAGACTTGTCAACCGGCAGATCCGTGAAAACCTGCCCACCAGTATCCGGGAGATGGATGCGGAAGATGCTTTCAAGTCAGGTGCCACCGCATTGTTTGAAGAAAAATACGGGGACCTGGTGCGGGTGGTTTCCCTGACCGATTTCAGCCGGGAGCTTTGCGGTGGCACGCATACCGGACAAACCGGCAATATCGGGCTTTTTAAAATTATCAGTGAATCCAGCGTTGCTTCCGGCGTCAGAAGAATTGAGGCCCTGACCGGTGCGGCAGCGCTGGAATACACCCAGCAGAACATCAAAATTCTACAAGAGACAGCCCGCCTGATTAAAGAAAATGCACCGGCCATCCCCGCGCGGGTAAAAAAGATGTTGTCGGAGATCAAATCCTTTGAAAAGGAGGTGGACCAACTCAAAACAAAGCTGGCCTCAGGTCCCGGCGATGCCTCAGGGGAGACCCTAAAAACAATTGACGGCATAAAGGTTATGGTAAGAAGCGTCGCGGTGGACACACCGGCAGCCCTAAGAAATCTGGCCGATCAGTTTAAAGATAAAATCAAATCGGGTATTGTGGTTTTAGGCAGTAAGGCGGATTCCAAAGCCATGCTGATTGCGGTCGTTACCAAAGATCTCACCGATCGTTTTCATGCCGGCAACATCGTCAAAGAAATTGCTACTGTGGTTGGGGGTCGGGGCGGCGGCAGGCCGGACATGGCCCAGGCCGGCGGCAACCAGCCGGAGAACCTGGATCAGGCGCTGGCCAAGGCTTACGAGGTCATTGAGCACACTATATAAACTTGTTGCTTGGGTAGCAATTTATGCAGAGCGAAGTCGATTGACGCTTTGGAATGACCAATGACGGTTGTCGAATGTCGAATTAAGGAATGCAGACCATCTTATTGGGATGACTGTCTATGGCATACGGCAATACGAATTTGGAAGTGGGAATTAAGATAAGGATTTCAATCCATCTAATACTATCTCAAATTCTGATTTCAGCCTTCCGCTTTGCGTTCCAACCTTCTCAACCTATAAACCTCCTTTTTTCCGACTTCCGCATTCCGCCTTCCGACTCCTGTCAACTGCCTTTCAGTACGTCGATCATGGTAAACACTTTGCCGCTGACACCGGCTTCAACTTTCTCAGACAGATAAAGCAGGGCGTCCAGGGTGCCGCGACCATAAATTTCACGGCCGTTGATATTGTGGGTGAACTCGAAGCGAACCGTCCGGTCTTCAGAAACCAGCGTATAGGTGTGCCAACCATGACCGGTCAGGTATTCTTCGTCGATGCCCCAATGCGTTTGCTGGATCTCAGGATCTCTTATTTTGACAATTTGATCCTCTGAAAAAGGGATGCCCAGTTGATTGAAGTACGCCACCATGGCCTTAGCCGTACCGCTGGTGTCGGCCTTGCCATGTTGATGGCTCTCTTTTATCTCGAGGGTATAGCCTTCAAATAGCGCCGGGAAGGTGGTGGCCGCATACTCCATCATGGCTTGGAATCCGACTATCTGTTTGGCCATATTGGGTGCAATGACAGCCGTGATGGACGAAGATGCCACGGTTTCAACAAGTTTTTGGCGGTCCCCGCCGGTTGTGCCCATTACAAAAGGCAAGCCGGCCTGACAATAAAATTCGGCGTTGGGATTGACCGCTGACGGATGGGTGAAGTCTACACTTAAAAACGGTCCCTGCTGTTTTATTATAGTTTCAATCTTGGCCGCTTTGGTATCCGGCAGGACAAGTTCCAGGGACAGTGTCTCTATTTGGTGCTCGGATTTGCGTATTTCAGGCCCGGTCATAGAATAGGGCAATAACTCAAACCGCGGGTCCATAAAAATATGACCGGTCACTATTTGGGCCACATTTCCGGGCAGTCCGTTGACCATTGTTTTGATGGGATTCATTTTTTACCTCCGACGTTCGTTTTACGCTAATCGCTGTTACACAGCCTAACATATATCATTAAATATGGATTCACCGCAAAGTCGCAAAGATCGCAGAGTGATCTTTCTTTTAACTTTCTGCTGAGAGGCCCCGCTAAAGCAGGGATGACCGACTATCAGTAAATAAAGGAAGGCCTCCAAAAAGTTAAAAAACACACGCCCTTCGGGCAATAGTATATCGCATTGTTGTCAATTCAATTATTTTAGGTGTTTAATTAATTTGAGACGGATTGGCCTTTATGTTTGCCGTCCTCTCAACGGCAAACATAAAAAAACTCATCTCTGCGCACTTTGCGACTTTGCGGTGAATAAAATATTTAAATTCAATACAAGCTGTCTAAATATTATTTACCGCGTTAGTAAGACGCCTGCAAACCTCTTCCACCACCCCGAACAGACGTGGAAATTCATCTTTACTTTTAGTCGCGAGATTCGACTTGAGGGTTCTCAACGCTGCCGGTATATATTGTTCGAATTGCTTTTTGCCTTTGACCTTGCTCAAATAGGCATACGCGCCCAGGATCTGCAGATTGCGGGTTAAGGTGCAATAGTGATAACAGGTTCGAAAATTGTCCGCATCAACTGAAGCTGTCGTCGACAGCTTCTCAATGCAGTAGTCTATCAACCGGTTCTGCATGCGCTGGGGCAATTCCACGTAAGGGTCGATTAAAAGGGACGCCAGATCATATTGAATCGGGCCGATGCGTCCCGCCTGGAAATCGATAAAGAAAACCTTGTTGTCGTGGAGCATTATGTTGCGCGATTGCATGTCGCGGTGCATAAATCCCAAAGTCGGATTCTGCAGCGCGCTGTCGGCCAGCAAAGAAAATTCAGATTCTAATTCCTGGAAGCGGATCTTGTGCCCGAAATAGCGGTTTAAAAAGGCCTCATGAAAATAACGGCATTCTTTTTCAAGGATCAGATTTCGATCGTAGACGGGAGTTTGATAAGTCCAGGCTTGGTCAAACTTTGCGGCACCCCGCCGGGACATCAATATAATTTGATCGATGATAGATTGGTACAACTTGATAATAGCCTGGGGGTCATCTATCGATTTAACTGCCTGCTGCAGATGACCATCACCCAAATCCTCAAGAAAAACAAGGCCGCAAAAGGTATCGTAGAAATGTATTTTGGGTACGGCGATTCCTTGGCGGTAAAGATGTTTTCCCAACTGGACAAACGAATCGGCCTCCGATGTGAATCGGGTTTCCCGAATCCCATGATCGACCATTATCAGAGAGCCCTGGTTGTTTTTCAAACGGTACCATTGCCTTTGGGATCCATCCCCTTTGAGTTTTACCTGGACGATCGGCTGGTTGCCGGCATCGGCGCAAATTTCTCCAAAGGCCAGCGGCACCGCCCGGTCAATCGCTGCCTGGCGATAGCTTGCGGGCGTTCCGATATCCCGCCAGCGATCTTGGGGGACGACGATGGCCGCCAGTTTTTTACCTTGCGCCAAAATCTTTTTAAACGCATCGATGCTGCTGTAGGGCGTGCCGGACGGAATATATTCCAACACCAGCGGATCCAGTACCTGCACTCCGGTAAAGGTCAGCAGGCTGCCAGCCGTTGGCTCACCATCCCGGGACTGGTCGGAAAATCCCGCAACCCATTTATTTTGCACGACGGTCACACTGTTAAATGTGGGATCATCACATAGAACCAGTGTGGCCGGCGGTCGTCGCCGGCAGTGCTCGCTATAAATTTCTGCCAGATCTACCTCGGCCACGATGTCGGCATTGATGACAATAAAAGGTTGATTGTCCCAGAAATCAGACACGTTTTTTATGGCGCCGCCGGTGCCGAGTATCTCCGGTTCATAACGGGTATGTATTTCGAGACGATAATTTTGATCGGCGATAAAGGCCTCGATTTGCTGATGCAAATGGTGGGTATTGATGATTATGGCGTCGCAGCCGGCCCGCTGCAGCCTGCGGATGATTTCATCGAGCAGCGGCCGACCGGCGATCGAAAACAGGGGTTTCGGAGTGTGGTTGGTATAAGGCCGCAGGCGGGTGCCATATCCGGCGGCCAGTATCATTGCTTTCATCGTTCGAGGTTCCGGGTTCAGAGGTTCAGGGTTCAGAGGTTCAGGGTTCTGGGTTCAGAGGTTCTGGGTTCAAGGTTCAGAGATTTTATATTTCTTCCAATTGGGTGAAATTGATGCCCAGAGGGTGTCAGTGTTAGCCTTGATTCCTGGGTAAGCCCAATCGGGTTAACCTCCCGATACCGTGACCGCAACATCAAAAATGTCAATGGGCACATTCCTTAACAATTAAATGTCTAAAGAACAGTATTTCCTGTGAATGAAGTCGCCTCTTCGGCAGCCGGAGGCGGCGCTGATTCCTCAACCTTTGAACCTCAGAACGCAGAACCTTGAACCTTAGTTTTTTTACGGTCTCAGATGCTGCAATGCTTTTTGGATGGCTTCCGTGTATAATTCAATTTTTTGGGTATCATCAGAGCCTTTGATCCCCCGGCTCGTGAAGAACTCAACGGCATTTTGATAGCTGACCTTGGACAACGCTTCTTTGCGATCGATTTCCTTGCGTTTATACATGCGGTTGCCCCGGGCTGCAATTTTATTGAGACGGTCTTTGGGTTTTGCCGAATTTTGAGGATTCCGTTTGTAGTAGCTGAGCACGATCCAGTATGACTCAAAATAGGTTTTTAGAAAAAGAGCAAAAAGCTTTAGTTTGCGCAGGGCGGCCGGCGTAATATCATACGTATCGGGCAAGGTTTTATGCGGTACTACAACCATATTGTCGATGAAGGTTTTGATGCTTTTGCGGATACTGAATTCCGGTCTGTTTTCAACATCGAAAGCGAACTCATACTTAAAGAAATCTTGCCAGAACTCATACCGGGCGAGCAACTCGTAGGCTGAAAAGCGAAAGGCATCTGTTTCCAGAATTGCCAATGCCGTATAGGCGGCCGGAACAAAAAAACCGATACAGTTATTTTTATAATATTCCAGGTTCAGCCTGCGGCTTTCATTGATTAAAAAATGCTTATCCGTCGATTTACTTTCCTTGCCTTTTGAGAGCGGTTCGATGAACTTTCGCTGGCAATAAAGATCGACGACCTGGTCAAAAACCCGCACGTGATCGGAAACCAGGGTATCGGCCATTTTGGCGTTTTGGGCGGTCAGATATCTCAAGTAGATCTCATTGACTGCCAACAACTCGCTGTAAGAAAATTTGTCCGCTGTAAAGTTTAGTATGGCACCGGCAACAACCGCATGGGGTGTGACAACCGTTACCCGATTGATGGCGCTGATGACCTGATAACCCAAATCTCTGATCAGCCGGTTTTGTTCTTTGGGTTTCATCTCTATCAGAGGGCGATCGTAAATGCGTTCCAGCTTCTTCATAGAAATGGGTTCATGGAATTGAATATATATTTTGCCATACCGTTTTTTTAAAAATTTGCGGGCTTGAATTACCTGGAGGAAATTTTCCGATTCCTTCTGACCGCCGCCAAGTTCGTGCAGATATGATTTCTCTTCGACTATCCGGTCATATCCGATATATATGGGAACGATCAGCATATCATCACAGGCCCCGTTTTTGTAGGCATTGATCAGAATCGACAACAAACCGAGTTTGGGCATCAACAGTTTTCCGGTGCGACTGCGGCCGCCTTCGATAAACTGCTCGATGTTATAACCTTCCTGAAGCAGCTTGTGGATATATTCGGAAAATACTTTAGAATAGAGCACTGCCCCCCCGAAGGAACGACGCAGGAAAAAAGCACCGCCGCTGCGAAATATAGGGCCCATCGGCCAGAATGACAGGTTTTTTCCGGCGGCGATATGGGGCACGGGCATGTTGTTGTGGTACAGGACGTAATCCAGGATCAGGTAATCAATGTGGCTTTTGTGGCAGGGGATCAGGATCAGGGGCCCTTTGAGTGCTTTCTGCTTAACTTGATTGAGAACTCTATAATTTACAGCCACACCGTCGAACATATTGCGGGTTATCCATCCCACAATGACCGCGGCAATCTTGATGAAAGCCGGCTTATAATTGGCTGCGATCTCCTCTATGTAGCCGTCGATCCTGCGGCGAACTTCGTGAATCGGAATATTGCGGCTTCCGGCGTAGCTGTTCATGTATTCCTGCAAACGGTCATTGGTCAGAATACTTTCTTTTAGCTCCTCTTTGGACTTGCGCATCGGTCCGGTAATACTTTGACGGTGGCGATTGAGTTGAACCAGCAGATCCTTTCGCAGCGCCAAGGACTGATATTCGGTTGATTGGAGACGGAGTGCGGCGGTTTGCAGGTAGCTTTGCAGATTGACCGGTTTCGATACTTCCACAAAAACCCTGCCGGGATTCTTAAAAAGGGTAAACAGGCGTCTGAGCCTACCGGGTTTATCTTCCGATCCGAATAGCATATCGATCAAGGTGGGGATTTCGCGAGGGGCGGTTTTGCTGAAAAATATCAGCTGCGGGATCAGATAAATTGGCCGGTCAACGGATTTCTGGGTTTCGATCAGAAATTGAATCGGATCAGTCTGGGCTTTAACAAAGCGACGGTAAAATCCTTTTTTTCCGACCAGTGACAGAAAACCGCTGCGCCCGTTGACCAGTTCTTTTTTGAAGTACCCGCGTTCATATGGATCGGGAAGTGAACGGTGGCGAATAAAGAAAGCCAGCCGGGCCAATAAAATTCTGAGGAGGCGGGAAAACGGCTGCCAAAGATATACTTTGTAGTCAAGTCCGATCTGAGGATAAGGCAGATCTTCCTGGCGGTAGCGGCTGTAGTACAAAAGGTAATCGAAATAGCTTTTGAATTTGGATACATACACCACCATCGCATCGTTTCCCAGCCGTCGGATTGTTTCTGTCTGCTCCGGGTCCACTTTTATGCCGGAATAGAAAAGCTTCAGGAGCAGGCCCGAGAAACTGCCGGCGTTATCCGGCAGCAGATATGTATAATGGTCAAGCGTGCCGTGCAAAATTTTGCCGATCCATCCCTGCGATGCTTTGGTGTCGCCTGCCGGTTTTATTGATTTCTTGGTTGCCATGATTGGATTCAGTCAGAAATTTTTCTCTGAGGTCGGGCGATAATGTCGCTGACTACCAGTAGTTTGAAATTCGCCGCTGCATTTTATTTCCGCCGTTTACCGGTATACCCTTAAAGCTAACAGTATAGAATCTGGTTTGCAATAATTTATTGGCTTGCACATTAGACTATGCTATGTTATTTTTCAAATTTATCAAAATTCATCTTTTCTTCAGGTTCATGTGGCGCTGCTAGGCGCCTGACAGCTAATTATTTTTATCCATTTTATGTGAAAGGAGGTTAATACTGTATGAAGACATTAATTGGCGGTGCAATCGCCGCGATACTCGGATGTATTGGGATAATTGCCTGGTTCCCGCAATTTCTAACTGTTGTGGCCGGTACAATCCCCATAATGTTTTTGCTCGGCGGTGCTCTGGCCATCTATCTGGGTGTTGATGAACTAAAAGATACCTGGACCAATGAGGAAACCGAAACGGCAGACGCTGAATCCACGGAAGAAGTTGAAAAATACAAGCAAGAAATTTCCGAGCTCAAGGACGAAATCGATTCCTTAAAAAAAGAGTAGGAACAAGCTGATATTCTTAACGTTGGAAGCCCGGCAATACGGTTTGCCGGGCTTTTTGCATTGTTGCGCCGCCGCCGGCGTGGCACAGGGCGTGGGGCAGGGGGTATGGGATTTGCCGGATTCCTCGACTTTATCACCTAATTTTAAAATTACGGAGCGATCCGCCTTTGGATGACTACAATTTTTTATTCGGCATTTCCTTTTTTCGCCATGCGCTTTGCCCCATGCGTTACGCACCTCTTTTCTCACCTTCTTACCTTCTCAACCTCTCAACTTCTGTTTTTTCCGCCTTAAGCCTTCTTTATGGCCGAGGTCGCCAGAAAATCAGCTTTTTCGTTTCCCGCCTGGCCGGAATGGCCTTTAACCTTAATAATTTTTAGATCTTTGAATTTGGTGATTGCTTTTCTGATGGTAGCGACAATCTCCTGATTTTTTCTGGCCTTCCAACCCAATACCAGGAGCCCGTATGCATATTTGCTATCGGTAAATAGCCTGACGGGAATATCCGTGCTTTTAACAGCTGCCAACCCGGTCTGGATAGCTTTAAGCTCCGCGATGTTATTGGTGGCATTGCCAATGAATTGAGAGATTTCTTTTTCATGTTCACCGTAACGCAGCAGTACTCCGATACCGGAAGGTCCCGGATTGCCGGAAGATGCACCGTCAGTAAATACGCATATTTTATCCGCATAGGCCGATTCATCCCAGGTAGCCGATTTATCTGAAGCCTGTGCCTTGGCGGATTTTTTGCGGTGCATTTTGCGCTTCTGATGGGTTTTTGTTTCCGATGGTGGGGAGTCGATGGGGCTGACATTGTTTCGATTAACCCAGTACACGTAATCCTGTTTAAGCTGATACTTGATCAGGACCTTGCTGTCTTTTGTAAGCGGTTCTCCCTGTGAGTCAACGGCCATCCAAACCTTGTTCGTTTTAAACCACATGCGGGTCCAGTTGTCTTTATTCTGATTCATTTATTTTGTTTGCCGCCTTCCGTTTTCTGACACCTGACATAAAACTACACCGAAGGTTTCAGGTGTAAGTGTTCGGGTGTCAGGATATAGCACCTTTACTCCCTGACACCAAAAACTTTATATGGATCTACAAATAGTTGGAACATCTAACCGCAGAAAATCGAACAAGAAATTTCGAATGATGAAGTTTCGAATCACTGAGCTCAGTCTTTTTCAAAGTTTCTTTTTTCGATTTGCCTGGCCCTTCTGTGGCCAGCGGCGTCGCTGATACCTGGCGCCTGAATCCTTTCTCTGCCTTCAACCCAGAACCTATATTCTTAATCATACAGAAAAAATTCGCGGCGAATCCCATTGAACCGGTTCAGCTTCTGCTGCCAGATGGATTCAATTTTCTCAATAGGATCAAGACGTTCCAGACGCTCGCGAATACTGCGGTCGCCACTGATCAGATCGATGGGCATTCTTTCATATTCATATTCATAAGGGGGTGGCTTCCATTCAAATTGCTCCGCATGATTCGATATGATCGCCCTGAGAAGATGCAGTGTTGTGGCATAGGGCTTGAATTGAACCGGATCGGTGACGTGAATCTGAAAACCTTTGCAGGGAGTTGCCTGCCATTTATTCGAGGTCGGTTCAAATACGGCGGGCCTGAGAATGGCTCCGGGTAAATTGGCGTTTTCCAGGGCTGACATCACTTTTGACACATCCAGATAAGGGGCACCCATCAATTCAAACGGCTGGGTTGTGCCGCGTCCTTCCGATAGATTGGTGCCTTCCAATATAACCTGGCCGGGGTAGACCAGGGTCGATACCGGTGTGGGTAAATTGGGCGAGGGTGCAATCCAGGGAAGGCCGGTATCATCAAACAGCATGTCTCGTTTCCAGCCCTTCATTGTGATCACTTCTAAATCGCAGCCGATAGCAAAGTAATCATTGAATAGTTTGGCCAGTTCACCGATCGTTAGCCCGTGGCGCATGGGGATCGGATAGCGGCCCACAAAGGATGCACAGTCCGCTGCCAGACAATTTCCCTCGACCTGAATCCCATTAATCGGATTGGGGCGATCGAGGATAATTACCCGCACACCGTATTCTCTGGCCGCTTCCAGGCAGTAGGAAAGCGTGTAAATGAAAGTGTACACCCGGGTGCCGACATCCTGCAGGTCGACCAGCAAAACATCAATCGGTTCGTACATCCGGGCATCGGGTTTGCGTGATTTTCCATAGAGGCTGTATACCGGGATCCCCAGGACTGAATCCAACAGATCTTCGGATTCGATCATGTTATCCTGCTTTTCGGCGAAAAATCCATGCTGGGGGGCGTATAAGGCCTTTAGCTGCTGTGGGAACGATTTGTCAATTAACAGGCGCGTATGGTTAAGTCGGCTGTCCACCGATGCCGGATTGCATAACAGGCCGATCCGTGCCGTTGACAATCCATAGCCGGATTCCTGTACGAGTCTCTCTATGCCGGTTTGTACTTTATTCATAAAGCCGATTATACCGTTGCCTGCCTAAATCTCAAAGCAAAAAAAAATAAATTTTTGTGCCCCACCCATGTTTCCTTATATCACCGCGAAAACGCTTGACATTAACTGGTTTTCCCCATAAATTACCAAATTCGGTTTGCGCGATTGAATATCTGCATTTTTCGGTTTGGTACAAAGCCCTGTGTCCGTTCAGAGGCTTTTTTAATTCGATACACAATATTGGGTGGATTTTGGAAATTAGCTTAAGCGGTATAGTTGGAATAGTCGGCAATTACGGCAGCGGGAAGACGGAAGTTTCGATTAATCTGGCTGTCAACCGCAAGCGGGCAGGACTGGATGTCCGTCTGGCCGATCTCGATCTGGTGAATCCCTATTTTCGATCCCGGGAAGCCCGTACCCAACTTGAGGAGCTGGGTATCGATGTGATATTACCGCCGGAGCAGTACCTGCATGCAGACCTGCCGGTACTCAGCCCGGTTATCGCGGGTATGATTAAAAAATCTGACGGCTTGACGCTGTTGGATCTTGGCGGCGATGATGTCGGTGCCATGGTTCTGGCCGCCCTGGCAGATGCGTTTAAAGACATCCGGGTTCATCTGCTGCAGGTGGTTAATCCAATGCGTCCTAAGACTGCTACCATCGAGGGATGTTTGAAAATCCGTGAAGAAATTGAGACCGCGGCCCACTTGACGATTACCGGCCTGATCGGCAACGCCAACCTGATCAACGAGACGGACACTGACGAGATATACAGCGGCTATGAATTTGTCCGCAAATTATCCGGCGAAAGCGGCTTGCCGCTGGAGTTCATTACCGTTGCCAGGGAGATTTTACCCCGAATCGAATCAAAACGGTTTGCCTGTCCGGTGTTGACCATTGATAGACAGCTTGTGCCGCCCTGGCTGAAGGCGGCGGAATTCGGTTAGACAGAGGACAGAGGACAGAGGACAGAAGACAGAGGTCAGAGGACAGAATTCCAAGATTGGTTTCAGGTTTCAGGTGTCAGTGTTCAGAGAACAGAAGTCCGAGGACGGAAAAAAGGCAGTGGAAAGGCGGAAGTGTAAAAGCAGAACGCAATGAGCGGATGAAAGAAGGTAAGCGGTTGAGAAGGTGGGTAGGTGAGGACAGGATCGCAGGGCAAAGGGCATGGCTGGAAAAGAGAATATCGAATAGCGAACCGCAAAATTTTGAAGTACAGAATTCTATCAGATTCTGCTAATTGGGTTGCTGAAAATAATAATGACAGAATTCCTTAAATATTCAATTTTCAATCTTAAATATTCAATTTAAGGGGGAGTTTCTTGTATGGCATATGAACACACGATTGATACGGATGGTTGTAAGGGATGCGGATTATGCGTTACCGTATGTCCTAAAAATGTTCTGGAAATTTCGAATGACGTCAATGTCAAAGGCTATTTTCCGGCCTATCAGGCGCGTCCGGAAGATTGCATATTTTGCGCTATTTGCTGCACCATGTGCCCGGATGTTGCCATAACGATTAGCGAAATCGAAGAAAATGCGGCGGCACCCAAACAAACGGAGGTTGAAGATGAGTAAAGTTCTGATGAAAGGCAATGAAGCCATTGCTGAGGCTGCCATTCGAGCAGGATGCCTGAACTATTTCGCTTACCCGATTACGCCTCAGACAGAGGTGGCGGAATATCTATCCAAACGCCTGTCGGAAGTCGGCGGCGTTTTTTTGCAGGGCGAAAGCGAAGTGGCGGTTTCCTATATGATCTTTGGCGCTTCGGCTTGCGGGGAGAGAGTGTTTACGACCTCGTCCAGTCCGGGAGTCAGCCTGATGAGTGAAGGCATCAGTTATATTACCGCCGCCGAGTGTCCGGCTGTATTTGTCAATATCATGCGGGGTGGTCCCGGACTGGGCGGCATTTTGCCATCCCAGGCTGATTATTTCCAGTCGACCAAAGGCGGTGGGCACGGCGACTACAGAATGCTGTGCATGGCTCCGGCCAGTGTTCAAGAAGCTGTTGAGATGGTAATGCAGGCTTTCGGTCTGGCGGAAAAGTATCGCAACCCGGTCATGATTCTGGGTGACGGCTTAACCGGGCAGATGATGGAACCGGTCGAATTTCCGGACCGGCTTAAAATTGAGCCGTCCAACAAAGACGCCTGGGCCACTAATGGTATGGATACCCGCAACAGCACCACTCGCAACCTGGTAAAAACTCTCTATCTGAACCCCGAAGAACTCAATGCCCATAATTTAAAGTTAAAAGTCAAATATGATCGGATGGAACGGGAAGATCTCCGTTTTGAGAACTACAATATGGATGGGGATTATAAAGGTTTAATCATCAGTTACGGCACCATGAGCCGGGTTTGTCGCACCGCTATTGACATACTCAAAGATGAGGGTTTGGAGATCGGCATGCTCAGGCCGCAATTTCTGTTCCCTTTTCCGCGCACGGCGATCCATGCGGCTGCCCAAAAAGATAGTTGTCAGGCAGTATTCAGTATTGAAATGAGTATGGGACAGATGATGGAGGATGTGGAGCGCAGTGTTTGCGGCCAAAGGCCAGTTCACTGGTACGGCAAGTGCGGCGGAGAAGTTCCGATACCCGAAGAGGTGATGGATGCCGTGCGAGCTGTAGTAAAATAGTCAAAAGGAGTAATTATAATGGGAAAGACTTTTCAAAGACCCGAAGCCCTTGCCGATACGATGACCCACTACTGCCCGGGCTGCACCCACGGGGTGGCTCACCGGCTGGTGGCCGAAGTAATTGATGAACTTGGCATTCGAGGCCGAACCGTCGGTATTGCGCCGGTTGGGTGTGCGGTTTTGATGTACAATTATTTCACCTTCGATTTTCAGGAAGCCGCCCATGGCCGGGCACCTGCAATGGCCACCGGGATAAAAAGGGTTCGGCCCGATTTGGCCGTTTTCACCTATCAGGGTGATGGCGATCTGGCAAGTATTGGATTGGGTGAAATCGTTCACGCTGCCAATCGCGGTGAAAAATTTACCACTATTTTTATTAACAATGCCGTTTACGGTATGACCGGCGGTCAAATGGCCCCCACCACCATGCCTGATCAGAGGACCACGACATCTCCATTTGGGCGCAAATCGGATTTTACCGGTATGCCCATAAAGGTTGCCGAAATGCTGTCAGCCTTGACGACCCCTGCCTATATTACCCGGCAGACGTTGATATCGCCCAAATATATCAACCGATCCAAAAAAGCCCTTAAAAAGGCCTTTCAGTATCAACTGGAAAATCGCTGTTTCAGCCTGGTGGAGCTGATCAGCACCTGCCCCACCAACTGGGGAATGACGCCGATTGATTCGTTGAAATGGGTCGAAGAAAAGATGTTGCCTTATTTTGAACTGGGTGATTATAAGGTGCCGGAGGAGAACTGAATTGGGAAGTCGGAATGCGGAAGTGGGAAAACTGAATTGGGATGTGGGAATGCGGAAGTGGGAATGTTCCGATTTCGGATTTTGGAATGCGGATTTCGGATTCAGATTTGTGGAATACGACTGGTATCGATTGCATACTTTGGTTGCGTATTTAAATAAAATAAAAAATAAATGCGAAGCATTCGGTAATTATTCCGCGGAGCTTCGCGATATCAACATAATTCGGTACTCACAAGAAAGTATGCATACCTGATTAGGCTATCTTTCAGGGCGGAATAATTAGAGGAGGAGTCATGCAAAGTGAGATACAATTCGCCGGATTCGGCGGACAGGGGATCATGCTAATGGGGCAGATTCTGGCACAGGCCGCCATGAATGAGGGATATGAGGTCGTTTGGATTCCTTCATACGGTCCTGAGATGCGGGGCGGTACCGCTTATTGTACGGTGGTAATCAGTGACAAACTCATCGGTTCGCCAATTATTCGCAATCCCCAGCATCTGGTTGCCATGAATCGTCCCTCTTTGGAGAAATTTGCGCCAACCGTAAAAGCCGAAGGGGTAATATTTGTCAACAGCTCCATAATTTCCATCGACGCCGGTCGTAATGACGTGGATGAAGTTAGAGTTCCGATCATTGAAATTTCCAAAGCGCTGGGTAATATTAAAACCGCAAATATCGTCGCGCTGGCCGCATTTGTAAGTCGCAGCGCCGTGGTCAAGTTTGATTCTCTGCAAACAGCAGTCAAGGATAAATTTGCCCAAAAAGAAAAACTGATCCCCCTCAACATGAAAGCGCTCGAGGAAGGGAGGAAGGCGGCGCTGGTCAAATGATGCTTTCCGTGCCCGACTATATCCTATCACTAAAGCCGTATGTCGCCGGAAAACCCCTCGAAGAACTCGAAAGAGAATTTGGCATCAGGGATGCCGTTAAGCTGGCTTCCAATGAAAATCCGCTGGGGCCGTCTCCCATGGCATTGGATGCCATCCGGAGCAGCGCCGCCGACCTGCATCGATATCCCAATAGCGGCAGTTATGATTTATGCCAACACCTTGCCGGACAATTGAACATAAAGTGTGAAAACATCGTTCTGGGCAATGGATCCGACGATCTGATCGCCATGCTCGCCCGGGTTCTGTTGCAGCCCGGGGATGAGGCGGTATTACCGGAGCCGTCCTTTCTTTTCTACGACATCGTGATTCAAAGCTCCGGTGCCGTTCCGATCGGAATTCCGTTAAAATCCGGAACCACCGACCTGGATGGGATGCTGGATCGCATCGATTCGCAAACCCGGCTGGTTTTTGTGAATAATCCTCATAATCCTACCGGCTCACTGATCACAAAACAGGCGCTCGATGCATTTGTCGAAGCGCTTCCGGCATCCGTCGTTCTGGTAATTGATGAGGCCTACATCGAATTTGTCCAGGATTCCCGCTGCCCCAACAGCATCGATTATTTGAATTCAGCTAAAACCGTCGTCGGTTTGCGCACCTTCTCAAAAGCCTATGGATTGGCCGGACTGCGCATCGGGTACGGGCTGATGCCGGCATATTTTGCCGAACTACTCCACCGGGTCAGACAACCTTTTAATGTGAACGCTCTGGCTCAGACTGCAGCCATTGCAGCCCTCGAAGATCAGGATTTCCTGGCCAAAACCATCCGGCTGGTGACCGAAGAATTGGATTTTATATACAAGGCCCTCGATGAGCTCGATATTTCATATACGAGGTCCAGCGCCAATTTTTTACTCATTCAGTTGAACAAAAAAGCTGATGACGTTTTCGAAGATCTTCTCAGACAGGGCGTTATTGTGCGCTCCATGTCATCATACGGTTATCCGGATTGCATCCGTGTCAGCGTCGGGCAGCATCATGAAAACCTGCGCTTTCTGGCTGCACTGGGAAAAGTCGTTTGAAGGCGGAAGGCGGAAGGTGGAAGGCGGAAAAACAGCATAGGGCATAGCGAGAATAGCTAATCCGCAGACAAGTCTCTAGAGGCGGATAGACCCTGAATCCCGAGCCCTGAACCTTGAATCATTTCTAATTTAGCAACCAGCGGTTGGATAGAAGATAACCGTCTAGACAAGACAAATTATGAAAAGACTGCTAATCACAATCGATGGCCCGGCGGGAGCCGGCAAGACGACCGTTAGCCGGGCGCTGGCGGATCGGCTGGGATATCGCTATATCGATACCGGCGCCCTATACCGGGGGGTAGCTCTGGCGGTTAAAACCGAGGCGATTAATCCACAAAGTGATGCAGACCTGAAACAGCTTTGCAATGAGCTCGATTTGGCTTTCGTAGTTAATGAAGATGGGCTGCGTCTTATTTCCAACGGGCAGGATATTTCCGACCGCATTCGGGCACCGGAGATTACTATGCTGGCGTCGACCGTCTCGGCCCGACCGGTCGTGCGGAAATTTCTGCTTGATTTGCAGAAAAATATGGGACTAGAGAAGGCTGCCGTGTTTGAAGGTCGCGACATGGGAACCGTCGTTTTTCCAGCTGCTGACGTAAAATTTTTCCTGGATGCGTCCACCTCAAAAAGGGCCGAGCGACGCTTCGATGAACTAAAATCAAAAACCAGCCAGACACTGGATGAAGTCCATCGTGATATTCAACAACGAGATCAAAATGACCGTACCCGGGAAGTGGCTCCGTTAAAGCCGGCCCGGGATGCCATCATCATCGACTCGACCAATTTGACGATTGAACAGGTGGTTGAACTGATGGTGTCGCATATTGGTTGACCCGCAAGTATATTAATTGCAGATTACATTTTTGCGGATTTTAAATCATAAATATCGAAATTAATTATTGCTTTTTTCAACAAGTCTGCTAAATACATTTGATTGTGCTATTCTTACAGGGAATATGACTAAATTGGCTAAGGGGGGATATTATTTTTATGGTTAATGTCAAAGACAACGATGTAAACGAAAACGCAAACCAGTCTGATTTGTCCGACGAAGGCACCGTGGAGCCTTCAGATGCCGCGGATGTATCACAAGATGCCGCGGATGCATCACAAGATGAAGAACTCTCATCCCAAGAGGCTATGACCGACCAGGCTTCAGATTCTGCTCAGGACTCCAGCGAAAGCATGGAAAACGTGATGAACCTGTATGAAGAAAGCTTCAAGCGTTTCGCTGAAGGCGAAGTCGTCACCGGCCGGATCATTTCGGTCGACAAGGACTATGTTCTGATCGATATCGGCTATAAATCGGAAGGCCAAATCCGGATTCATGAATTCAAGGATGAAGAAGGCAACATCACTGCGGAAGTCGGTGATACCGTTGAAGTGATGGTTGAGTGGTGGGATGACGAGGACGAGCGCGTGGTTCTCTCCAAAGAGAAAGCCGCCAATATTAAAATATGGGATGCCATTAAAACATCCTATGATGAGGATGGGACAGTCGAAGGCGTCATATCCAACCGGGTCAAAGGCGGATTTTCGGTGGATATCGGGGTTCAGGCCTTTTTACCAGGCTCCCAGGCCGATCTGCGGCCTATTCGCAATCTGGACGAGCTAGTCGGCCAAACATACGAATTTAAAATTTTAAAGTACAACCGCAAACGCAGCAACATTGTTTTGTCTCGCCGGGCAATATTGGAAAAAGAGAGAGAAGAGAAACGATCCACGACGCTAGCATCTATCCATGAAGACAAGGTTGTTGAAGGCATTGTCAAAAATATCACCGATTACGGTGTGTTCATTGATCTTGGCGGTGTCGACGGGCTGCTTCACATTACCGATATTTCCTGGGGCAGAGTCAAACACCCGTCGGAACTTTTTTCGGTTGGCGACTCGATTACCGTAAAAATATTGAGTTTTGATTTGGAAAAGGAACGGGTTTCATTAGGAATGAAACAACTCACCGTCGATCCGTGGTCGATCGCTTCGGAAAAATATGCGGTCGGTTCCCGGGTTACCGGCGTGGTTGTCAGTTTGACTGATTATGGCGCGTTTGTTGAACTTGAAGAGGGAATTGAGGGTTTAATCCACGTTTCCGAGATGTCCTGGACCCGGAAAATCCGTCATCCTTCCAAAGTCGTATCCGTCGGCGAAGAGGTCGGCGCGGTGGTGCTCGACATTAAACCCGAAAATCGCAGAATATCTCTGGGAATGAAGCAGGTCGTTCCAAACCCGTGGGATGTGATCGCAGAAAAATATCCTGTCGGCACCACTATCGAAGGTAAAATAAAAAATATCACCGATTTTGGCCTTTTTATCGGAATTGACGAAGGAATTGACGGTCTGGTTCACATTTCGGATATATCCTGGATTAAACGTATCAAACACCCATCGGAACTCTACAAAAAGGGTGACGTGGTTCAGGCCATCGTACTGGACATTGAGAAAGAGAGTGAACGGTTTTCCCTTGGTATCAAGCAGTTGCAGGATGATCCATGGACAAGCGTGGCGGAACGGTACGAAGTCGGCAAAGAGATCACCGGTACCATCACAAATTTAACGGATTTCGGGATTTTTGTCGAACTTGAGGAAGGTATCGAAGGACTTGTCCACGTATCAGAGATCAGTAAGGAGAAGATTAAAACTCCGGTTGGTATATATAATATCAGCGACGTGATTACCGCCAGAGTCATGAATATCAACAGCGATGAACGACGAATCGGGCTATCAATCAAGCGCATGGAAATCGAAGATGAACAGGGTCTGCTAAGCGAATACGTTAATAATATGGGACCTGCAACATCTTCGTTTGGCGAAATATTGCGGGAAAATCTGCAGGAGAAACTTAACGACGAATAAATTTTTGCAAGCAAAAATTTATGTAAAAAAATATAAGGAATTTTAAAGGCGCCTGTCCCGTCGCTGCTCTGACGATGAGACGGGCGTCTTTATTCGAGCAACTAGAGCGATTGTCATAAATAATTTCCGGCCTATTCAAAAATACTAACATCCCCAATGCCCTTGCGGATTACTTCGGGCATATCATCGATCAACGAAATAA
>Ga0056115_1000269_pt1 | contig 24971 bp, 21 predicted proteins | sample WorMetOlspDAHAB1_FD_77007 | JGI IMG/M metagenome (GOLD analysis project Ga0056115, IMG submission 77007) | Marine gutless worms symbiont microbial communities from Max Planck institute for Marine Microbiology, Germany - Olavius sp. DAHAB.1 ...
CTTTTATCTACTGTGATCTTTTTCTTTTACTCCTGCACACAATTAATGATTAATTCATTAATTAATTTCTGTTCAGCCGAAATTCGGCTTAAAAACCGTTCGGGTTATCAGACAAACTCATGAGTTTGAATTAAAAGTAATCTATATTTCCAGGATATTACAAAATGACCGCCCTAATACCGCATTCTGGAGCAGTGGAAACTGGTTTAAGCCGCCGAAATTTTATAAAATTACTGGTTTATTCAGGCGTACTCAGCTACTCATCAAAATTCGCCTTTGCTGCACTTGATGGAATTGCGATAAAGGAAAGGTCACTTTCACTGTATAACCCTCATACGAAAGAGAGATTCGAAGGAATTTATTGGTGTGATGGAGACCATATCCCCAATGCGTTGAATGATATCAATCACCTAATGAGAGACATCCGAACTAATGATGTTAAGCTAATTGACACACATCTTTTGGATCTGATTTTTTCCATCTCAACAAAACTCAAATCCAAAACGCCCTTTCGAGTAATTTCTGGGTATCGAAGCCCCAAAACCAATACTCTCCTCCGAAAACGCGGTAGCGGCGCAGCTAAAAAGAGCTACCATATCAGAGGCCAAGCAGTAGATATTCGTCTACCAGGTTATAGAACCTCCGTATTGAGAAGGGCGGCATTTGATTTAAAAAAAGGCGGGGTGGGGTATTACCCAAAGCGGAGATTCGTTCATATTGACGTTGGTCCAGTCCGGTATTGGGCGGAAAAAAATATATGAAAAAAGATTAGCCGGTTGTTTACCACCATCATAAAGAAAAGAGGGGGGAGAAAGTTGAAAACAACTTTCTCCCCCCTTCTTAGTATAGCCTCCTGCAGCCTCTTAAGGAACATGCCGGACGCCTTATAAGGGACAACCACGATTTCTTGTATACGTTAGATACACCCAACATTTCATCCTGGTTTTCATCTCAACCGAAGGATAATCCGTTGAATCTCAAAGCTGTCCAATCTCTATAATTCGAATGAATTATTTAAGAGAAATTGCAATTTAAGTATGAGAAATCTTTCTGTCAAGCTGTTATGAACTTTTTTATTGAAAATTTATTTATTTCCGCGACTCTAAGTCAAACAGAGGTATTCATGCTTCACATTTTGACAAGAATTGAAACGCGACGCCATTGTCCTCAATGGTCGAGTTTGCCAAACCGATCCGGGCTCATATCCCCAACTGGTCGGCCACCCATTTCAGGTCTAATCGTTCCAGGGTATCACGTTTCGGAATTCCGCTGGATTCGTCCCACCCGCATTGGCGATAATATTCCGGCAGCGCCGCTTCAAAATGCGCCTTATCCACCTTCACCCCGTCGGAGGGGCCGCCTTTCAGGGGGCGATCGAAAAATTTGGCGGGCAGTTTGTCCTGATCGCTGGCAATCCCTTCACGGGCATTGAACGCGCGCATCATGTTGACCCGTCTTTCACCGATTTCCAGCAACTCTTGCAGCGTGACGTCCCAACCGGTAACGGCCCTGACCAGGGCTGCCGCCTGCTCAGGCCCGTAGAGCGGCCAGGATACGCCCCACACGAAATGACACAGATTCACGCTGTCGAGCATACCGAAAAACTGCTGGGTGATGCGGGCGAACTCTACCTTGGCGGGATCTAGGATTTGAGCCGGCTGCGGATTATTCAAACCCATGGATTGATAACGATCTTCGAAGGCTTTATAGGAATCTTCTTCATAAGTCGAATCGTGATCTGAACTTTCATGATCGGAGCCAAACGGATTTACGGCGTACATCAATGCCAGACTGCGTTTAACCTGGGGCATGTGGGCCGGCGGCTCCTGGCCTTTGGCGGTAATTAAAAACTCCGCCCCCTTGCCCAATTTGGCTGCCGCGCGGGCAGAGCCCTCCGCGAGAATATCACCGAAGCCTTCCCGGTCGCCGATCATCTGTACGAGCTTGACCATGGACGCTGCATCGCCGAATTTAATCTCCAGACCACCGGTATCCGCCGCCGTTATGGCGCCGGCTTCAAATGCCTCCATAGCCCAGGCGATGGTGGCGCCGCCTGAAATGGTATCGATACCGTATTTATTGCAAAGCTCGTTGGCATGGCAAATGGCCGCCAAATCATCGATGCCGCAATAGCTGCCGAGACCCGCTATGGTTTCATATTCGGGTCCGCCGTAAAGGGGTTCGGCACAATATGACCCCTGCCTGAAATCCACGACCCGTTTGCAGCGTATAATGCAGCCGTAGCAGGTATCCCGGCCCTTCCGATCCTGCTGTCCCTCTTGGCTGCCGGCCAGCAGCGTATTGTAGAGGGTTTCGCCGTCGATCGCTTCCCAGCCTTCAAATACTCCGCTGTTGAAGTTGTGGGTCGGCAATCCACCTGCGGCGTGTTGCGCGGATACGACGCCGGCGGTTCCCAATTTACCCAAACCGGCGACATCGGCTTTCGGAAACGTTTTGGCCCCCCATTTGATCAATTCCTGCAGGGCCTCTTTATCCGCTACCGATGGTTTTTCGTTGCCGTGCACGGCCACGGCCTTCAGATTTTTGCTGCCCATGACGGCGCCCATTCCGGTGCGTCCGTTGGCCCGGTTGCACATGTTTATCAGACCGGCAAACCGCACCATTTTTTCGCCGGCGGGTCCGATTTGCAGCACTTCGATTTTTGGATCCCCCAATTCATCCCGGATGGCGGCTTCGGCCTCACCGGTAATTTTACCCCACAGGTGCGAGGCATCGCGCAACTCGGCCTGGCCCTCGTCAATCCACAGGTAGACCGGCTTAGCCGCTTTGCCTTTTATGATGATGGCATCAAAACCGGCAAACTTCAATTTGGCAGGCCAGAAACCGCCGCACTGAGAATCGCCGATGGCGCCGGTGAGCGGGGATTTAGCGGTCGCGGTCATCCGGCTTTGACCGGAAATAGACACGCCGGTGGTCACGCCAACACTTAAGGCCAGAATGTTATCCGGCGCCAGCGCATCCACGTTAGCCGGCATTTCCTGTAACAAGTAGTAAAGGTTTAAGGCGCTGCCGCCCATGTACCTGCGATAAATATCAGGCGGCGGCTCTTCGATGGTAATGGTTTCAGATGTTAAATCGACCCGTAAAATTTTTCCCATATATCCTTTATGCATGTGAATCTCCTTTTTCCTGCTCTTCAAAACCGAGGAATTGCTCCCTTTCTACCCCACAGATACCCTCAATTACCTGGATGACCTCGTCATACACATTTGGGCTAAGTCCAGCACCGGTTTTCGTACCCGTGAAATAGACTGTCGTCACCTCATTTTTGGCCATCCACTTACGAATTGAAGCGATGGCGTGATTCAGAGCATGTTTGCTCAGATTAACATTCAGGAAATGTTTGTTGTGCTTCCCCGCTATATCTCTCGCCGCTTTCGAGCCCATAACAAGGTGCCCGTAGCTAAGGACAACCGTACCTTCGGAATCCACAATATTGTTCTCCAGTCTTTGAAAATAGCTGGGATTTTCAATTTCTTTAACGTTGTACTGCTTGTCCAGGAATCCACCATCTATTTTTCTACCCCGGTAGCACCACCCCGCATGGGGTATGTTCAGTCTTATGGCAGCATCAAGGGCAGCTATCTCAACACCGGGTTGGCCTCCTGAGAAAATTTTTTTGATCATTGTCCACCCTTTGAATTATTTGGTATTTGGTTTTATTTGCCAAATTTCGACAGCCTGCTGTGACTGGTTATTATCCTAACTTATCATTAATTTGCATGCAAGAGTCCGGAAATATTTTAGGACAACTCCCTGATCACCTGGCGAACATCTCCTATATTTTCAAAGTCTTCGATCAGTTGAATAATCTTTTTGGCCTGTTGGACGGGTAAGACGGGCTTAACCATACTTAAAAATTTATCCTTAATTTCCTCAGATGACAATGGATTTTCCGGATCCCCCTTCGGGTATTCGATTTTACAACTATATTGCCGTCCGTCATGGGTCTCTATCTCGGCCGTTGCCGGCCACTTGGAAGGATACTGAGTATCAAGAGCCGGGTCTTGGACACAATTAATGCGCTTCATTAAATCCATTACCTTTCGGGACTGGAGGTTATTCAATGTGTATCGATCGAGGGCAGCATTGCCGAATAGGATGGCTACAGACGCACCAAATGGCATGCTGAATTGGGCATCCACGATTGTTGCCGGACGCCTTTTCTTTTCAACTGGTTCAGCGACCAGGGGAAAGCCGGCACGCAGAACACCGACCGTTGCCGTCTTGACATCCGCAGCTGAGAGTTGGTTGCCTATCATGAGTTTGAGCAGGCAATCTATTGGTCCTTGACTGTATCGACAGCATGCATGCGGCTTAATGCTGGTCTTCATGAGCTTGTAGGGATTTTTCCAGTCAGAAAACAACCGCTCGGGACAGGGGTTGTCTGAATAGCCTTTCAGAAAGCCGAATCTGCCTTCGATAATGGTTTTGGGTCCTGTAAACCCTTCAGCGGCCAGAAGCACCGCCGTCAGCCCGCTCTGGGAAGCCCATCCAGCGTGAAAACGTTTGGTAAAAACCCCATCCGTCAAATACTCCATTGAACCCGCGGCCTGGCTGCCGGCAATGCCCAGGGCATTGGCAGTCTGCGCCTTGCCCAGCTTCAATATGCCTGCGGCGGTCATCGCGGATCCGAACGTTCCGCAGGTAGCCGTGGGGTGAAAGCCCCGGGCATAGTGCGATGCCGGGTCAACGGCCACGCCCAGCCGGATAACCGTTTCATAACCGCCAACGATGGCAGTTATAAAATCTTTGCCACTGCATCCACCGGCCAGGCTCGCTGCACTCAAGGCCGTCGTCATGACGGTTACCGCCGGGTGCAAGGAGGCCTCATTGACAACATCATCGCATTCGATCGAGTGCGCGGCTATACCATTGGCAAAAGCGGCATGCAGCGGATCGGTGGCGATATCGGTGCCGATAACGCACATATCGCCGGTCGCGGAATGGAATTGGCTCACCAGCGATTGGGCAGATTTTGCCGATTCAGTCAGAGAACCGCGAATCGTAACGCCGAGAAAATCCAAAAGAAGGTACTTAGCCGTGTGAATGACATCCCCGGGCAGTTCATGAAATGAAATATTACGGCATCGCTGTATCAATTCGACTGTTTCATCCATTGTGTCGTTCTCCAAATATATTGCCTGAATCTAGCCTGAAAATTGCGGTATCGGCCTTTCTCATGGTTTCAGCACCGCTCCTGATTTGGCCAGGGCCATAAAATGGGCCACATCGATCTCTTTGGGGCATACCCGGGAGCATGCCTGGGATGTATGACATCGGGCAATCCCTTCGTCGCTGTAGAGAACCTCCAGACGTTCCTGCCGGTTATTTTCTCTGGGGTCCATCAGGCGGATAATCGCAGACAACATTGCATTGGGACCCAGGAATCTATGATGACTGCTGATACAGGCGCAGGCGCAGCAAAAGCAGTTTATACAGCGCGTCGCTTCGATATACTTCTGCAGATGTTCCGGCGGTATGTTATGGGTTTTTCGGTCAGGGACCGGCAGGGGTTCGATGACATATGGTTTTACCCGATTAAGGTTTTCATACGCCTTTTCAATGTTTACGGCGAGGTCCCGCACGATAGGGGCCACCTCGATGGGATCAATGTTAAAGGTCGTCGTCCTGAATTTGCGCACTGCGGTCTCAACGAGCAGTTCACAAGCCAGCAAGGGCTTGCCGTTGATGCGGACGGAACAGCTTCCACACTGGCCGTGCTCACAAGACGAGTTCCAGGCCAGCGTGGGATCTTGCGTGCTGTTGATCTTTCTGAAAAGATCGACAAAACGCTGAACGCCGCCGGCTTCTACCCGATAAGTCCGGCGGCCGGCAATTTGCGTTTGGGGGTCGAATCGACGGATTTTCAATGTCAGGGAATATATGTTGCGTTTTTTCATCAATACTTTCTTTGTATCAGTCCAAATTTTTCGTAATTTACTTGCCTCGCATTGAAGATACTCATATCCACATCTCGGTTCCTGAACGTCATTTCACCGCAACTGTTCATCGCAACCAAGGTGTGGTGATTGAATTCGTCGCGCCTCTCCGGGAAGTCGTTGCGGTAGTGCGCCCCCCGGGATTCTTTTCTTTGCAAGGCTGCCTGTGCGATGATGTTCCCAAGGCACAACAGGTTGTCCAACTCCCACCGCATCAGCAGTTCAGGGTTCATGGTCAGTGCTTTTTCCGTGATCGCAATGTTCGCTAACTGCTCATGGAATTGCTCCAATGCCTGCAGCGCGTGCAAGATTCCTTTTTCAGTTCGAAATACGGACAACTGATCAGTCATTACCTGTCGCACGGCGGACCTGATGTTGCCGGAATTTTCCGAGCCGGTTGCCTGCAGATACCCTTCGAACCGCGCTATCGCTTCGACTGCGCCCGGGTCCGCCGTGTCCGGACAACTGCCGTCCAACAGCGACAATATGCGATCTGCCGCAAATTTTCCCATGGTAATCAGTTCTAGGATCGAATTCGTTCCCAGGCGGTTAAACCCATGAAAACTGGCTGCGGCACATTCTCCGACAGCGAACAATCCAGCGACGATGTTGTTTTCTAAATCCTGCACCTGCCCGAATTCGTTGGTCGGAACGCCTCCCATATGGTAATGGCAGCTGGGCCGCACCGGACAAAGTTCCTGCTGCGGATTGATATTGACATATCGCTTGAAGAAGCTGGACACCTCAGGTATCTGCGTTTTATGGACCGCATCCGGCAGGTGGCGCAAATCGATCCACACGTGATCAACGGCATGGTCCTCACTGTACGCCCCCTTGCCCTGCCTTATTTCGTTTTCCATGGCACGGGCAACTATGTCCCGGGGAGCCAGCTCTTTCATTTTCGGCGCATACTGCTCCATAAAAGGCTCCAGATTCTTATTCCTCAAAATACCGCCGACGGACCGCAGGGTTTCACTGGCTAGTATCCCGGGGCCTACAATCCCGGTCGGATGAAATTGAACCGCCTCCGGATCCATAACGGGCAAACCGGATAATAAGGCCAGTGCCAGACCGTCGCCGGTATTTTGCCGACAATTGGTGGTGATCTGAAATACCTGTCCGCTGCCGCCGGTTGCCAGAACCGTGGCTTTAGCGAAAATACGGATAAACTCACCCGAGTTTAGTAAAAAAATTAGCGCACCAACACATGCTCCTCCGTTGAACAGAAGCTCCACAGCAATGCTCTGGTTAATAAACCTTATATTATGCTTCAAGGCTTCGCCCCAGGTCGTATCCATGATACCCTTGCCCGTTCGATCCGACTCGAATACTGCGCGATAGGCCGAAGCCTGACCAAAGTTTACGGTATGACCGCCAAAAGTCCGTTTGCTTAGCCGTCCATCCGGATTTCGGCTGAAGTGCATGCCCCTGTTTTCAAGCCAGGTGATTTCTTCCCATGCCGCTTCACAGATCTTGCGAACTACATTCTGGTCCGCGGTACAGTCGGAACCTTTCCAGGTATCAAACATGTGAAAAATGGGGTTGTCCGCCGGATCGTCCGGGTCGACAGCCGCCAGTCCGCCCTGGGCAGTCGATGTATGCGATTTCTGGGCATGCCCCACTTTGGTGACGGCAACGACGCTGCTTTGGGGTTTTTTTTCGAGAATCCGGGCTGCACAGCGAAGCCCTGCACCGCCGGCACCGATAATGAGGACATCACAACTTCTGGTCGAGGAAACTTTCAACATAATTAACGTCTCGTAATTTTAATAACTTTTTAAAATTGTGATGCTTTTTACGGCCATCTGGTTGCATGAGCCGCATCCAGTATTCCAACTGGGGCGAAGCCCCTGACTTGACTTATCCGTTGCGAAACACCGATTGATACTGCCGGAATCATACCATCACCATCGTTTTGATACCCAGCCAGCCGAACAGGATAGAACCAAGGGCGATTAGAATCGATACATACCGAATCAGTGTTTCGGAATTCAGATAATCTTTGCCAATTGATATCAATCCATAGGCGCCATGGTACAGGGCGCTGACGACCATCAGCAAATCGGCTATTCTTATCAGCATATCACTGCGAATGCGCGATAAAATAACCGCTGAATCGTGACCTGCCGCCGGATTGGCATGCATAAACACCAGGTGCAGCGGTATCATAATCACCAGAAAGGCGCCGCTTATCCGCTGAATCTTCCAATAAATGCTCATTTTTGATTTACTGACGGTGACGATAAGCGCACCCGCCAGGATCAGGCTGGCCAACAGGGCAATATCCAGGATGAGTGTGGCCAAATATATGTCGGGAAGAATCATTCGCAGAAACCAGAGCAAAGCGTACAAGATCGTCAGGCCTGAAACCCCGGTAACGAGCAGTTTATCCTGGCGGCTGCCGAGGGTTTCATAAAGTATCAGCCTGCCGCCGTTCAGAGCATGGAATATTACGGGCAGCACCAACAGCCCTTCGAAGTAATTCAATCCTACTTTATCCAGCCATTCCATTTTCGAATCAAATTGGACCGGCTCGACTAAAAAGGATAGGGTGTAAATGTGAGCAAATAAAAAGAGAAATAAACCGATTCCGCTGATCCGGTGAGCCCATGCAAACAGGTAGGGCATGCCGTAAATTCGGTGGATTTGGATCAGTCGCATTATTTTATGCCCGCGTGCATAAAGGATTGCACGAATTGTCGTTGAAACAGCAGGAAGGCAATCAGAAGGGGGGCAACGGACATCAAGGTGGCCGCAGATATGATGGACCAATCCACGCCGGATTCCGGGGCGCCGAAAATACCAAGTCCAACAGTCAACGGGCGGGTTTCCACCGAATTGGTTACCACCAGGGGCCACAGAAAATTGTTCCAGTGGTGGCTAACCGAAACCAGGGCATAGGCGATATAGGTCGGGCGGGCCAAGGGGACATAGACCCGCCAGAGCACACCGAAGACACCGCAGCCTTCAAGACGGGCGGCTTCCTCGAGTTCTTTGGGGGTCGATTTAAAGGCCTGACGCAGCAGGAAAATGCCAAATGCGCTGGCCATGTAAGGCAGGCCGATGCCGAGAATGGTATCGATGAGGTCAAACCGGGCCAGGGTTCCATAGTTTTCAACGATCAGGATTTCCGGTGTAATCATCAACTGAACCAAAACCAGGGCAAAGGCGATATCACTGCCGAAGAACCGGTAGCGGGCAAAGGCATATGCCGCCAGCGTGCAGATTACGAGCTGCGCAAATAAAATTGTCGTGACCAAAATGAAGGTGTTGAATGCATAGCGCAGAAATGGTGCCTGGGACAGGGCTTCGCGCAAATTGTCAAGGGTTAGCGGTGCAAAAATGTCGAAATGTACCGCGTATTGACTGGGGTGAAATGCCGCCCAAAAGGCATACGCCAGCGGTGCAATCCAAAACAGGGCCAGAAACCAGGCTGCAACCGTCTCCAGAGCATTATGAAAATTAAAAAATGCGGGCCGGAATGTTTTCATCGATAATGCACCCGTTTGTCCAGGACATAAAACTGCATCAGCGCCATCACGGCTAAAAGAACGAGCAGGATGACGGTCAGGGTCGCTGCGTAATTGGTGTCAAAATATGAAAAGGCACTTTCAAAAATATAGTACAGCAGCAGATTGCTGGCGTTATCCGGCCCGCCCTTGGTGAGCACAAATAAATGGTCCACCAATTTAAAAGAGTTCAGCACAGCGTTGATCATCACGAACAACGTGGTCGGCATCAAAAGCGGGAACAAAACCCTGCGAAAATAGTGCCAGCGGGTTGAGCCCTCCAGCCTGGCAGCTTCCTCCAGTTCCGGTGGGATGTTCTGCAGCGCCGCCAGATAGAAAATCATGAAAAATCCGGCCTCCTTCCAGATCGTCATGACAATTATGGCCGGCAGTACCGTCGCCGGATCCCCCAGCCAATTATGGCCACTGAACCCGAACCAGGCGGCCGCCTGGTCTATCAGGCCGATATCCGGCGTGTAGAAGAATAACCAGATATTGGCAACCGCAATCATCGGCAAAATGGTCGGGGTAAAATAGGCCATGCGGACCAGTGAACGGCCCGGTATGGCCCGGTTGACCAATAGTGCCATGGCAATGGCCAGAATGATGGATGTCGGGATCGTGCCCAGAGCGAACCAGGTGTTGTTGGTGAGAACCTTCCAGAAAACGGGGTCGTCGATCAGCATTTCATAGTTTGCCAACCCCACGAAACGCGATGGTCGGATTGCCGATCCTTTGGAAAATAGGCTGTCGTATACGGTGGCGATGGTTGGGTAGTGGGTAAAGGCGATTAACAAAATCGCGGCCGGCGTCAACAATAGCCACCCATATACATGTTTCATGATGTTTCGCGACATCATTTATGTTCCTTAAAAAGCGCAGGCAACCGAAAAGGGGAGGGGAACTGGTGACTCCCGCTCCCCCTTGATCACGGCATTAGCTTATCGATACTGCTTCAGCAGTCGTTCGGAAAGGGATTGGGCTTCTTTAAGGGCTTCCTCGGGAGATTTCGCGCCGATCAGTGCGGCTTGAATGGCATCGTCCAGGGCCTTGCGAATCCGGCCGGTCTGGTAGGTCGACAATTCGGCCGTGGCAAACTTAAGCTGGTCCCGGGCCACCGCGGCGTATGGGAAGCTCTTGACATAGTCTTTCAGCTTGCTGTTTTCGTACGCCGCCGGGCTGATACCCATATACCCCGTCTTCATCGACCATTCGGCTGAACGCTCAGGGCTGGTCATAAACTTGATCAGCCGCATGGCGGCCTTGCGCTCTTCAGCGGAGGTTTTCTTGAAGATGTAGAAATTGCCGCCGCCGGTCGGTGTGCCGCGCCGTTTACTGGCCGGCAGCATGGCAACACCGAAGTCGAACTTGGCCTTTTTCTTAACAATCGTCAGATTGCCGGTGGAATGCCACATGATGGCGGTTTTGCCTTCGAGGAAATTTTGGCGCAATGTGCCCCATTCGATGGTACCCGCCGGCATAATTTTGTGTTTAGCGCCTAAATCCCGCCAGAATTGCAGCGCGTTGATGACGGCGGGGCTGTCAAAGTAAGTTTCGTTTCCGGCATCGTTCATCAGGACCTGATCGTTTTGCATGGTCAGCGCCCCGAACATCCAGTAGGGATAGCCGGTTGATGGAATCATTGCGCCCCACTGGGATCCGTCTGCTTTGGTAAGTTTTTTGCCTGTGTCAACCAGTTGGTCCCAGGTCTCCGGCGGTTTGTTCGGGTCGATCCCGGCCGCCCTGAAAGCATCTTTGTTGTAGTACATCACGATGGTTGAGCGTTGAAAGGGAATGCCCCAGGTCTTGCCCGCGGTGCGGCCATTTTCCATCAGGGTCGGGTAGAATGAATCCAGCCAGGCCTTTTCTTCGGGGGTCTCGACGACATCATCAAAGGCAATGATTGCATCCTGTTCGATCAATTCGTAAATATCGATGGAAAACATTACCGACAGCTGGGCCGGTTTGCCGCTTTTCAGTGCTGCAAAGGCTTTGATCCGGGCATCGTTATAGTTGCCGGCGTAGATAGCATTGACTTTGATGTCCGGATTTTCTTTCATAAAATCTGCAACCATACTGTCCACAATTTTGGTCAATGGACCGCCTACGGCAACCGGATAATACATGCTCAGTTCAGTTTTGGCTCCTGCCATGGGTGTTGTGATCAGGCAGGCCATCACGGCGACGATTATCAGCATAATTTTTAGTTTGCTCATCATTTTTCCACCTCCATTTTGTTAGAGTTTTAGTATCGCCTCGCACGGAACCGGGTTCCCGGTTCCGGATTCCACCATGCACAACCCGGTATTGAAAATTGAAGATTGTAAATCGCCTATCGGTTCGCTAGTACTCCTTTATCGTCGAATATGTGTGCGGCATCAGGCGGCCAGCCGATCGTAAGTTGATCACCCGGCTTTACTTTGGCCCTTCCATTAATTTTGGCAAGCAGGATCTGTTCCTCAAATGCCAGGCGGATAATTGTTTCCGCTCCAAGAAAATCAATCGCATCAACCCTGGCTGTCAAGCCGCGTTCGCTTATTTTAATTTTTTCGGGTCTGATGCCGATGGACCAGCCCCGGCTAGCTTCGGGAACCGGAATCCGGCCGCCTGCAGCAGATAACCCCGTACGGTCTTGAACCTGATCAAGTTGTATGAGATTCATCGGGGGTGACCCAATAAAATGGGCCGCAAATGCAGTTGCCGGGTGTTCGTAAAGTTCGTGGGGAGGGGCGATTTGTTCTATGCGACCGTTTTGCAGCAAAACGACCTGATCAGCCATGGTCATGGCCTCGATTTGATCGTGGGTCACATAAATCATAGTCAGGCCAAGTTTTTGTTGCAGAGTGCGAATTTCGTCGCGCATTTCGTTGCGCAGTTTGGCATCCAGATTCGACAGCGGTTCATCCATCAGGCAAACCGGCTGCTGGGATACGATGGACCTGGCCAGCGCCACCCGTTGCCGCTGCCCGCCTGAGAGATTGGCCGGCTTGCGAAGCAGCAGCCCTTCGAGTCCGACCATATTGGCGACCTCGCTCAATCGTTTTCGCCTATCGGTCGCCGAAACCCTTCGAACTTTAAGGCCAAAGAGGATATTTTCGCGAACATTTAAATGTGGAAACAGTGCGTAAGACTGGAAGACCATCGAAACCCCTCGCTTGGCCGCATCCATGTTGGTGATGTCTTGCCCGCCAATCGCAATGTGCCCGCTGGTCACGTCCTCCAATCCAGCGATCATTCGGAGAATAGTAGATTTGCCGCAGCCGGAGGGACCCAGCAAAACCGTCAGGGTCCCTTTGGCAACCTGAAAGGAAACGTCATCAACCGCCCGGACCTTACCCCACTTTTTGACAAGGTTATGCGTCTCAATACTGCTCATTGAACGTCATCTCCTCGGCAATCCTCGATATTTAATCGGCTTCAGATTGATTTGCGCGTTAGAATGCGACAATAGTCCCGGGAGGGCTTCAATCTTAGAACGTTTCCAATACCTTGCCATATAGCCACCCGGGTTATGTGGGATTAGTCGTAAAAATACGAAGTATGAATGGTGAATTTTTTCTATACTGAATTCGAAAATCAAAGTAAATATATATTTGACAAATGAAGCGTGCATCACAAATATATTTTAATATTCGTTCAGGCGTTCCAGAATTGAAAGGATAGATATCGTGGATAATTTAGTTTGTTACTGCTTTGGATATTCGATTGATGATATTCTCCAGGATTATCGCAAAAATGGCAAATCCACTATAATGAAAAAGATCCAAACTGAAAAAAAACTCGGAAGTTGCCGGTGTACAATTAAAAATCCCAAAGGCAAATGATGTTTAGATGACGTCCGCCAGGTGGTGGCCAAACTGAAGACCAGGCCCGTGTTCAATGTAATCGATTGAGATTGTGATACCTGAATCATGCATATGAAAGCCTCCGACTCGTGCAATATCCAGGTGATGATTCAAAGGTGCTGAAAATGCGAACTGAAAACAGACCAATTCATATCATTACCCTGGATAGAACGCTTGACCCCCTCAAAAAGCGATTTAACGCGGAGAGCAATAAAATCCGGTTTTTAGCGCTGCTTTCACCCACCTGTCCGTTGTGACGAGACCAGGGTGCCCGGGCGGTACATGCGAATGTCTTTAACAAATATCCCAATGCAGATGTCAGCGGATCCATTGTCTGGATTCCTATTCTTGAAAAAGATTCCTTTGATGCAGCTGTTACGTCCGCCAAGGCCCTGAGCGATGTCAGGATTAAACATTTTTACGACAGCAATAGATCTGTTGGCAAAACCATTGCCAATAGCGTCGGATGGCTGGGACACGTGGCCTGGGACATATATCTTTTTTACGCGCCAACGATAAACTGGGCGGAAACGCCACCAAAACCTGAATACTGGATGCACCAGCTGAGCGATGATTGGGCCAAAAATGATCAATACCGAACGGGCGATGATTTGAAAAATGAACTTTCCGTTTCGATTCAGAAGCTGACAATGAGCCATTCATCTGCTGCTGGTGAAGAGAAAATACGGGCGACAGAGGGGAGGACAAGTTAATGCAATCGATACGATTCCTTCTGATACCGGTATTTGCCGTGTCCGTGGCCTTGCTGGTCCTTTGGTATGTCCATTTGCCGGCACCGATTGTTGCCTCGAACATGTCGCAAGTTGAACTGGAGGCCAAAGACGGTGGCTACCGGTTGATAGATGTCAAAGCGCTGTCGAAACTGTATCTGGCAGATCGAGAGAAAATCCTGTTGGTCGACACGCGCCAGGAATGGGAACATCGTGCCGGCCACATCGCCGGGAGTGTTAATTTCCCCATGGAGCCGACCTGGTGGGCCAGGTGGCAGCGCAAAGGGGCGTTGAAAACGATTCTGGGACCGCAAACGGAAAAAACGATTGTCTTCTACTGAGCGGGTCTGGCATGAGTCCGCAGCGACTCGGCGGCTCGGGTAGCCGTTCAACTGGGGTATCAAAATGTATGGCGATATCCGGAGGGGTATCCGCAGTGGCAATCAAAGGGGCTTCCGGTTGCCCGGATTAAGCTCGAAAACTTATCAACACCCGCTCAGGAAAAACCGAATCCTTCATTGGCGGGCTGGGCACTGCTGTGGACCCTGTTGGGTATTTTTGCCGGTGGTCTGGCGTTAAACCTTACCCCTTGCGTCTATCCGCTGATTCCCATCACAGTGTCTTATTTTGGCGGCAGAAGCACCCGGGGCCGACGGGAGTTGATCGGACACGGTTTCTGCTACATCGGGGGACTGGCGCTGACCAATTCTCTGCTGGGTGTTTTCGCAGCCCTTACCGGAGGCTTAATCGGTGCATTGCTGCAAAGTCCCCTCGTGCTGATTGCCATAGCAGCCGTGTTGGCTGCCTTTGCCATGAGCCTTTTCGGATTTTGGGAACTCAGGCTCCCCTTCCGGCTGACCCAGGCGGCCGCCAAATCCTACACGGGGTTCTTCGGATCTTTTTTCATGGGCATTACCCTTGGGGTGGTGGCCGCCCCCTGCATCGGTCCCTTCGTGCTGGGGCTGCTGACCTGGGTTGCAACCCTGGCTGACCCGCTGATGGGATTTGTCATTTTTTTCATCCTGAGCCTGGGGTTGGGCACCCCCTTGTTTGGTCTGGCAATATTTTCGGGGCAACTGGAAAAACTGCCTAAATCCGGTGAGTGGATGAACTGGGTGCGACGGTTGATGGGATGGGTCCTCGTCGGCATGGCCGCTTACTTTGTGCGGCCGGTTCTACCACCGGCTTTGCAGCAATACATCCTTGCCGCCGCTGCCATAGCAGCCGGTATTCATCTGGGTTGGCTGGATAAAACTGCGGCTGCTTTTCGCGCGTTTCCCTGGATCAAGACCATCGTGGGTACGCTTTGTCTGGTAATGGGCACGGTTTTGATCGGCAACCAGGTGCTCAAGGGGCCGTCGGTCAACTGGCATCAATACTCTGACCGGCTCATGGCTGACTCGGTAGAAAACAACAAGCCGGTCATCATTGATTTTTATGCAAACTGGTGTGCGCCCTGCCGTGAACTGGACGAGGTCACATTTCATCATCCGGACATCGTCAAGCTTTCACAGGATGAATTTGTCCTGGTGAAGGTGGACCTGACCGGACAAGCCGACCAAAGTTATGATCTTCTTTTAAGCCAATACAACATCAAAGGGGTCCCGACGGTCGTATTTTTGGACGAGGCCGGTAAGGAGCGCAATGACCTGCGGCTGGTTGACTTTATCCAGCCGGAGGAATTTTTGAATCGTATGGTTTCGTTAATTAATCCGCGTTGAAAAATGTCAGATCCAGGATGGTCACTATTTTTGAATAAATGATGAAAGTTCTTTGATTGGAGAATAGGCGGATTAATTCATTTAACCGCCATCAGGTTATTCAGAAATTCGACCAGCATGAACTCGGAAACATCATATGGCAGCACCTCCAGCAGCTTGTTGATTTTTTCCATTCTCTCCGGGAGTTGATCGGCGGTCACGCCGACCATTTCAGCCAGTTTGAAAAAAGTGGCCTCGTCATAGTTAATGGAGAGATTGTCCAACTCGGCATAGAGGTTGCCGGTATCCTCATCGGGTTCCTGCTGTTTCATTTCTTCAATAGTTTCTGCAAAAGTTTCCAGAAATGCCTCCGCCTGCGGTACGGTGGAGCGGTTCATGGATATGTGCAGATTGGCCGGCGAATTTTCACGCGCGAATTGCGGCTGCAGGTACCAGCCCTTGAGTTTCATCTCGTCGGCCAGGCGGTAGACATTGATTTTTTCCGAATCGGAAGCAAGTGCAAACATGCACATGTCGGGCCGGCCGAGAATGCGAACCCCGTCAATGCGGCTGATGCCGTCAATCAACTTTTGGGTGGCCGCCATGACCTCGCGTACGATTTCCTGATACCCCTCATGGCCAAGGTGATTCATTACCGCCCAGGCCGCCGCCATGGGTCCGCCGGTTTTACTGCTGGTAACGGCCGGATTAATTATCGTATAGCCGGTCCAGCGCGAGCAGGCCCAGATTTGATGCCGTCTCAATTCTTTGTTTTGGTAAAGTACGATTGAAGCGCCCTTGGCGGCGTACCCGTATTTATGAAGATCCGTTGTCAGAGATGTAACGCCGGGCACGTTCAAGTCGAAATCCGGAACCTCGAAACCCAGTTTGCGCATATAGGACAAATGAATGCCGCCTACACAGGCATCCACGTGACAGAGCTGGTCCTTTTCCCGGGCCAGTGCCGCAATTTCGGTAATCGGATCCACGACACCGTGGGTATATCCGGGGGCCGAGCCAACAAGCAAAATCGTATTATCGGTGATGGCATCCCGCATGGCGGATACATCGGCCTTGTACGAGTCGTCATGAACCTGGGTGACAACCGGTTTTACGCCGAGATAGTGGGCCGCTTTGAAAAGCGAGGCATGGGCCGTGATCGGTAAAACCATTTCCGGTTCTTTGATATGCGGCTTGGTAGTGCGGGCAAAGTCCCGGGCGGTTTTTACTGCCAGCATCAGGCTTTCCGTGCCGCCGGAAGTAAAGTTGCCGACCACTTCCGGCGGAGAATTCAAAAGTCCGGCCGTCATTGCCACAACTTCATTTTCCAACCGCAACAGGCTGGGATAAGTCAGCGGGTCCAGCGCATTTTCGGACAGATACATGGTATAGGCCTGGTTGATGACCTCTTTGGCTTTTTCGCCAGGATCATAAACATAGCCCATGACCCGGCCGGACTTCCAGTCCAGATCGTCTCCTTTGTAGCTTCCCAGTGTTTGAAAAATTTCTTTCTTTGTTTTTCCTTTTTGCGGTATTTGAATCATTGTAATTCCTTTTTTTATGAGATGAACTGATCGATTTCGAGGGCCTTCATTTTCTCCGTCGTCGGGCCGCCGGTGGCCAGGTCCCAGCCGACCGTATCGTAAAACTCCCGCATCAGATTATCCATATCGATCGTTTTGCCTTTAAGGGGGCCTTTGTCCAGGGGTGTTTTGCCAATCGCCCGGTCACTCAGTTGGTGGTCGGCCGGCAGTATGCCTTCGCGCATGTTAAACGCTTTGCGCAGGCTGAGAATCCGTTCGCCGATCTGGAGGTACTCATCCGGGCTAAGATCCCAACCGGTGGCAGCATTCATCCAGTCGACCATGGGCAGGGCGCTGGTCAGGGCTCCGAAGAGGCACATACCGCACGAATTGACCAGTTGCATGTAAAAGCTGCCGGCGGTATAGCGCCGAACATCTTGCGCCTGTTTGCCATTGGCCTGCTTGATCAAGCGGCCGGTCTCGGGAAAATATTTCATGACACCGAAGAGACCGGCATACAGGTAGCAGGATATGGTATGCCGGCCCGGAGTCGGTTCACATTGATAGGCAATCGCATACCCCGGGTCGAGCCGGGAATCATGCATGGGCAGTTCCTGCCCACCGGCATGCATGGCATACTGCGACGAACCGCGGCCGATTTTTTGGGCCGCCAGCCTGACGCCGTCGGCCAGAAGATCTCCGATACCATCGCGATGGATTATCATCTCGGTCAGCCGGATGATTTCCTCGGATTTTCCCCAGCCCAGTTTCAAACCGCCGGTATCGTCTTCATTAATGATACCGTTTTCGAAGCATTCGATGGCAAAGGCGACCGTGGTGCCGGTCGATATGGTATCGATACCGGCCCGGTTGCACATTTCGTTCAGTTCGATGATGGCATCCAGATCGTCGTTCAGCAACAGCCCGCCGAAAGAGCCGAGGGTTTCATACTCCGGTTTGTGACCGGTGGTTCCTTTGTAACGGCCTTTTTCTATCTCGATGATGCCACCGCAGGCCAGAGGGCAGCTCTGACAGGCATATTTTCGTTTTTGATTTTTAATGACGTTGACACCCGAATTTTTGGCGGCGCTTTCAGCGGTGTAATCGAGATAACCCACGCCGCCCCAGTTTTTAATCGGCATATCACCGACCATCGCAGAATAGACCGTCAGTCCCGGGGTGCCGAACTGTTTATAAATTTCTTTGACCGTCGAGGACTGGGTCGGCACGGAAATACCGGTTCGGGCGATGATTTGGCTCAGACCGTTCATAAATCTTACCGTCAGGCGATCCGAAAGTTTCGATTTCTTATATGCTGCAAGATATTCTTGATTGATCGTTTTAATGGCATCCGGTCTGGCAACGGGAATTTGCCTGCTGCCTCGAAAGGCGACAGCTTTCAGCTTCTTGCTGCCCATCACCGCACCGAGGCCGGAGCGCGCGGCAATGCGACCGCTGTCGGTGGCGATGCCGGATATCAGCGATAGCTTCTCACCGCTTTCCCCAATGACCGCCACCTGGACCTTTTTATCGCCCAGCTCATTTTTGATCTTAGCCTCTGCCTCGACGATATCCTTGCCCCACAATGCGGACGCGTCTTTAATTTGCACCGTTTCATCACTGATTTCGACCCAGACCGGTGTGTCGGCGGCGCCGGTAAAGAATACGGCGTCAAAACCGGTACGCTTGATTTCCTGTGACAGGAATCCGCCGGAATTGGCATCTCCCCAGCCACCGGTCAGGGGTGATTTTCCGACCACCATGAACCTGCCGGAGAAGCGGGCGCCGGTGCCGGTCAGCAGGCCGGAGCAAATGCCCAGATAGCTTTGCGGAGATAGTGGATCGATCCCCGCTTTCTGGCGCTCCATTATCACAGCAGCGCCGAGTCCATAACCGGACAAATATTTACGATAAAACCCATCGCCGGATTCGACGACTTCCGTGTTGCCAGTGCTCAAGTTTACGATACAGTACTTACCGGTGTAGCCTCCAGCCATAATCAACCTCCTTAGTGCCTATCTATTGAAATCACATCATGTTTGCGAAAGATTTTTCTAACAAACAATTTTCGCCACCAAGACACCAAGGCACGAAGTTTAAGTTTAATAAGAATTTTTTTCTTAGTGCCTTTGTGGCTATTCATTCCGGTTTATCCGGATTGGGTCTTAGTCGTGCATTATTTACTTTCAACAATCTTTTTGTGCGGTTCGACCATTTTTGTCTTAATCATTTTTCTGATGATCTCTTTTGCCTCAGGATCTTTTACAGCTTCAATCATATCGAGGCCGAATTTGTTGGCATCGGCATCAACGTTTGGAAAATCATACAGGCTGTGTTTTTCGTAATAATCATGGTCAGTTTAAAACTGTTATTTTCATTTCTTAATCCTTCACGTTTAATGAAATTGGTGATACCCTAAATGATCGTAAACAAAATGGGATAGTAATCTGCAGTAGCGCCGGACACTCATCTGATATATGCGCGGCAAAGCTTCTGAATATCAAAAATTGCTAAAAATAGAAATACCCGGATAAAGGTCTATGGATAATTCAAAGTTAGTGTATTCAACTGAAACAGGTCGAATCTGCCCATCGTGTCAAAAGCCGGTTTTGAAATGCAGCTGCAAAAAGAAAAAATCAAGTACTCAAACAAACATAAAGTATGATGGCGTCATTCGGGTACAGCGTGAAGTTAAAGGACGCAAGGGTAAAACAGTGACCACCGTCTCCGGCTTCCAAATTGCGGCCGATGAATTAAAATCGCTTGCCACCCGGTTAAAGCGCCGCTGCGGTACCGGAGGTTCTGTGAAAGATGGCATGATCATCATCCAAGGCGATCACCGAACCACGCTGATCGCTGAATTAAAGAATTGCGGATATAAAGCCAAGGTCGCCGGTGGATAAAACAGAAAGTAATAATTGATTCATGTCGCTTATATCATAAATGGCATGTATAGCCGTTTCATTTAGCGCAATTTTTAACTTCTCCCAGCGAAAAGGAGATTCTTTTAGATCAAAGCAATCCCCTTTTCGCTATTCTAAAGGCCGGTATGAATGACCACGGTATAAAGTCAAAATTCTGAATAATTCTAAAAACTTCGGATCCCCTATTACCAATAATCGCTTTACCTTTAATCAAATTTCATCCATAATAATAAAAAAGTAAATCCTACAGGAGAAAAACTTGAATGGAATTTAGGATTCTCTACTGGTACTGGTTGGTATTCGGAATGCTGCTGATTATGGCAGAGATTTTTATCCCGAGTTTCACCGTATTCTGGTTCGGACTGGGCGCTATTATTGTGGCGCTAATCCTGTGGCTGGTACCGGACATGGCTGTCAGCTGGCAATTGTTTGTTTGGGCCATCGCATCAATTGTGTTTACGGTTCTCTGGTTTAAATTCTTTAAACCGCTGATGACCGATCGTACCAAGGCCGGAATCAGCAGAGAAGCAATTTTGGGTGAAAGCGGTCAGGTTATCAAAACGCCGGAAGCGGGCCGGCGCGGGATCGTACGCTTCACCACCCCACTGCTGGGATCGGATGAATGGCCGTTTATTTGCGAGCAGGAGGTCGTCTCCGGAGATCGCGTGTTTGTCAAGGATGTCTCCGGCAATACCCTGATGGTCGAAAAACGCTAACGAAAGCATTTAAAGAGGAGAAATATATGGAAGGCATGGTTGTCGTCGTTGTATTTGTCATTCTGGTTTTGGTAACAATTTCCCTGGGGGTGAGAATTGTCCCCCAGGGGACCAAACATGTCGTCCAACGGCTCGGAAAATATCATAAAACACTCGGGCCCGGGTTGAATATTATTCTACCCTACATCGACAGAGTCGCCTATAAGGTCACCACCAAAGACATCGTGCTGGATATCCCGTCACAGGATGTCATCACCCGGGATAATGCCGTCATTATCGCCAATGCCGTCGCTTATATCAATATTATTTCACCCGAAAAATCGGTTTATGGCGTCGAGGACTATCGGGTAGCAATTCAAACCCTGGTTCAAACCTCACTGCGCTCGATTATCGGCGAAATGGCTCTCGATGATGCACTGTCATCCAGGGACCAAATCAAGGCCAAGTTGAAAGAATCCATATCGGATGACATTGCCGACTGGGGTATTACTCTAAAAACCGTCGAAATTCAGGATATCAACCCTTCCGAAACCATGCAAAAAGCTATGGAAGAGCAGGCCGCCGCTGAAAGACAACGCCGGGCAACAGTGACCACCGCAGAAGGCGAAAAATCTGCTGCCATCCTTCAGGCCGACGGCCGTTTGGAAGCCTCCAAGCGTGATGCCCAGGCCCAGGTGGTTTTGGCTGAGGCCAGTCAGAGAGCCATCCAGAAAGTAACTGAAGCCATCAAGAACAATCAATTGCCGGTCATGTATTTACTCGGCGAGAAGTATATCGATGCTGTCAAGGATATTTCTGCTTCACAAAACGCCAAAGTGGTTGTGCTGCCGGCAGATCTTCCGGCTGCGGTCAAGGGAATCCTGAATTCCGCCGGTAAATCGGGCTGATAATACCATTTGCCAGAAATATGTTCCGATTGGTCTGGTTCATGAGGGGATTCAATCTGCCATGGAAGATATGACAGAAATCAGGCTAATAGTGGTCCGGCAATTGCCCCAAAGTCTCCAGGCAATAGCGGAAATGTAGATTTTATTAATCGTTCTGCTGTGCTTTTTTGTACTTTTCGACAAGGTCGCGAATGGCCTCTTCCAATAAGCGGCCCAGCGACTTATCCGTATCAACCGCAAGATGCTTTAATTCCTTGATGCAGTTCAAATCAATACTTGTTGAAAATACCTTTTTTTCACCCATGGTCCGTACATTACACCAGTCTAATAAAAATTGCAATAAAGATAATTATTATACTTTTATTAAAGAAATAAAGAAAAAAATAATATGTTATTTAAAAAAATATTTAATTCTTATTAAAAAGATTGCTGGTGTCCCAAGAAATTTGTTTGCATCTTGCCTGGCCGGTGCCCAGCCGAAAATTAAATCAGGCTATCCTTGCACCAAAACGATGGTGATATTGTCGTTGCCGCCCGCGTCCAGGGCGGCTTTCACCAGCGAATTGGCTTTGGTTTCCAGATCGGTTGGGCCGGTGATAATCGAATTTAAGGTGGACTCGGGGATTTGTTTGTGGAGGCCGTCAGTGGAAAGCACCAGGAGATCACCGGTATGAAACTTCAGGTTGCCTGTTTCCGGTTCTGAATAGCCGCACCCGACGCATTGATCCATAACATGCCGCGAGTAGTGGGCCGGCACCTGGTCCGGGGTAATTTCACCTTGTTCCACGAGAAATCGCGCCAGCGTCTGGTCTTCGGTCACCTGGGTCAACTTTTCATCTTGCAGAACATACAGCCGACTGTCGCCAACGTGAATCCAGTGGGCTACTGCGTTGCGCAACAATACACCAACAAATGTACTGCCTGTACCTTCCAGGTCTTGAAGGCTTTGGCTTTCAGCGTAGAGGGTGCGATCGATATTCCTGACTAGCTGATCCAACTCCGGTTGTTCATTATTTTTTGTTATTTGCTTCAGGCCTGCAAAGTCTTTTCTGATTTTCTCGGCGGCGTAATCACCTGAGACACCTCCTCCCAGGCCATCGGCAACAGCGATCAGAACGGAATTATCCTGCATGCCTTTTATTAAATACCGATCTTCATTTAATTTGCGGGTGAGCCCGATATGCGTGATGCCGATAAACTTCCTACCGCCAATTTTGAATTTCTGTAAGTTATTTATATGTTCATTCATCCTAAGATTATTAATTGCTAGATATCCTGGTTACCAGCCATATCAACACTCACCCCCAATTCCCGGGCCTGTGTTTTGAACGCTTCCACCAAACGGGCGAGTTCCTTTTCATTTTGATCTGTATAAGTCAAAAATAACGAGGACCTTTTCCTTTTATCTGCTGTTAAACCGTCAGCCGGCATCCTGAAATCCTGCCGAAGCGGTTTGAGGACTGTCATCGCCTGTGTCATATTTTGGAAACGCTGATCCGGGTCGCAGCGTGCGCACTTTAAAATGAACCGCTGCAGCTCCTTGGGAATATCCGGATTTAATTCCCCCGGGTTCATAATATCCCGAGTTAGGTGCAAATCGAACAGCTCTTTTACATTGTCCTCCGCAAAAGGGCGCCTGCCCGTTAACATCTCAAAAGCCGTAATTCCCAATGCGTAAATATCGGTTCGTGGGTCCACCGGCTCGCCGGAGATTTGTTCCGGCGCCATGTAGTAAGGCGTGCCTTTATTCGAAAAATCCTCCGTGCCCGGCGGACATGCCAGACCAAAGTCAAGAATTTTAACCCGATCATTGGGTTGAACAATTACATTGGATGGATTGATATCGCGATGAATAATGCCGCAGCCATGGGCATATGCCAGCGCCGAGCAGATTTGATACAGTATACTGGCAGCCAACTGCGGTGGAATAGCTCTCAGGTGACAGATCATATCCTTGAGCGAGTCGCCTTTCAAATACTCCATGATGATGAACAGTGTATTGTAGCGTTGATCGAAATCATAAATCCTGACAATATGATCATGGGCAAGGCTGGCGATGATTCGGGCCTCGCTATGAAAGCTCTCCAAAAAATCCGGGTACAGTGCCATATCGTGACGCATCATTTTTATGACTACGGGCATATTCAGGCCCGTGTGGATGCCTTTATAGACGATGCTAAATGCACCGCGGCCGATAATATCTGTGGTTGCGTACTTGCCGATGGTTCGATAGGCCGTCGGCCGGCGACTGTCCAGTCGATCTGCCACCAACTCGGTGATAAAATCCAACAGATCGGGGTCTTTGTCGGCCATTTCATCGAATTGATCTTTGGTCATAACCCAAAGATCCATATCCGTTTCCGCTTCGACATGCGCGCGTCGAGGTTCTCCGGTCAAAATCCCTAATCCGCCAATGATATCCCCCTCGCCGTAATGATCGATCGGGTGCAGTTCACCTTCTTTTTCAACGATGACCAAACACGAACCACGCTGAATGATATACGCCGAATCTTCAACTGCTCCCTGGACCACGAAACGTTCACCGGCCGTAATATGCCGGTAGGTCATTTTGTCAAAGAACGGGCTGCGGTTTTCCCGACCGATATATTGAAGGAATTTAGTCTGCCGATCCGCCATACCTTCTTCATCTTGCACCATTTGATAAAAATCGCAGTCCATACAGGAGGGCCTTTTTTCGACATACGATCCCTGTGTGCATCCGTCGCAAAATGTTCCTGTCACGGCCCAGCAGATTCGGCCGCCGCATTTGCCCGAATTAATCCCATCCCAGGAACGGTCGCCGGCTGCCGGACAAACACCAAATTCAGCGGCGGTTTTCCCGCCTTGCTCGCGACCGCACAGCATGACTTCCCAGCAGTTAAGTTTGCGTTTAGGAGAGCGTTTTTTTTCTTGATCTTTATCCATGGTACTTTCTCCGGTATTTTGCAGACAGTACTTATCCCGGATGAGCCAAGCGCTAAATATCCATAATTACATTATATACACTAAAACTAGATAAAAAAAATTTGACTTAAGTCAACTTGACGATTTATAAGAGTTTGTCTGATAACCCGAACGGTTTTTAAGCCGAATTTCGGCTGAACAGAAATTAATTAATGAATTAATCATTAATTGTGTGCAGGAGTAAAAGAAAAAGATCACAGTAGATAAAA
>Ga0056115_1000271_pt1 | contig 24855 bp, 25 predicted proteins | sample WorMetOlspDAHAB1_FD_77007 | JGI IMG/M metagenome (GOLD analysis project Ga0056115, IMG submission 77007) | Marine gutless worms symbiont microbial communities from Max Planck institute for Marine Microbiology, Germany - Olavius sp. DAHAB.1 ...
AAATCTTTCTCTCAGTTGATCTGTATTCATAATATCTTCCTCCTTTGTTAGGGAAGATATTACCAGATGCTTGTGACAGATCCGGTCACAGTTTAGCCTTTTTATTGTATATAGATCCGTTTATTAAGTCTAAATCCCTATATTTCAATCCTTTAGGCCGGGCGCCGTATCTTAAATAGAATATGAGATTTTTCAGGCTGCTGACGTATTCGGGCCCGCAGATTTGTCTTTCCGACATCTCGCTTTTGGGATTGTATAACTGTCTTTCGGCATCGGTAGCCTCTTTGTCGAGCAGATAAATCATTTCAAAGAAATCTTTGTTTTCCAATCCAGTAATGAATTCCCGAATGTCGCAGTTAGTTGAAATCATAATCGCCTTCCCCCCAATTCAACTCGTACCTGTAGCGTTAGATAAGTTAACCTTCTGAAATAAGATGAAAAAAATTTTTTCTCAACCGGTGGATATGATTGTGCAGCATGATTAAATACCTGGCTCAAGTAAGAGGTTTACCGATTGAAATCAATGCACAGGATTGGAATATAATGGAATTGTTAGAATTATGTTAGGAATCATATAAAACTTGCACAAATCGAAAATATTAACCTGACAATCAGGGAATCCAACAATTATTTTTACAGAAAAATTCTTACCACATAATGCTGATAAAAGCCGGTAAGCTAATCTAACCGGATTCTAATACTTCGCTAGTATAATGCTAATCAAATTAAAATAGAGGTGCCGAATAAGTCTTGTAACATTCAAACGAACCACTAAATTATATGAAAACAGTTTTACTATTGGCCGGGATTGCGTTTACGGTATCAGCTCTTGTAATTCTAAATATGCGCTTTATGAAAAAATACCATGCCAATGCAGAATTGCTCATTGCTATGCTGCAACGCTTATCTGAAGATTCGGCTAAAAAATAATTAGTAATGCCAAAAAGGGAAACCGTTATGGATAAAATCCGAGTATTGTTTATCTGCGGCCACAACAGCGGCCGTAGCCAGATGGCAGAGGCCTTTTTGGGTAAAATTGCCGGTCATAAAATGCATATTGAAAGTGCCGGCCTGGAGCCCAAACCAATCAATCCCCTGGTGGTGGAGGTGATGCAGGAAATCGGTTATGACCTATCCCGGGCCAAATCGGACAGCGTCTTTGACTTTTTTAAAGAGGGCCGCCTCTATGATTATGTGATCACGGTGTGTGATGAAACCGCCTCCGGGCAATGCCCCGTTTTCCCGGGAATCACCAAACGCCTTCACTGGCCGTTTAAGGATCCGGAAGAATTAACGGGGACGCATGCCGAAAAATTGGATGATTTGCGCAAAATACGGGATCAAATTCAGGAAAAAATTGCTGATTGGGTCAAATCGATTCTGTGATCTCACTGTGGCTAACCAATAAAAAATATATCACTAGTGGTATTTGTATCGACGATCTGATGGTGCCTAAAGGCCATTAGCCACTGATTTTGCCCAAATATATTTCTGTGGCCGAGATTATTTGTAATTTCTGCTGATTAAGTTTTTGATCGAAACTTGATGTGGCCGCAAAAATGCGTAGAAAGCACAAAATTTTAAATTCAGAGCTAGTAATTTCTATTTGTTATAAGTCCAAAATTCGAGATTTTTTACTTTTTACGGGATTGTCAAACTTGCATTGAGAATTTGGAAGTGCAATCGAATCTTTAATTCATGCGCAATGAATTACGGGTACTAGCCGAAGTCCACAATTAAGCCAAAGCGTTGGTTGGTATGCCTAATATACAATCTTGGATATCTAATATTGTGGACTACGGCACCGAATTTTCGGAACCCCAGTATATTTGTTTCACATATCATTTGATAATCCTAAAATTTTCAAACTGGGTCTTATTTTTTGTTCAAAAAGATAAACCAGCCAGCACGGCACATGCAGCTGGATTGTTCAAAAGGGTATTATGAAAGATATGTGAACAGAAGTTTAGTGGCTGAGGATTACCTCTCTGACTTTTCGGATATTTTCTCCGCGCCGAACCAACTGGATTGTGAGAAAACGATGCCAAGGCCGGTAGGATTACTAAAGGAATGGCAATGATAAATATTACTCCCAGCACCCACCTTGCCCAGTTCCTGCCCTTGTTGAGTTGGTAGATCAAGTACAAGGAGCCAGCATAGATAATAAGTTTGGTATAAATTAGAAAATGGGGCGATCTCACATCAGCATGGCGTATTATCGTCATGACGGCCCGAATAATTCCAAGGCCGACTACCAGATAAAAAAATTTTACCGCGATAGTAACTTTTAACGGCCTTTCCGAAAGCGCTTTGGTTGGCATCAGGACCTCCTATTCTTCATCGTACCTGTGGGTTAACCTGTGATACGGTTACATTGCACTGTGGTTTCTTGAATCCAGTGACTATGGCCCTATTTCCAATTCGTGTTCAAGAATCGGTGGCTGTGCTATGGCTTGATCTCTATCGGTGTACCGGGTTTAACCGCATTCCATACTGTATCCATGTCTTTGTCGCTGAGAGCAATGCATCCATTGGTCCAGTTGAATCGTTGAGCGAGAAGCGAAAGCCACCCATAGCCGTTTTTCTGGCCATGGATCATAATATCACCACCGGGGTCAACACCGCGTTTGCGGGCTTCTTTGCGGTCTTTTGCATTGGGGTACGAGATGTGAATCGATTTGTAGTATGCACTGCCCGGGTTTTTGTAATCGAGAATATAGCGACCCTCCGGGGTACGCCCGTCGCCCTGTTCCTGTTTGTGCCCCTTGGGATTAAAGCCAAATGAGACCCGGAAAGAGGCAAATGGTTCTCCTGCTCGCATCAGATAAAGCCGCTTCTCGCTCTTGATTACGAGCACCGCATCCGCTTTTTGTGCACCCATTACGTTTGTCGTCTGCAGTATGAACAACAGGGCAATGAGCACATATTTATAATAGGAAAAGACGCTATTCATTCTTCTTCCGTTATCACGATGACAGGCGTACCAACAGGTGCCCAGACAAACAGGGCCTTTGCATCATCATCCGTCAAGCCGACGCAACCCTGCGATCCCACTGATTCGGTCAGGTAGCTATGCAGATAGGATCGGAGAGTAGCCATCGTTGTACCGTGAATCGCCTTGCCATCTTCAGTGAAGAACATCGTATACGGCATCTCGGAGCCATATGTCTTCGACGTGTACTTCTCGTGCTTCCGGAAGATTTTGTAGGTGCCAGCCGTTGTTTCCTTTCCGTCATGGCCGGTAACGATATCAAAACTGTAGATTTCCGCACCATTCTCCAGGGCAACCAAAACTTGTCGTTCGATGAAAACCCGAATTTCCTTCTTTTTTATCGCTCGCCACCCCATGCGGTGGAGGCGATAATTAAAAGAAGACCTGCAAAGACTGATACACAAATATTATGCAGCAAGCCTTTTTCAATGTATTTCGTCATTTTAAAACATTCCTCCTGATCAGCCACGTGTTTATCACAATGTTAGAAAATATTGCAATTCTAATAAAGGTTTCAAACGGTTCGAACAAACAAAATTTAATCTATGGACCGAAATTCTTAGTTTCAAGCCGGTTTAATCGCCCCAACCATAAATGATTGCATCAATAATCAAGCTTAGCGGTTCCACACCGGTCTAAAGCTGGTCTTCAACCCCCAGCGACTGGACAAATCCGGAAACAAATCGTTGCCAGAAAGTGGATTCGGGTTCCATGGTGTAGCGAACCTTCTGGCCGTCCTTTTCGGTGATCCAGACCAGATTCCCGTACTCATCCAGTTGCACCCGGTAGCTGTTTTTCGGCAGAACCCCCTCGTCCATGTAAGCAATGACCTGTCGCGCCAGTTCCTCGCTCTTCACATAGAGAACGACTTCGGTGTTGATTTCTCCCGCGCGCGGGTCCATATTGAGGCTTCCAATTAATACGTCGTTACGTTCGAAAACAATGGCCTTAGTATGCAGGGCAGCCCTGGACCTTCCACCGGCAAAATACCTTTTCTCCGTGACCGTTTTAGAAACCGCATCGGGCCGCAACTCGTATATTTCCGCACCGCTTTCGATCAGCCGCTTGCGGCCCGAGGCATATCCTCCGTGGGCAGCTACCACGTCGGTGGAGGCCAACGAGTTGGTCAGTATACGCACTCGCACTCCTTTTTCATGCAGTTTTTTTACCGCCTGAATGCCCCGCTCCCGAGCGACTAAATAGGCCGACTCGATCAGCAGCTCTTTATCGAGGGTCTCAAATTTGCGGTATATCGCCTCTTGGATATCATCCACTTTCTTGCCTTCCGCGATAGAAGACGGATCGTCCCAGACCACCCGCCCCGGTGCCCAGATCAAACTGTCGCGAATCTCCCCGAGCTGCCCTATGAGGCTGTCGACATCCTCGTCCAGGGGATAGGGATATTTTTCTATGTTGATCATTTCACGCGCTGTTGCCACCGCTTCCCTAAGGTCGGCCTCGGTGTAGTTCCGATCCACCAATGCAGAGATGGGATAAGACCAGTCCCCGTTCCAGAAGTGGTCGAACACCTTGGAAACCTCACGCACAATCGGCCCTGCTGCACCAAGATCCAGATCCCGGAAATTGGTGTCGGGCTGGACTCCAAAATAGTGGTCCCCAATGTTGCGCCCGCCGACGATGGCCACCGCATTGTCCACCACCACGAGTTTGTTGTGCATCCGGTGGTTGACACGGTCAAAGTCCGTTAAGAAGCCAAAGAGACGCCAGCCGCGGTGGGCGAACGGGTTGAAAATGCGGATCTCGATGTTCGGATGCGCATCCATGGCGGCGATGCGCGAGTCCCTGCCCTCAAGGGTGTTGTCGTCCACCAGTATACGAACTCGGACTCCCCGGTCAGCGGCCTCAACCAAGCGTAAGGCAAGAATCCAACCAGTGGTGTCGGGTTCCCAGATGTAGTACTGCAGATCCATGGTTTTCTCGGCAATGGCGATCATGGCGATGCGGCCCGTAAAGGCGCGCCTTCCTTTTTGAATTAGCGAAAAACCCGATTTCCCGGGGTGTTGCAGCGCCGCTTCCTCAAAAAACTGTCCTATTGAGGTGGTTTCATAGTTTGGAAATGCCGTTGAAGGTGTACGCTGGACATCCTTGGGCAATGTCGTTGCACAGCCGGCTAACATCAGGAGAATCGAAAGGAAAACCAGCGGAAATCCCAATAAATTGGCAGCCGCAGATGGTTTTTCACAGAAACAAAAGGCTTTTCGTTGATAAACAGGCGGATAGCAATTGGTCTTTTTCACTAAGCGATTGTATTTCATGGTTCTTATTCGTTCTGTTTCCCGGCCATCAACGGCAATCGCAACCTCTAAGTGAAATGATAAAACACGCAGTCGAGCTGAAAAGAGATCCCGATGCCGATAAACCTTTACAAGATTATTGTCACCCATAACACCCTAATCAATTTAACTGGATTTAGTACAAGTAGTCTCTGGATACATGAATCACAGAAAGGAATCAACTGCCATTATTAAGTTTGGCCAATTTTGACATCCTCGATGCATCCTAATTGGTGGATAGGTTGGACTGCATATTTCTTCAGGATTGGACTGCATATTTCTTCAGGAAAGGTAATCAATTTTGGCTTGCCTTAAAGTTTATAAATCCTGAAGCGAACCTTTGGAGGTAGGCAAAAAATTTAAGATTAGCGAACGGCCCGGGCTATGCACGAAGTAACGGAGTGGTGGCTGCGTCAGGACGGGGATGCGCATGTGGTCGTGCTCGGTGATCTCAACACCTTCGAGTTCACCAACGATTTGACCGACATCTTGCCAGCCGCGAAGGGCAAGCAGATCCTCTTCAACCTTGTGGAAGAATGCCACGGCGACAACATTTACTCGTTTATATTCGAGGGCAATTCCCAGGTTCCCGATCACATTTTCGCGGCAGAGGATCTGGTTGAGGATGCCGGCTTCGATTTCGTGCCCGTCAACGTCGACTTCGCGCGCCTCTTTAGCGACACGGTCGGTAGCGACTACGAACCCATCATCGCCAGCATTGAGTTCGATGACGACGGTGACGGTGACGGTGACGGTGACGGTGACGGTGACGATGATGACTAAAGGACTATAGTTGATGCGCGGTGATGACGATGATCAAAGCTTGCCGTTCCTCAAAAGAGACTATTTCATGGCAGAAGGCAGGAGCATTGTGGCCCTGCCTTTTGCTAATTCTGATTTGATCTGCATATCCGAATTTAAAAGTGGTTCCCACAAGATGTTCCCATTTATTTTTCTCACACAAAAGAGGTCGAGAGGAGCGACTGCTCCTCTCTGTTTTAAAATAGTGGTCTACTTTTCTTTTTTAATCTGAGCAATATGCTCTTCAACGGCCTTCGCTTCCTGCCGCAGGACCTCCAGATGCTTCTCTAAATTAGTGATTCTTTGTTTTTTAGTCATAAATCGCGGTCTATAAGACTCAGGATCATCGCATCCGCAGAAACAGACGTTTTGATGTCCGCTTCTATGAAATCCGTGATGGCTGCCAGTGGTACAACACATGGTCTCACCCCCTTTCATATTAAAATTTGTTAATATTCGCATATACTAATATTTTAAAGCAAAAAAAATCTGCTTCAATCTGTTATAAAATCTTCGCCTAACGTATCCCGCAGCGCGGCCCTATATTTCTTGAGTCCATCCAAATCAAGCGAGTAGTGCATAAAGGAGCCATGCCGCGCACCGCTGACCAAACCAGCCTGCCTCAAAATGCGCAAGTGTTGTGAAACTGCCGATTGTGTGACCCCTAGCTGGTGTGCCAACGCATTAACGCATAAGGGACCACCCTTGCAAACTCCCGGTTTACAGTCGTTTAACAGCTTAACCAACCTTAAGCGGGTGGGATCTGATAGGGCTTTGAATATCTCAACCAGTTTTTCTATTCTGTCCATAATTATATATTAGTATATGCTAATATGCTAAACTTATACCGGCTAATTGAGTTTGTCAAGAGGAAATGTACCAGTACTTAACGTATGATTGGAATAATGTCCTGAACTTTGTTCAATTATATTTTGGTGGTCGCCTAATAGTGCCTGTTATTCTGATCTTACAATTTCGATAATCTCCAGTATTTCATCCTTTATGTTTAACGGAGCATATAGTTCTCCCCAACCTTTGTGAAACTGAAACAATCCATCGTAGGCAGTATCATGAAAGGATCTGATTCTGTGCGGAATATTTTTCTCACTCAAAATAGAGTCTATTAGCTGTGCTTCGATTGTGTTTTCTAGCACCGTTATTTTGATATATTCATCCATGTCATAAAGTGGAGGGTAATAACTAAGCGGATAGATACCCTTTAGGGAAGCTGAAAGATGATTTATAAAAGTAAGCAACAGGACAGCGTTAACCGCAGAAATTGTAAACTCAAATTACCACATGGTGGCGTTTTGTCAATGGCTCATCAGAAATGGGCCATAGTACCGCTTCCAGTCTGTGCGCCAGGTGTACCGGTTATTTAATTCAACCAAGCATCCAGGGGGCACCCGCTTCAAGTTTGTGTTCAAAGCATTGGGGTGGGCTATGATGACTGGTTTGCCGGTCGCCAGCAGCTTGTCCAGAGAATGATAGTAAGCAATCTGATCCCGGCAGTGAAAAATGTAATAGTCGACATCATACTTTGTTGCTTCATCGACCCAAGTATGTCCGTCCACCTCGACACCGGCCTGCAGTCCGAATTGGTGAATTTCTTTTTCATAGCACCACTCTCTTCATATAAACTTACCGGATGTTGGGCTCAATGTTAGCTTTCTACCCTAGCTCTTTTTGATAAAATGCTTTCCGGATCAATCTCCCCCAAATTATTAAAAACATAATCGGGTTGATATGAAAAAGTGAATAAAACAGCCAAATCAAAATATATCCATTTGGACTGCCGAAGCAGTGGAGTTACTTCTATTGTACCTATACGTTACTCAGATGAATTATATTATTCTGATGAAGTATGACAAGCAACCGAATTATTATTTACTAAGTCAGAATTATAGGATACAAAAATTTTTAATTGAATAGATAATCCTTTACTAACCTGAAGCTTTGAAGCCACTTCTATCAGGGGAACCAAGATGGGAAATATAGAAAAATTGACCAACGGAACAACAGGCGGGCCGGTTTTTGTTTATGTGCAGGACGGTCGCATTATTCGTATCACCCCAATGGAATTTGACGACAATGATGCACCATCATGGAGTATCGATGCCAGAGGCCGGACGTTCTCGCCGCCCCGCAAGACCACCCTTTCGCCTTACTCGTTTGCCTGGCGCTCCATGGTATATTCTCCCACGAGATTGTTACATCCGCTTAAACGGGTCGACTTCGATCCCAACGGGCAACGCAACTGCACTAAAAGAGGGGAATCCGGATACGAACAGATCAGTTGGGATGAGGCCGGGGATATTGTTGCCGGTGAGATCAAGAGAATCAAACGAGAATATGGTCCGGCCGCTATCATGTCTACGGCAGGATCTCACCACCTTTGGGGACATATGGGTTACCGCCATAGCGCCTATTTCCGGTTTATGAATCTTATCGGCTATACTTATGCGGACCACAACCCGGACAGCTGGGAGGGGTGGCATTGGGGCGGAATGCATCAATGGGGTTTCAGCCACCGGCTGGGCATCCCCGAGCAGTATGATCTTCTGGAGGACGCCCTAAAGCACACGGAAATGATCGTATTTTGGTCAAGCGATCCCGAGACGACGCACGGGATTTATTCTGCGTTCGAAAGCACCTGCCGGCGGTTCTGGCTAAAGGATCTGGGGGTTAAGATGGTTTTTATTGATCCTTTTTATAATCATACGGCTGGCTTATTTGCCGACAAATGGTTCGCTCCCAGACCCGATTCTGGCAACGCGATGGCCTGTGCCATTGCCTACATCTGGATGACCGAAGACCTTTACGACAAAGACTACATTCGGACTCGAACGGTGGGTTTTGGTAAATGGAGGGATTACATCCTTGGCAAGGAGGACGGTGTGCCCAAAACGCCCGCGTGGGCCGAAAAAGAGAGCACCATCCCCACCCGGGAGATCAAGGCCCTAGCCCGGGAATGGGGAAACAAAAAGACCATGCTGGCTGCCGGCGGTTTAGGCGGCTGGGGGGGTGCCTGCAGATCGGCTACCGGCAATGATTGGGCCCGTCTTATGATTAGCCTGCAAGCGATGCAGGGTCTGGGAAAGCCGGGCATCAATATTTGGGGTACGACCCAGGGGGCGCCCCACAACTCGGATTTTCTTTTTCCCGGCTACACCGAGGGCGGAATGTCCGGTGATGTGGACAATTCAGCCGCCGGTTTTCGCTGGGTCTATCGAATGCACAAGCAGCCGACCCGATCCAGTATAAACTCCCCTATGGGGCAGCACATTCCCCGGCTTAAAATTCCAGAATGCATTCTGGACGGAAAGTATGAGTGGCGCGGCAAAGGATTTTGCGGCCAATCGATTGAAGCTCAATTTCATAAATATAAGTACCCGGCGGACGGGTACCCGCCACTCCAAATGTATTACCGCTACGGCGGCTCTTTTATCGGTACCATGAACGAAACAAATCGATACGTGAACGCTTATCGAACTGAGCGTCTGCCGTTCGTAGTCAACCAGTCCATCTGGTTTGAAGGGGAAACCAGGTTTGCCGATATTATCTTGCCGGCCTGCACCAATTTTGAACGTTGGGATATAAGCGAATTTGCCGGATGTCACGGATACATTGCGGATTCCACCTGCCAGGTGAATCATCGGGTCATTAGTCTGCAAAAGAAATGTATTGAGCCTTTAGGAGAATCAAAATCAGATTATGAGATTTTTGCATTTTTGGCCGGAAAACTGGGATTTTATGATATCTACACTGAAGGTGGTTTGGATGAACTTGATTGGGCCAAACGAGTGTTTGATGCCAGTGATCTGCCAAACCGCATTTCTTGGGATGCCTTTTTCAAGAAAGGTTACTTCGTGGTTCCCCTGTCTGACAATTACCAATCAACACCGGCCTTGCGATGGTTCGCTGAGAATCGCAAAAGAGACACTCCGGACTGGGGACCCCATCCGGAATCCCAGGAAGAATTCGGCAAAGGGCTACAGACAACTTCGGGCTTGATCGAGTTCGAGTCTTCCAGTCTCAAAAAATTTGATCCCGACGATGAAGAAAGACCATTGATACCCAAATATCGTTTTTCCTGGGAGGGACACCACACAACCGCACTATATAGAAAGTATCCCCTGCAGTTGATATCACCCCATCCTCGGTTCAGCTTTCACACCATGGGTGATGCCAAAGAAAGCTGGATAAACGAAATCAAGGATCATCGGATTCTCAAAGAAGACGGTTATTACTATTGGATTATACGGATCAACACCAAAGATGCAGCAAAAAGAAGAATCGACAAGAATGACCTGGTTCAAGTCTACAATGACCGGGGTGCCGTTATATGTGCGGCCCAGATCACCGAGCGGGTTCCGCCCGGCACGGTTCACTCCTACGAATCGTGCGCAGATTATGAGCCAACGGGCAAACCCGGTGAGTCGGCGGATCGCAAAGGATGCATTAATCTGTTAACGCCGGGACGCTACATATCCAAGAATGCCTGCGGCATGGCTCCTAATTCGTGTCTCGTTCAAATTGAAAAATGGAAGGAGGATTAATAGTAAAAGTGAAAAAATGGAACCTGATTATTGATGTGGCCAAATGTCACGATTGCAATAATTGTTTTCTGGCTTGTAAAGACGAATTTTTCGAAAATGATTTTCCGCCTTTCTCTATGGCCCAGCCCAAACATGGCCAAAGATGGATGGACATCAGGCGTAAAGAGCGGGGGCAATATCCTAAAGTGGATGTCTCCTATTTGCCCGTGCCTTGTATGCACTGCGATGATGCTCCCTGCATTGAGAAATCTCCAGACGCAACGGTGTACAAGCGCCAAGACGGAATTGTCATCATCGATCCGCAGAAAGCAAAGGACCGGAAGGAAATCGTTGATACCTGCCCATACGGTGCGATCTGGTGGAGTGAGGAGACAGCAATGCCTCAAAAATGCACATTTTGCGTGCACCTTCTGGAAGACGGATGGAAACAGCCGAGGTGTGTCCAGGCCTGTCCGACCGATGCTTTAACGGTGGTGTGTGCTGAAGATTCCGAGATGCAGACAATTAAAAAGTCCGAACTTCTTGAGGCTTACCAGCCGCAGTACAAAACCAAACCGCGGGTCTATTACAAGAATCTATATCGTTATACCAGGTGTTTCATCGCGGGCAGTGTGGCATTAAAAGACAAGGACGAATGTGCCGAGGGTGCCAGCTTGACATTGATAAAAGACTCAAAAATGAAGGTTGGTGATGCCAAAACGAATAATTATGGTGATTTTAAAATTGATAATCTCGAAGAAAACAGCGGTAAGTATAGCCTATCGATAGAACTTCCCGGTTATAAGAAAAAGGAGTTGATTGTCGATTTGAAGGCCAGTGTAAATCTCGGCACCATTTTTATACTGTAAGAAAAAGCTTGACAGCCTAACTTTAAAAATATACAAAAAAGTCTCACATTATAATACAGCAGTTGCATGATATGAGACATCTTAGCGGGAAAACCAATTCTATCGAAAAAGCCCTGGAAATCCTCCTGGCTTTTACTCCGTCCAACCAAGGAATGGGGACGATTGAAATTAGCAAGAAGCTTGGTCTTCATAAAGCAACCGTCTCCCGAATCCTACTGATTCTCACCAAATCGGGCTTCCTCCAGCGCGACAAGCAAACCAAAAAATTCAAGTTAGGACATGCAGCTATTCTTCTTGGTTTGGCGGTCAATCAATCCATCAATAACAATTTAGTTCAAATTGCAAAGCCACATATTGATGGTCTACGTGACCGAGTCAAGGAGACCGTCATTCTGGAAGTTCTTTCAGGGGAGACCACCATAATTGCCTCTATCGCTGAGGGTCCCCGGTTGGTGCGCCTTGCAGGCAACGTTGGAGACAGAGTCCCAATTCATGCCGCCGCCGGAGCAAAAGCCATTCTGGCTTTTTCAAATCCGGAAGTCAGTAACGCACTTCTTGATGTGGCGCTGCACCGTTTTACCGAGTACACCATCACCGAGCGAGTCGTACTGCTAGAACAATTTAAAGAGATAAGGCGCTTGGGCGTCTCCTTCGACGTAGAAGAGATCGACGAAGGCACCAGCGCTATTGGCGCCCCCATATTTAACCACGAAGAGAAACCGGTCGCAAGTATTGTCATCGCTGGACCGTCCCAACGAATCACAGCAAACAATAGTTTAGAGATGATTTCCGCGTTGAAGGAAACCGCGGCAAAGATTTCAGCGCAATTATATTACGAGAAACCAAATCCGAAAACGGACCGAGATGCAAGGTAAGTAAAGCGAACCTAAACTTTCATTTCTACCCGGATTCTCAATATCAAATAGCAATTAAGATAGTAACAGGATTCTGATAGATGCCGGATATTTTGGCTGTAAATAGTCTGCAAAAAAGTTTTGGCCGACTGGCTGCAGTGCATGACCTGTCCTTTGAGGTTAGAGAAGGCGAAATTTTGGGTATGATGGGTCCCAACGGTGCCGGCAAGACCACGGTGTTTAACCTTCTAACGGGAATAATCAAGCCAGATGGCGGCGCCATCACTTTTAAAGGAAAAGATATTACCCGAGAATCACCATCAGGCAGATGCCACATGGGGTTAGGGCGAACCTATCAAATTCCGCAACCTTTCGACAAAATGTCCGTCTTCGAGAATCTCCTGGTCGCTGCTGTGCACGGGGGGGGGCTGAGTGAGAGGCAGGCTCGGGACGAGATTTTCGATAATCTGGAAATGATCGGATTGTATGGCAAAAAAAATGAATTTGCGGGTGGACTGCCGCTGTTGGATCGGAAGCGGCTTGAGTTGGGCCGGGCACTGGCCACTCGGCCGAGTCTTATTTTGCTTGACGAAGTGGCCGGAGGATTGACCGAGGCCGAGGCCGAGCAGGTACTGGAAATTGTCAAACAAATACAGAAAAGGGGGGTCTCTATCATCTGGATCGAGCATATCATGATGATGATGTCCGAAGGCGTAGACCGGTTGCTGGTAATCTCCGAGGGCCAATGGCTTAAGTGCGGCCATCCCGGTGAAGTCATGTGTTCCGAGGAGGTTCTTGAGTGTTACCTGGGAGTAGAGGAGGACTAGTGCCGAAACAACTTGCCCTGAAAGCCAGTGAAATAGATGCTCATTATAAGGATTTTCAGGCCTTGTGGAATGTCTCGTTTGAGGTCCATAAGGGAGAGATAGTTTCCATAATCGGGGCCAATGGCTCAGGTAAATCCACCCTTTTAAATTTAATTGCGGGGCTCCTGGCGCCATCTCGCGGAACCATTGAATTTTTTGGAGAAAGAATCGACGGCCTCCTTCCTCATGAGACGGTACCGCGTGGCATAGCACTGGTTCCCGAAGGGAGAAGAGTATTTCCGCGGCTGACCGTTTACGAAAATCTAGTGATGGGGTCCTATACGCCGAAAATGAGAGCCAAAAAGGACGAGACGCTTGCCAAAATTTATGAATTGTTTCCAATCCTTGAGGCGCGTCGCCGACAGATGGCCAATACACTTAGCGGTGGGGAGCAGCAAATGCTGGCCATTGGGCGGGCCATGATGTCCGAGCCGCAACTCATTCTCTGCGATGAGATTTCTCTCGGGCTGGCGCCGGTTGTAATCAAAGACATTTATAAGCGCCTGAGGCAGATCAACCAGGATGGTATCACGATCGTGCTGGTCGAACAGGATATACAGCGCAGTTTGAAAGTGGCCAATCGGGCCTACATCATGCTGGAAGGAAAAGTGGTCTTGGAGGGGAAACCATCCTCGCTTGCCGAAGAGCGGGTCAAGAAGGCCTATTTCGGTATTAACCCGAATTGACTCTTGGCTCGACGGCGAACGCTTACAACAGGGACAGAGGCGACCGGGCCGCTTATTACATCTGCAGGAGTTGAGATGCAAGATCTATTACAGCCGATTATAAACGGCATTTTACTCGGGGGGCTCTATGCGGTCATTGCTTTGGGAATGAACACCATGTTCGGGATTGTAAAACTGGTGAACCTTGCCCATGGCGATTTAATGATTTTAAGCAGTTACCTGAGTCTCGTTTTTATATCATGGCTGGGTCTCAACCCATTCTGGTCTCTTTTGGCGATTGTTCCGATCATGTTTGTTGTTGGCTTTCTAATTCAGGGCTTTCTTCTGAACCGGGTCCTGGGAAAAGAAATGGAACCTCCCCTTCTGGTTGCTTTCGGGCTTTCGATTATTTTGCAAAACTCCCTGCTTCTGGTTTTTACACCCGACGCACGCAGCCTGATGACCGATCTATCGGTTAAGACAATTCCCCTGGGAAGTTCGCTAAACCTGCCGGTATTGTACTTCGTGGATTTTTTATTAGGCTGTGCCGTCATTCTGGCACTTCATCTTTTCTTTAAAAAAACATATTTGGGTCGGGCCATTAGGGCTTCATCGGATGACGAGTTCGGCGCCCGGTTGATGGGGATCAATACCAGAAACATCTATGCTTACGCTATGGGAATAGCGATGATGACTGCTGCCGTGGCGGGTGTACTGGTTGGAATGACTTTTACGTTTTACCCGCATACCGGTCCACAGTACCTGATTATTGCCTTTGGCGTCATGATAATAGGGGGTTTGGGCAGCATGGCCGGGTGCCTCGTTGGCGGGATCATTCTGGCTGAAGCCCAGCTTTTGGGCGCGCACTTCACCGGACCGGGCTACCAGCTTCTCTGCGGTTATCTGGTGTTGCTCATCGTTTTGGGAATAAGACCCCAGGGAATATTTGGCAAGGCTTAGGATATTATGGCAGATAGACCTTTTAAATACAGATGGTTCCTTTTAGGGATCCTGTTTGTGCTTCTGGGGACGATTCCTCTCTGGGGTTCGGATTACGTTCTCCTTTTTGGCCTTCTTTTATGTCTTTATATGGCCATGTCGCAGATGTGGAACCTGCTCGTGGGTTATTCCGGACTTTTATCCCTGGGTCAGCAGGCGTTTATCGGCTTCGGCGGTTATACCGTGGCGGTTATGACGAACTATTACGGCGTGTATGTCTGGCTGAGTGTATTGATCGGCGGGCTGTTTTCTGTTCTGCTGGCACTATTCATGTCTCTTTTTATCTTTAGAATGAAAGGAATATTCTTCGCTATCGGCACCTGGATTTTTGCCGAGATCCTACTGCTGTGGTTTAGCAACTGGGCATATGTCAAGTATGGAACAGGATTATTTATCAAACCCGCCCCGCCCCCTTCGATGATAATGGTTTTTTATGCTGCCTTTATCATGGCAGTGAGTTCTTTGGCTGTTGTGTATCTCATTCTAAGGTCCAAAATCGGTTTAGGACTCATGGCCATGAGGGATAATGAGGAGGTGTCTGAGACCATCGGAGTGGAGGTTTTTCGATCAAAGCTTTTCTGTTTTTTAGTTGCAGCTTTCATTACCGGTACCACGGCAGGGGTTTTATACGTGTTCCAGATATTTATACAGCCTTACAAGGCATTTGCCATAGATTGGACCGTAATCCTGGTATTTATTGTTATAATCGGTGGGATCGGTACTATTGAAGGGCCTATTGTGGGGAGTTTTCTCTACGTTTTGCTCACCCAGTGGCTGGCCGACTACGGCCATACCAGCATGCTCATTCTGGGTATGACCGCCATTACGATTATGCTGGTGGCACCGAAAGGAATAATGGGGACCATACAGGAAAAGACCGGATTTACGATCCTGTCGCCCCGGCGGATATAGGTGGATCAAACGCAGTCGCATAACTCCAACTTCTGAAAAAAAAGGAGGGGAATCATGGACAAGAAAAAGAAGCAAAAGACGGAACAAGGTGGTGTCAACAGGCGAGAGTTTATGAAGAAGAGCGCCATGGCGGTGGGGACCGTGATGACCTCAGGGTTGACGCTCCACGGAACAGTAAAAAATGCAAGTGCAGCCAAGCGGGATCATATCTTAATCGGCCGGCCCAATCCCGGCACCGGACCTCTGGCATCTTTTGGGGAGGGGACACCCTGGGTAGACGATAGAGCACTGGCTGAGATCAACAAGGACGGCGGTATCTATATCAAGGAGTTTGGCAAAAAGGTTCCCGTAAAGGTAAAAATCGTTGATACTGAAAGTAATCCCACCAAAGCCGGTGAGATGGCTTCCAGACTCATTGTGAGAGATAAGGTTGACCTGATGGTTTTTTACCACACACCGGATACGGTAAACCCGGTATCCGCTATGGTCGAAAGGTACAACATCCCCGGAATCTCGCTGGACTCTCCCCTGGAACCCTGGCTGGAGGGCGGACCTTATAAATGGACTTTTCATGCCTTCTGGTCGGTGGAAAAAGATATCGTTCCGAATTACATCGGCATGTGGGACCAGGTCAAGACAAACAAGGTCGTGGGTATACTGATGCCCAATGATCCCGATGGTGTCGCCTGGTCGGCTGTTTTCAAAAAGGTACTGAAGCCGAAGGGTTACAAAGTTATTGATCTGGGGAGATTTCCTTATTTCAACAAAGATTTCAGCACGCATATCAACCGTTGGAAAAAGGAAAAGGTCGAAATTTTGCTCGGAAATATGATCCCGCCGGATTTTACGACAGCCTGGAGACAATGCCATCAGCAAGGTTTCGTGCCCAAGGTCGCCACCATCGGCAAGGCGATCCTTTTTCCTTCCGCCGTTGGGGCTTTGGGGGGTAATCTGCCCAATGGTCTCACCACAGAAGTCTGGTGGAGCCCTCACCATCCCTTCAAGAGCTCCCTGACAGGCGAAAGCGCAAAGGATCTATGCGATGCATGGATATCGGCTACCAGCAAAGAATGGCTTCAGCCCCTTGGATACAAACATGCCGGGTATGAAATTGCAGCCGATGTCCTGAGACGGGCAGGCACCCTTGAGAAAGAAGCACTGCGCAAGGCCATTGCCGACACCGACCTGAACACCATTGTAGGCCATATTAAGTTCAACAAAGAAAATTATAGCCGAACACCACTGGTGGGCGGTCAATGGGTCAAAGGGGAAAGATTTCCATGGGATCTCAAAATTGTCTACAACAAGGAGCATCCGAACATCCCGATGACAGGAAAGGTGTTTCCAATCAAATAAAGCTGACAGCGAAATCCCGATTGTGAGGTTGTGGCCGGCCATTTTGGCTGTGCGGCCGGCTGCACCTATGCGCCTTTCTGCGATCTCCGGTTTTGGAGAGGCAGCCATTTCATATGCGCGATTCGCTGCAGCCGTGAGATGCGGCTGCTGTCCTGTTTGTCAGGATAGTGGCCATTGTAGAGGAGGATGATTAAAAAACCCAACCCATTTATTTGAGGTATACCCATGAAAAAGATCCAATTAAAAGATGTAAAGTCATACGAAGCCCCGGGGCATTTCGGCATGACAGCGATGCGATTGCACGGAAAAGAGGAAACCGGCGCTTCCAAATTCTGGGTCGGACTGTCTCATTTTCTGCCGGGCGGCGGGGCCGAGTATGGCGCTCCGCCGGGTGAAAAGATTTACTATGTACTTGAAGGTGAGGTCACCATCAAAACACCAGATGAAGAGATCGTCCTGGGACCCAATGATCTGATCTACATCGGACCTGAAGAAGGCCGTGAAATCATTAACAGGACCAATCTTCCGGCGAGCATGTTGGTGGTCTACAGTTACGATTAAGCCCAGATAAATCGCAATCGAAAGGTTCAGATGCCCTTTGTGGAAGGGCACGCTGTTCGGGTTCGACAAAATAATTATAACCAAATTAGCGAGGCCGAAAAATGAGCTTACCGGATATTAAAAATCTTTTCGATGTCAGTGGAAAAGTGGCGATTATCACCGGGGCCACCGGCGGCTTCGGTCAAGCGGCTGCCTTGGGATTGGCTGCGGCCGGCGCAAAAATAATGGCCACCGGCAGGTCCGATGAAACACTTCAACCGCTTGTCGAAGAAATCGAAGAAGCCGGCGGTGAGGCCGCCTACTGCTCGGGATCTCCGATTGATCATGACGATGTCAAAAAGGTGGTCAACGAAACCGTTAAGGCATTCGGCGGGATTGATATTTTGATCACTGCTGCCGGCGTCAACAAGCCCGGTGCCATTACTGAACAGTCCCTTGAAGAATGGGATATGATCATGGATGCCAATGTCAAAGGCACCTATTTATTTTGCAAAGAGGTCGGCAAGGTCATGATCGATCAGGGCCGGGGCGGGAAAGTCATTTTGCTCGGATCTGCCCGGGGAGAGTTGGGAATGGCCAATTACACCGCCTACAGCCCCTCAAAGGGCGCCATTCATCTGATGACCAAATCGTTGGGCTGCGAGTGGGGTCCCCACAAAATAAATGTCAATGCCATCGCCCCGACGGTATTCCGCACGGCTTTGACCCAATGGATGTTTGATGACCAGGCATTTTATAAGAATTTTTTAAAGCGCATCCCCGTCGGACGACTGGGCGAACCGGAGGATTTCATTGGGATATTGATTTACCTGTCGTCAAAAGCCTCTGACTTCATGACGGGCGCCGTGCTCTGCATCGATGGCGGATACACCGCCGGGTAGAGGAAGTTATGTCAAAATCAGAAAATATTGCTGTTATTGGTGCGGGATTGATGGGCCACGGCATTGCCCAGATTTTCGCGATACACGGCCATGCCGTATCCCTGATGGATCTTCAAAATGACCTGCTGTCGAATGCCATCGAAAGCATCCAAGCCAACCTGTCGTTGATGGCGCAAAAGGGGATCATCTCTGAAACCGAGATCCAGCCCGCTGTTCAAAGAGTTCAGACAACCACCGACCTGGAAGAAGCCGCTTACCGAGCTCAGTTTGTTGTCGAAGCAGTCAGCGAAAAACTTGAGCTCAAGCAGGATATTTTCAAGGACCTCGATGCCGTCAGTCCGCCGGAGACGATTCTGGCCACCAATACATCGGTGATCAGTATCAGCGAAATCGCCAGCAGATCCCGTCACAGAAGTCGAATCGTGGGAACCCATTTCTGGAATCCGCCCTATCTGATTCCACTGGTTGAGGTTATCCGCGGTGATGAAACCGCCTCCGAGGTGGAGGAAAGAACCTTTGAACTGCTGCAGCGGGTGGGCAAACATCCCGTTCGGGTTCACAAGGATGTACCGGGTTTTGTCGGCAACCGGCTGCAGCATGCACTGTGGCGTGAGGCCGTTTCCATCGTGGAGCGCGGTATCGCCGATGCCGCCACGGTTGATGAATGCATCAAATTCGGCTTCGGCTTGAGACTGCCGCATCTGGGCCCCATGGAAAACATCGATATGGTTGGAACCGATCTCACCCTGGCCATCCACGACTACATTCTCAAACATCTTGAAGATTCACCGCATGCGTCGCCGTTGCTGGCCGAAAAGGTTGAAAAGGGTGAGCTGGGTTTTAAAAGCGGCCGGGGGTTTCAGAAATGGTCCCAGCAGGACATCCAGCAGTCGCGCACAGCCCTGGTGGAGTATTTGTTGGAAATGACCGCCAAAAAAGAATCCTGACTCGGAAGAGGCCATTATGAAGTTAAAAAAGGTGCAGTTTGCCACCATTCTTTTCGGTCTTGAAAAAATGATCAAGCGCATGTCGCGAAAGCATCCGGCTTTCGCCGAGCGCCTCAAAGAGCACAACCTCACGGCTCAAATTAAAATTGTGGATGATTCCGCCGGAAGGTATTTCATATTTGAAAACGGCCGGGTCCGTTCCAAAACCGGTATCCATCCCAATCCGGACATTTGCATGTCATTTGCCAATGCCGAGGTTGCGGTTGAGCTGCTGATGCCGCCCCGGGTTCAGCTCGCCATGATCCACGCCATGAAAAATTTTCAAATCGGGATGGCGGGTGATGAAGAACTCTTCATGTGGTTCAACGAAACCCTCAATCAACTCTTGACTGCCGGGCTGGAGTACGGAACCGATCTGGGCAACGGTCTGCGGTGCTTTACCAGCAATACCAACGGAGGGCCGGTGTTTGTCCACGTCAAGGAAGGCAAGATCGTCCGGATTACGCCCATTGAATTTGACGACTCCGATGCCGGTCCCTGGACCATCGAAGCCCGCGGCAAAAAGTTTACCCCCCCGCGCAAGACCACCGTGAACCCATACACCCTGGCCTGGAAATCTATGGTCTATTCCGATAAACGCCTGCTGTACCCGATGAAACGGGTGGACTTTGATCCGGCCGGCGAGCGCAATCCACAAAACCGTGGAACATCGGCCTATGAACGGATCAGCTGGGACGAAGCCCTGGATCTGGTTGCCGGGGAAATCAGGCGTGTCAAACGCGATTATGGTCCCGGTGCGATCCTGAACGGCTCCGGTTCTCACCATACCTGGGGCCACCTGGGCTACTGGCTGAGCGCCCGGCTGCGGTTTTTCAACACCATTGGTTTCACGCCCGTGGCTCACAACCCGGACAGCTGGGAAGGCTGGTACTGGGGAGCCATGCATCACTGGGGGCACAGCTCTCGTCTGGGGGCCCCCGAAACTTACAATACCGTCGAAGATTGCCTGAAGCACTGCGAAATGGTGGTGTTCTGGTCTGCCGATCCGGAATCCACCAGCGGTGTTTACGGCGCTTTCGAGGGCACGGTGCGGCGCCAGTGGCTCAAAGAGCTCGGTATCAAGATGGTCCATATCGATCCCTTTTATAATCACACGGCAGCCCTGCTGGGCGGCAAATGGCTGGCACCGCGACCGGCCACCGGCAATGCGCTGGCGCTGGCGATTGCCTATGTCTGGATTACCGAAGATCTTTACGATCAGAAGTATGTGGCCGAGCGTACCGTGGGTTTTGAAAAATGGAAGGATTATATCCTGGGCAAGATAGACGGTGTGCCCAAAACACCCGAGTGGCAGGAAAATGAATCCGGAATTGCGGCCAAGGATGTAAGGGCCCTGGCGCGGCAGTGGGGTTCCAGCCGAACCTACCTGGCCGCCGGAGGACTGCAGGGATTTGGCAGTGCCTGCCGCTGTGCCACCGGCAACGAGTGGGCGCGTTCGATGGTCTGTTTGATGGGGATGCAGGGACTGGGCAAACCGGGCGTCAATATGGGCTGTATGCAGCAGGGCGCACCGCTGGACACGCGCTTCTTCTTTCCGGGCTATGCCGAAGGCGGACTGTCCGGCGACATCAACGGAACCGCCATGGCCGTCAATTTGTATCAGAAGATGCCGCAACTGCCTACGGTCAATACCAGCTACCAGCGTATACCGCGTCTGAAGATTCCGGAAGCCATAATGGACGGTAGTTGCGAAGGCTACCCGACCGACCCCCGGACGGTTGAAGGGCAGTTTCTGCAGTACGGTTATCCGACCCCGGGCCACTCACCGGTAAAAATGTACTATAAATACGGCGGCTCTCATTTCGGCACCATGACCGAAACCAATCGATATGCCAAAATGTACCGCTCGGACAAACTGGAGTTCGTCGTCAACCAGTCCATCTGGTTTGAGGGCGAGGCCAAATTTGCCGATGTCCTGTTGCCGGCCTGCACCAGCTTCGAGCGCTGGGATATCAGTGAATTTGCCAACTGTGGCGGCTATATTCAGCATTCATTCACCCAGTGCAATCATCGCGTGGCGGTTTTGCAGCACAAATGCATCGAGCCGCTGGGAGAATCCAGGTCCGACTATCAGATTTTCTGGGATCTGACCAAACGCCTGGGATTGTCGGCTCCCTTTTCCGAGGGAGCCAGTGAACTGGACTGGTGTCGGCGCCTGTTTGACGCCACAGATTTACCAAAATATATTTCTTGGAAAGAATTCATCAAAAAAGGCTATTATGTCGTTCCGGCACCGGCGCCCAATCAGCGGGACCCGGTATCCTTCCGCTGGTTTGCCGAGGATCGGCCCAAGGATACACCCGAGCTGGCGCCGCTGCCGGGTGACTATGCCGGGCAATTCGGGCACGGTCTTCAAACCCAGTCAGGCAAGATCGAGTTCGAGTGTTCCAGCCTGAAACGATTCGATCCGGGTGATCCTGAGCGGCCGACGATCAGCAAATACATCCCTTCCTGGGAAGGCCACCATACCACCGAATTGTACGACCGCTATCCGCTGCAGCTGATATCGCCGCATCCCCGTTTCAGTTTTCATACCATGGGCGACGGCAAGGACTGTACGGTCAACGATGTCAAAGATCATCGGGTTCTGATCGACGGCTATTACTACTGGATTGTGCGTATCAATTCAAAAGACGCTGCTGAGCGCAGCATTCGACAGGACGATTTGGTCAGGGTGTTTAACGATCGCGGGGCGGTGATCTGTGCAGCCCAGGCGACCGAAAGGGTCCCGCCCGGCACAGTTCATTCCTATGAATCGGCGGCCGAATACGATCCTACCGGCGAGCCCGGCAATTCTCCCGACCGCGGCGGCTGCATCAATATTTTGACCCCGAAACGTACGATAATCAAAAAGTCGCACAGCATTGCCTGCAATTCCTGCCTGGTGCAGATTGAAAAATGGGAAGAAAAGGGAGCCTGAAGGTAAATGAAAAAATGGAATATGATCATTGACGTCGAAAAATGCGAAGACTGCAACAACTGTTTTCTGGCCTGCAAAGACGAACATGTCGGCAATAACTGGCCCGGATATGCCGCACCGCAGCCGCTGCACGGCCAGCGCTGGATGGATATCATGCGTAAGGAGCGCGGTCAATATCCCCTGATCGATGTTGCCTATCGGCCGACCACGTGTATGCATTGCGACAGTGCACCCTGCATCAAGGCCGCTAAAAACGGTGCGATCTACAAACGCGACGACGGCATTGTGATTATCGACTCTGATAAATCCCGGGATCAGAAAGCCCTTCTGGATGCCTGCCCCTATAACGCCATCTGGTGGAACGACGAGCAGAATATAGCCCAGAAATGCACCTTTTGTGCGCACCTGCTCATGGACGGCTGGAAGGAGCCCCGATGCGTCCAGGCCTGCCCGACAGGAGCGCTGGAATTTATTGCCGCTGAAGACCACGAAATTGAAAAAATGGCCGCCTCTGACAAACTGGAGGTTCTGCACCCGGAATACAACACGCTTCCCCGGGTGCATTATAAAAACCTTTATCGATATTCCCGCTGCTTTATCAGCGGCAGTGTGACCGTCATTGTGGACGGCGTCAGCGACTGTGCCCAGGGTGCGAATATCAAACTGATAAAGGATTCTAACACCCTCGATATGAATATCAGCGACGCTTTCGGGGATTTCAAATTTGATAACCTGGAGGAAAACAGCGGGATCTATACGCTGAAAATTGAACTGCCTGAACATGAAACCAAAACAATTGAAATTGACCTGAAGACCAGTATCAGTATCGGAGAAATTAATCTATAAGTAAGGAGGTATTCATTATGGGGAAAAAAGTATTGGTAGATTTAAGTCATCCTTTCGGTGCAGATATGCCTATGTGGCCCTATTTTAAAAAGCCACACATAGATACGATGCACAGCCTGGCGAAATCCGGTGTTCTGAGCCAGTCTATTAGTGGAATCACAATGCACACTGGTACACATGCTGATGCACCACGCCATGTGATGGAACGTGAGTTTAACGGAAAACGCGCTCGTCACACGCATGAACTTCCTCTGGACGCATATTATGGTGATGCCGTGTGTTTGGATATCCAGGTGGAAGACTGGGGACTCATCAAACCTGCCCACCTTGCAGATGCCTGTAAAAGAGCAAATATCAAACCGGAAGAACTGAAAGGGATGGTCCTTTGCCTCAGAACCGGCATGCACCTTAAGTATGACGATAGCAAAGATTATTATCACTATTCCTGCGGTTGCGGAAGAGAGGCCGGTGAGTGGTTTGCAACATACAAACCAAAATGCGTGGCAATGGACCAACAGGCCCTCGACCATCCGCTGCACACGGCGATGGGTAAAAACGGCCCGACCCAGATGAATCTTCCGGGCAACTCGGGCAGGCCGATAACTGTAGAATACATCGAGAAGTTCGGGCTTGAGGCCTATGCTGAATTCGAGAGAGCAAAATTCATTGAATGCTTCGGAATTGAAAAATATATGGAAGCTTACGGACCGCTTGAGGAAGCTGGACAGCCGGGGACTTGGGAACCGTGCCACAAGCTCATGATGGGCAACGGTATTGTGGGCGTCGAAAACCTGGGCGGCGACCTTGATAAAGTCGTTGGAAAACGCTTCAAGTTTATGGCGTTCCCACTTCGCTGGTACATGGGCGATGGATCCATGGTACGTGCTATTGCTGAGGTTGATGAAGATAAATTAAATGACGTTCCGGATCGCATCTATCCATTTGGCGATCATTAACAGCAAAAAGTATCTGAAACAAACCTGAGGAATTACAGTACTAAAGGCAACAGCTCATAATTTAGCAAATGGGTGAAATGCAGCCATCTGCATTTCTGCCAAAATGTGAAATGAATAAAACCTCTTCAGTATTATTGGTCTGCGGAGGTTTTATTTTCAAGCACCTGTGCAGCTGGTATCATAGCCGATGATCCTATGCTCAGAACACCGGATAGCGTTTGCCATAATGGGAATTACATATGATAAGACACATTCCTACGATGCCGGAATTACTTGGTAAGGAACTGCTGATCCAATGTGCCGAAGAGATGAATCACCTGGCAGGATTCCTGCCGGAGCTTGTTTTACAAAATAACTGGAGAAGAGCCTGAGGGAATCAGATAATCCCCCATTATTTCTACCCTGCGAAACTCATGCTGTTACCGGCGCCGCGAAAATGCTATAAACGTGGCGATTTAAAAATGTAGTTTATCTGAGACTACAAAAGTAGGCCGCCGGCGCCACCTCTTGCCCGGCGACCCAAATCAATAAAGCCTTA
>Ga0056115_1000272_pt1 | contig 24839 bp, 20 predicted proteins | sample WorMetOlspDAHAB1_FD_77007 | JGI IMG/M metagenome (GOLD analysis project Ga0056115, IMG submission 77007) | Marine gutless worms symbiont microbial communities from Max Planck institute for Marine Microbiology, Germany - Olavius sp. DAHAB.1 ...
GGGCAGGGTCACGATAATGCTGGCGACCAGGGCGATCAGGCGTTTGGCGCGCGGGGTCAGTTCGGCGCCATCCTCTGCGAACATGCCTTCCTTGTGCGTGTCCAGGATCTGGATCCGAAGACCCTCGGGCACCACGTCGATCACCAGGTTCTTTTGCAGTTCCATCAGGTCCGGCGCGCTCTGCAGCGATTGCTGGATCGCTTCCTTGGCCCGGTTTAGAAGATCCTCTTCTTCTTCATAGTTTTGGACCTTCGACAGGTCGGGCTTGGTCTCCTCAGCTTCCTCCGCGGTCTTGCGCCCCGGTTCGGCCTCTTCGGTCTCCGCACCGAAGCTGGGCACGGGGATCATCACCGTGGGCGGCGAACCCGCCGAGCGCAACGCCCCTTCGCCTTCGACCGAAAGGCCCTTCAGGGTCGCCCCCAGGCCGGTATCCTCTTCGGAGACGCCGATAGGCTCGAAGAAATCCGAGATGCCGCGCTTCTGTTCTTCGGTGGTGACGTTCAACAGCCACAACAGCAGAAAGAACGCCATCATCGCTGTCACGAAATCGGCATAGGCCACTTTCCACGCGCCGCCATGATGCTCCGCGGGGATCTTCTTCTTCCGCTTCAGGATCAGCGGCTCGACCGGTTCTTCCAGGGTGTCCGTCATGGGTGCAATTCACCGCGGCCGGGCAGGGGCCAGGCCTAGACCGGCGGCAGCCCTTCGCAGGCCTCTTCGACCTCCGCGAAGGTCGGCCGCATGTGTTCGGACAGCGCCTTGCGCGCGAACTCGACCGAAATTGCCGGCGCGTAGCCTGACAGGTGAGCCAGAATGCCGGCCTTCAGGCACAGGAAATAAGTGTGCTCTTCCTCGCGGATGGCCTTGACCGCGCCCGCCATCGGCGCGACGTAGCCGTAGCACAACAAGATTCCCAGGAACGTGCCGACCAGGGCCGCGGCGATCAGGCCGCCCAGCACTTCGGGCGGCTCGCTGATCGAGCCCATGGTCTTGATGACGCCCAGCACGGCCGCGACGATGCCCAGACCTGGAAAACCCTCCGCCAGGATGGTCAGCGCGTGGCTGGCTTCGTGTTCCGCGTGATGATGCAGTTCCAGTTCCTGGTCGATCAGGCTTTCCATTTCGTGCGGGTTGTCGGTCCCCATCGTGATCATGCGCAGGTAGTCGCACATGAAATCCAGCGCGTGGTGGTCGGCATGGAACTTCGGGAACGCCTGAAACAGCGAACTGTCATGCGGGTTTTCCACATGCTGTTCGACCGCCAATGCGCCCTTCTGCTTGATCAGCTTGAACACCTGGTACTGCATGGTCAGCAGTTCCAGGTAGTCGTCCTTCTTGTATTTGGCGCCCTTGAAGATTGCACCCATACCGGCCATGGCGCGCTTGATGGTCCGCGGCGGGTTGGCCGTCAGGAAGGCGCCGACGCCGGCGCCGCCGATGATCACCAGCTCAAAAGGCTGGTTCAAGACGCCCAGCTTGCCGCCCATCGCCATGTAGCCGCCGAGCACGCAGCCGGTCACCATCACAATGCCGATTATGACAAACATCGAGCCTCGCCGGACTGGTTGCCGGCACGGGCCTGGGCCTGTGCCGGAGGACGCATAGAAGACGCGTATTGTTAGGCAATTCTGAGTTAAAGAAGTACAAATGAGCCTCGTCCAAGGATCGTCGCCGCACTAAATACCCTGTAGCCATGCTTGATCGTCCGACATCGCAGCCGACACCGTCTCCTGTCTCCGGTCGGGAGTTCAGGATGGCCTGCGGCAGGTTCGCCACCGGCATCACCGTCGTCACCACGGTCGGGACCGACGGCCTGCCCGTTGGCGTGACGGTCAATTCGTTCAGTTCGGTCTCGCTGGACCCGCCCCTGGTCTTATTCTGCCTGGACCGCGCCGCCTTGAGCTTTCCCGCATTCGAGGGTGCAAAATCTTTCGCAATCAATGTGTTGCGAGACGATCAAGAGGCGGTATCGGTCCGTTTTTCACAGCAGGGCGCCCAGAAATTCAGCGATCTGGACGCCAGCAGATGGGATACCGGCTGTCCCATCCTGGCGGGGTGCCTGGCCAACCTGGAATGCCGTACGGAGGCGATCCACCCGGGCGGTGACCACATCATCATGGTGGGGCGGGTGGTGCGTCTGGCGGTCGGCGAGACCGGCCGTCCGCTGCTCTATTACGAAGGCGGCTACCGGGGTCTGGAAGGGCCGTCCTAGAGCCGTTTCCCGCTCTCGCCGGCGTGTCGCGGGGCCGCGCGCGCTCCGAATTGCTCGGTCAGGCGCCGCTCGAAATCCGCCGACGGCATCGGCTTGCCGAAGAAGTAGCCCTGGCAAAGCGTGCCGCCGCGGCGGCGCAGGAAGCCGGCCTGGACCTCCGTCTCCACCCCCTCGGCGACGGCGCTGGCCCCCAATTCGCGGCCCAGGGCCAGCGTGCCGCGCAGGATCGGCGCATCGTCGTCCAGGGTGACGATGGCGGACGTGAAGGAGCGGTCGATCTTGATCGAATCGATCGTGAACCGTTCCAGAATGGCAAGCGAGGAATGACCGGTCCCGAAATCGTCCAGCGCCAGCTTCACGCCCAGCGCCTTAAGTCCGGCCAGCGCCCGTTCCGACGCTTCCAGGTCCCGCGAGAGGATCTCTTCGGTCAATTCCAGGGTCAGGCAATGGGCCGGCAGGCCGGTATCGCGAAGCGTGTTTTCCACGGTGTCCAGGAATTGCGGATCCACCAGCCAGCGCGTCGACACGTTGACCGCGGCCGTGAGCCGCGTGTGGAACAACTTGTTCCAGTTGACGGTTTCCCGGCAGGCCTGGCGCAGGATCAGGCGGCTCATGGGGATCACCATGCCGGTCGCCTCGGCGATCGGCAGAAAATAGCTCGGACCCAGGACTGTGCCGTCTTCGCGCGGCCACCGCGCCAGCGCCCTGGATGCGTCCGGTCTTTATGTCGACGATGGGCTGGTAGTAGGCCAGCAGCTCCCGGGCCGCCAGCGCCGCACGCAGCTCGGCCTCGACTTGCATCCGATAGCCCGATCGGTCGTCCTTGTCCGGGCTGAAGAAGGCGTAGGTCGAGCCGGTCATCTGCTTCGCCCGGCTCATCGCCTCCGCACCGGCGCTGATCAGCGCCGCACTCTCTACGGCATGCTCGGGATAAAGGGCGATCCCAACGCTGACGCCCACATAGATCGATTGTTCCTCCACATGGATCGGTTGGTTCAGGGCGTTCATCACGCGCTGGGCGGCCTGAAGCGCGGCCTCGGCGCCGTCGATATCCTCCAGCATGATGGCGAACTCGTCGTCGCCGATGCGTCCGACCGTGTCGCATTCCCGCGCGCACTGCCTGAGGCGACCCGCGATTTCCTTCAACAAAAGGTCTCCGATTTCCGAACCGACTTCGCGGTTCATCGGATCGAAGCCGTCGAGATCCAGATACAGCAGGGCGACGCTGCGATCCGCCCGCCGGGCGCGGGCCAAGGCCAGCTCCAGCCGGTCGTGGAACAGCAGGCCGTTGGTCAGCCCCGTTAAGGCGTCTTTGTGGGCCAGCCGCTCCATCTGGCGTTCGTGTTGCCGGCGCGCCAGATCCAGCGCCAGTATTGCACTCAGTTTGGCAAGCGCCAGCTGGCCATTGGCGTCGGGAAGGCCTTCGGCGGCGGCGAACTCCAGGGCGAGGGCACCGCGCAACCCGCCCCCGTCGTGCAACGGGAGAAGCATGCACGCGGCGTCGTCTTCGGGCAGCCACAAAAGCTCCGACCCCGCGTCCTCGGGCAGGTCCCCTGCGCCACGCAGGACGATCTCTTGCTGGGCCTCCAGCCTGCTCCAGAACCATGGGGTTTCGATGGCCGACAGCGGCCGCGGTGCGGCGTCCGGCTCTTCCGGGTCGCCGGTCCAGCGTGCGCAAACCGACGTCCGGTCTTCGCCGGCCTCCGCGCAAAACAGGGTCGCGCGCGAAGCGCCCAGCACGGTCCCGGCGAAGCCGACGGCGGTTCCCCAGCTTCGTGCGGCCTCGTCGCCCGCACTGCGCAACAGAACCGAAACCAGCGGATCGAGCGGCAGCAGGGGCCGTTGGCCGTCCTCCAGCGCTGCGATGTCCGTTCGGTAGGCCTGCAGGGCCTGCTGCGCGGCCCGCAGCAGGTAGCGGCGGGAAAGCCGTCCTTCCGCGGTGATGGCCTCGTCGGCGGCCAGCGTCGCTGTATCCAGGCGCAGCGCCTGCCTGTCCGAGGCGGCGGTCGCTGCGGTCAGTCGCGCCGGGTGCCGGAAAACCAGCGGTTCCCAGCCGAACAGCCGCCCCGGTTGGTCGATCGTGGCGGTCTGGGGCGTCTGGCCGGGGATTGCGCAGTGGATCGTCACGCTTCCCTGCAACAGGATAAAGACCTGATCGGCCGCCGCGCCGACCTTGAACAGACAGTCTCCGGAATGGAAATCAACCCTGGTGCAGGCCGGGCCAAGCCCGGCAAGCGTGCCGTTGCTCAACGGCACCACGTCCCCCTTAGTCGTCATTCTTGCCGTGCCTTCCTTCTGGATGGACGACCCGGCCGGCCAACCGGCGGCCCGGGCGCTCCTTGCCAGGGCGCTTTGCGAACCGCCCCTGTTCTGTCCCCATCCTGAACCGACATTCTTGACAAAAAATCAAGCGACAACAAGGGGTTGTGTTAACCATGTTGCGCCGATCCCGATACCAGCGAGGGGCTGTAGCCGGCCGCCTTGAGGCGGGTCATGATTTCGCTGACATGCGCCGCGTCGCGGGTTTCGACCATGACATCCAGTTCCGCCTGCTTGACGGGAACGTCGTAGAACATCCGCTGGTGATTGACCTCCACGATGTTGCCGCCGGTCTCGCCGATATGCTCGGCGATCTTGCTCAAGGCGCCAGGCGAATCCTTGATCGCAACCCGCAGCCGGATTAGCCGTCCTGCCCGGATCATGCCGCGCATCAGAATCGAAGCCAGGATCCGGGGGTCGATGTTGGCGCCGCAGATTACCAAGCCGACGTTCCGGCCCATGAAACGCTCGCGGTTGGTCATCATTGCGGCCAGCGGAACCGCGCCCGCGCCCTCGGCCATGACCTTGCCGGTTTCCAACAGCGTCTGGACCGCCGTTTCGATCGCGGTTTCGTCGACCAGTATGATGTCGTCCACCAATCGGCTGACGATGTCCTGTGTCAGGGCCCCCGGCTTTTTCACCGCGATGCCTTCGGCCAGCGTTTCGCCGCCGGAGGTTGGCGCCAGCCCGTGCAATGCCTGATACATCGAGGGGTAGAGGTCCGCTTCGACCCCGATCACCTCGATGGTCGGCCGGATTGCCTTGGCGACGGTGGCGATGCCCGAGATCAGGCCGCCGCCGCCGATCGGCACGATCAGGCAATCGAGATCTGAGACGGCCTCCAGCATCTCCAGGGCGATGGTGCCCTGGCCGGCGATGATCTTCTCGTCGTCGAATGGGTGGATGTATGTCAGGCCCTGATCGCGCGCCAATTCCAGGGCGTAGGGCTCTGCTTCGTCGACCGTCGCCCCATGCGTCAGCACCCGGGCGCCGAAGGCGCGCGTCTGCCCGATCTTGGTGAACGGCGTTCCTTCCGGCATGACGATTGTGGCCGGCGCCCCCAGGCGCTGGGCGTGCAGAGCCACCCCTTGGGCATGATTGCCGGCGGAAACGGCGATCACGCCTTTCTTGCGCTGTGCCGGGCTGAGACTGTCCATCTTCACCAAAGCGCCGCGCACCTTGAAGGACCCGGTTCGCTGCAGCGTCTCCAGCTTGAGGAACACTTCGGCCAACAGCATGTCCGACAGCGCCCCCGACCGGATCGTCGGCGTCTCCAGGACCGGCCCGCGGATGATCTTGCGTGCGGCGCGAACGTCCTCGATCGTGATAGGCACCGTCCCCTCCCCTGGGTAATGGGCGCCCAGTCGTCGTCTTATTGCACAGGGCGCAACCGCAGCACACGCGCGCCGCTCGCTTCCAGCGTCGCCTGGCTGCCGTCTATTGTGAAGCTGACGCCGTCGCGCCAGCCAGTCAACAGGTCTCTGTAGTGATCCGACAGCGGGTGGCCGGCCTGGCCGCCGGCGACCGTGAACCGGCTGTTGCCGAGGTCCGCAAGATCGAAGACGGCGCGGAACCCGGGGCCGTGGACATGGCGGAACGGCGACCGGCCCGAGCCCCCGGCGGTGGTTCCGCGGTTGACTGTCTCGTCGCCGCCGTCGGTTTCGATCGACAGGTTGGTCAAGAGCCCCAGAATCGGAATGTCTCCAAGGACCTGGTGTTTGAATTCTGCGCGGTGTGCGTCGCCCCAGCGCCACTCGGCGGGCTTTTCGCCGAATTCCTCGCTCAGCGCCTCCAGTGCCGCGCGAAGGGCATTTGCCATCGCATCGTCGCAGCTCTCCAGCGCGGCAGTCTCGGCACGGTCGCACCAGGAAGGATCGGCGCGCAGGGCATGGATCAGGAAGCCGGGCCTGCCGCGCCAATAGTCCTGGAAGACGGGTCCCAGATCGTCATTCGCCAGTTCCCGCACCAGCGCCCGCGACCAGGCTGCGTAGATCAAGGCGGCAGGTGAATCCCGGTCCATGCGGAAATCCCAGCGCGCAAGCAAGTCCAAGGCGGTCCGGCCGGTCGCATCGTCAGGCTGAACCGTCAGCAAGAGCGGCACCAGGGCCTTGGCGGTCATCGACAGCGCGTCCAGTTGCAGGACGATGCTGTCGTCCAGACGGTGATCGCGCGCCGGATCCAGGACGGCAAGGATGCGTTCGGCGCGGTAGCCGGCCGGCCAGCGCCGGGTGATCAAATGCGGGTACGCGTCGCCGACCAGGCGGTTGTTGGCGTTGACCAGCAGACCGTCCGCCGGGTCGACGATGTGCGGAACGGCCTCGGCCGGCACCCGTCCCGACCAAGCCGGCCCGGTTCGACCTTCCACCGGCAGGGCGCCGTCGCCGTTGCGCCTGACCGGAAGCCTGCCCGGCGCGATCAGGCCGATGCTGCCCTGTATGTCCGCGTACATCAGGTTCTGCGCGGGGGCACCCAGTTCTCTTGCCGCTGCGGCAAAGGCGACGCCGTCGGCGGCGTGGTTCATGGCATACAGGGCCGCGGGCGTCCAGTCCTGTCGGTCGAAATTGGTCGAGGCCAGGGCCAGCACGGTGCCGTCGCGGACCGTCCGGTCAAGAACGTCGGAGATCACGGGCCCGTTGCGGGTGGCGCGCACCGCCATCTCACGCGCCGCTTCGCCCTTCACCTCGATCGTCTCGGTGCGCACGACGAAGGCCGCGGCGCCGGTTTCGGTCAGATACCGATTCGGATCCTGCGCATCCACTGTCTCGACCACCAGGTCCTCTGTGTCGGCGTGGGTCGTGGTCATGCCCCATGCCACTTTGCCGTTGTGGCCCAGCAGGTGAAACGGAACACCCGGAACGGTGGCGCCGGTCATTTGCCATTCCGGCGTGACGATCCGGGCCAGGTACCAAAGACCCGGCGCGCCGAAGCCAAGATGGGGGTCGTTGGCAAGGATCGGCTTGCCCGTCGCGGTGCGGGCGCCGGCCAGAACCCAGGCGTTTGAGGCGCTGTCCGAGGTCGCGGCGCTGGGTATCGCGGCATGGAGGGCGGCGGCGGCTTCGGCAAGGCCCGCGATGGAGATTGGTTGTTTTCCGGTCTCGGTGCCCAACAGCGCGTCGACCCGATCCGCGGACATGCGTTCCAGCATGCGAAGCCTTAGCAACTCCTCGCGCCAGTTGTTCGCAAGGCGCATGCCCATCAGGCGCCCCCAAAGCACCGAATCCGCAGCCTGCCACGGCTCCGGCTGATACCTCAGCGCGGCGAACTCGGGCGGCAACGGCCCCGAACGCGCCGCCAGGTACGCATTGACGCCGTCGGCGTAGGCGTCAAGCGCCTGGCGAACCGGAACGGGCATCGCGTCCGCCTGCTGCTTTGCCAGCCGGTGCAGCCCTAGCACCCGGAAGAAACGGTCGATGTCGACTGTCCGCGCCCCGAGGACCTCGGACAGCCGGCCGGCCGCCAGGCGGCGCAGAAAGTCCATCTGCCACAGCCTGTCCTGCCCGTGCGCATAACCGAGTGCAAAATAGGCGTCCGATTCGCTGGCGGCGAATATGTGGGGTACGCCCCTGGGATCGCGCAGGATCCGGACCTCTCGCTCTGGGCCGTTGACCAGGATCGTTCCCTGGTGCTTTGGCAGCGACGCGGCCATCCAGGCTGCCGCCGCTCCCACGGCCAGGACGGCGATCAGCAGTACGGCAGCCCCGGACCATACTGCGATCCGGCGCACGCGCCGGCTCATCGGCGGCACCCGCGGGGCCACCCGGTTGCAGAGACCGGTACAGACATGATCCTCTTTCCCATTGGCTGGGTGGTCATTATGTGTTGTTCCTCTTCGGCACAGTCAATCTTGGCTGTAACGCGACAATACGGATCGAAAGTGACAGGACTGGGCAAGTAAAATGGGAATGAGAACCGGTACCGTTCGGTGCGTTTCCGCTGGTGGTTTCCACGCGATGGCCTACACGGAGTGGGGGGCGCCATCGGCCGGTCGGACGGTTTTCTGCGTCCACGGCTTGACCCGCACCGGGCGCGACTTCGACCGGTTCGCCGGCGCGCTGGAGGACCGGTTCCGTGTGGTCTGCCCCGACGTCGTCGGACGCGGCCTCAGCGATTGGCTGCGGGACCCGGGCGGCTACGGCTTCACCCAGTACGTCAATGATATGACCGTTCTGTTGGGCCGGACCGGCGCGGACCGTGTCGACTGGGTTGGCACGTCGATGGGCGGATTGATCGGCATGATCATGGCGGCGGCCGACAACAGCCCGATCGAGCGGCTGGTCCTGAACGATGTCGGTCCGTTGGTATCCAAGCAGGGTTTGGAACGCATTCAAGCCTATCTGGAGCAGGATTGGGCGTTCGCGACCGCTGCGGAGGCCGAAGCCCACGTCAAGGCGGTCTATGCGCCCTTCGGCGCACTCGACGACGACGAATGGCGGCACATCGTCGAGCACACGGTCCGGGCTGACAGCGAGGGAACCTGGCGCATGGTCTTCGATCCGGGGATTGTCGAGCCCATGAGGCAGCAACCCCTCGAGGACGTCGACCTGTGGCCGCTTTACGACAAGATTGCCTGTCCCGTGTTGCTGGTTCGCGGTGCCCAGTCCGACATTGTGACGCCGGAGGTTGCTGCGGAGATGGCGCAACGCGGTCCGCGTGCCGACGTGATCGAATTTGGCGACTGTGGCCATGCGCCGACGCTGATGCCGGCGCACCAGATCGCCGCGGTCAGGGAGTGGCTCGTTGGCTGAGTTCCTTAAGTCATCACCGGGCAAAGCGCCGTTTCGACCGAGGGCGCCCTGGTGGGGCGGTGACCTGCAGACGATGCGGAACTTCCTGGTGGTCGAATGGAAAGGCATCGACACCGACGACTTGGCCGTCTGCCGCTTGGACCTGCCGATGCGTGACGGCAGCGGCGATCGGCTGGTCGGGGAGTTCAGCCCCGGCCGGGAAGACCGGCCCCTGATCCTCCTGATCCACGGCCTGACAGGGTGCGCGAGCTCCAGCTACATGGTGTTCAGCGCGCGCCACTTCAGCCGTCTCGGCTATCCGGTCCTGCGGTTGTCCATGCGCGGGGCAGGGCCGTCGCGGGCCGTCAGCCGATCCACCTACCATGCAGGCTTGTCGGAAGACATTGCCGATGCCTTGGGCGCGGTTCGGGACCGTGTCGGTTCGGCGGGGGTCGTTCCGGTCGGTTATTCCCTGGGGGGCAATATCCTTTGCCGCTACCTGGCCCGCCAGGCATCCGGCGACGTCCGGGCTGCGGTCATCGTGTCGGCGCCCATCGATCTGAAGGCGACGGCGCGCCGTTTCATGGAGCCCCGGAACCTTCTGTATCACCGCTGGCTGCTGGCGCGCATGAAGCAGGACATCCTGGAGACGGCGCTCAGCGACGAAGAAGAACAGGCGGTCCGCGCGGCGCGCACCGTCTACGAGTTTGACGACACGTACGTTGCGCCGCGGTTCGGATTTGGCGACGCCGAGACCTACTACCGGCGCTGCGCGGGCAAGCGGTTTCTTCCGGACATCAACGTCCCGACCCTGGTCATCCATGCCCGCAACGATCCGTGGATCCCGTTCGAGCCTTACGCGGCTTTCGACTGGCAGGCTAACCCTCATGTGACGCCGCTGCTGCCGCCAAGCGGAGGCCATGTGGGCTTTCATCAGACCGGCGATCGCGTTTCCTGGCATGATCGGATGATCGAGAGGTTCTTGGCGGAAGTGCTTGTTTGACAGCCATTATCCGTTTGCGCGGTGATGGCTCATGCACTTCCGGCTAACCGGCTGAATTTCCAGCATCAATTTCGAGATTTGAGTCTTTGGCTTCTTTAGTACTGCGCAGTTAAATTCATTTAAAACAATGTGATACAGAGAGTTTATAAGGTATATTCGTGTATATCAAGAAACACTAAATTTAATCCATTTTTAACCAGATCCGGTTAACCATTTGCTCGGACTGATGTCGGAGCGAAACATGCTGGGTCAGTGGCGCGCAGTTGGCTTTGCCTTGCGGACCGTCCTTACGGCGGTCGCGGCGGCGTGCGTCTTTGCGGTTGCCGCCCAGGGGCAGCCGATCGACCTGTCGACCTACCAAAACACCGAGCAGGCAGAACGCCAGCGGGTGACGGTCGGTCTTTCTGCTTCTTTTCCGCCATTCTACAAGATCGACGACACCGGAGAGATCTCCGGGTTCAGCATCGATTTCCTGGCCGAGATCGAGAACCGGACGAACCTGACCTTCGAGTATCGGATATTCGAAAACTGGCGGCAGGTATTGGCCGCGTTTCGTCGGGGTGCCGTTGATGTGTTGCCGAATCCCGCAGTCACGGACCAACGAGCGAGATTTGCGCTGTTCTCCCCACCCATTGCTACCAGCGCCATCTCCCTGTTTCTGCGGGCCGATACCACGTCGGTGGATCGTCTGGACGACCTCTCCGGGCAAACGGTTGCCGTGGTGCGGGGCAGCGTGGGCGACCGCCTGCTGCGCACGCGTTCAGATGCGAGGATCCGGGTCTTTGCGAAGGTGTCCGACGCCCTCATCGCCCTGCTGGCTGGCGAAGTCGATGGTGTGGTGTTCTCCCGCGCGGTGGGCATGCAGTGGGCGGAACGTATCGGGTTGGAAGACCGCATCAGGACCGCCGACACGCCCGTTGTCGAGCTGCGCCGCGCCGTCGCGGTGCGGGCCGATGCCCCGGAACTGGCATCCGTTATCCACGGGGCGGTCTCCGACACGGTCCATTCCGAAGCCTATGAGGGCCTCTACGCGAAGTGGTTCGGCACCCCGAAGGTCTATTGGACGGTCCAGCGGCTCAGTTGGGCGACCGGCGCGGCCCTTGTGCTGGTGGTGGTTGTCATGGCGGCATGGCGCTATGCGTCGGTCGTCAAGCTGAACCGTCGCCAGCGCGAGACGCTCGCCCGGCTGCAGGAACTGATGCTGGCCAAGGAAGAGGCTCAGCTCGCCAACCGGTCCAAGGACACTTTCCTGGCGCATATGAGCCACGAATTGCGCACACCGTTGAACTCGATCCTCGGCTTTTCCGAGTGCATCTCCAATCAGATCTTCGGCAAGGTGGGCCGTTCGGAGTATCTGGAATATGCGGGCTACATTCATGATGCGGGCGGGCACCTGCTCAGCCTGATCAACGACTTGCTGGATATCGCGAAGATCGAGGCCGGTCAGCAGACGATTTCCGAGGAGATGATCTGCATCGGCGAGGCGGTGTCGCGCTGCATCGAGATGGTGCGGGGCAGGGCGCTGCAGGCCAAGATCCGGATCAGTGCCGACGTCCCGGACTCCATTCCCCGTCTTTACGCCGACCCGCGAGTCTGCAAGCAGATCATGTTGAACCTGCTGTCCAACGCGATGAAGTTCACGCCCGAGGGCGGCGAGGTGTCCGTCAGGGTCGGGTGCAGCGACGGCAGCATCTGGCTGCAGGTGGCCGATACCGGCTGCGGCATCCCGGCCGAGCAGATCCCCGAGATCATGAAGCCCTTCCGGCAGGTCGAGGATCCCCTGATCCGGCGCCACGAAGGCACCGGCCTGGGCCTGTGCCTGGTCGACAACCTGATCAAGATCCACGGCGGATCGTTCGATATCGAAAGCGAAGTCGGCGTCGGGACCGTTGTGACCGTGCATTTCCCGCCAAACCGGACCGGACCGGTTTCCGAGGACGACAACCAACCCGCGACCAAGCAGCAGGCTGCATAGCCATTCCATTGCAGGGGCCTGTGGCGGTCAGGCGGGTCGGGCGTCCTTCAAGTGTCTGGCTGCTTCCAGTGCGAAATAGGTCAGTACCGCGTCGGCGCCGGCCCGCTTGAAGGCGATCAGCGACTCGATCATTGCGTCTTGTCCGTCCAGCCATCCGTGGCCGGCTGCGGCCTTGATCATCGCGTACTCGCCTGACACCTGGTAGACGAACGTCGGGACCCCGAAGGTGTCTTTGACCCGTTGGACGATGTCCAGATAGGGCATCCCGGGCTTGACCATCACGATGTCCGCGCCTTCGTCCAGGTCCTTGGCCACTTCGCGCAGGGCCTCGTTCGTGTTGGCGGGGTCCATCTGGTAGGTGCGTTTGTCGCCCTTCAGGACGCCGCCGGAACCCACGGCGTCCCGGAACGGGCCGTAGAACTTGGAGGCGTATTTGGCCGAATAGGCAAGGATGCGGGTCTTCTCGAAACCGGCCTCGTCAAGGGCCTGCCTGACCGCGCCAATGCGTCCGTCCATCATGTCCGACGGGGCGACGGTATCGCAGCCCGCTTCCGCCTGGACCAGCGCCTGGCGGACCAGAACCTCGACCGTTTCGTCGTTCAGGATCTCGTTGCCATGCATCAGCCCGTCATGGCCGTGGACCGTATAGGGGTCCAGGGCGACGTCGCAGATCACCATCATGTCCGGCAAGGCCCGTTTCACCGCCCTGACGGCGCTGTTGACCAGGTTGTCCGGATTGAGCGCCTCCGCCGCATCCTCGGATTTGAGCTCGGGCGGGGTCTGCGGAAACAGCGCAATGGCCGGGATCCCAAGCTCCATCGCCGTTTCCGCCTCGCGCACCAGACGGTCCACGGACAGCCGCTGCACCCCGGGCATGCTGTCGATGGGCTCCGTCCGGTCGTTGCCGTCGGTGACGAAGACGGGCCAGATCAGGTCGCCTGGGCCCAACGTCGATTCCGCGACCAGCCGCCTGACCGCGTCTCCGTCGCGGTTTCTGCGCATGCGCGCCCTGGGATAGCGCCCGAAGAAAGCACTCTGCATTAAAGGATACCGGCCCGTTCGAAGTGCGTGGTGAGGGCGGAGTGTAGGAAACCCGGCGGGTCAAGAAAAGGGCCGGCCCCGGCGGGCCGGCCCATGGCCATCGTGTCTTGGCGGAAACCTATTCCGCCGCTTCGACCACCGTGCCGGCCGCGTCCAGTGCCCGGGTCAGGTCTTCGAGGATATCGTCGATATGCTCGATGCCGACCGACAGGCGGACATAGCCGTCGGAAACGCCGGACGCGAGCTGCTCTTCAGCGTCGAGCTGGCTGTGCGTGGTCGTCGCGGGATGGATCGCCAGCGAACGCGCGTCGCCGATATTGGCGACGTGATAGAACAGACGCAGGGCATCGATGAAACGCCGGCCCGCGTCCAGACCGCCCTTCAGCTCGAACCCGACCAGCCCACCGCAGCCGCCGTCGAAGATCGCGTCGGCGCGGCGCTTTTCCTCGCCCGACTTGAGACCCGGATAGGTCACCGTCTCCACTTCCGGGTGGGTGGCCAGGAACTGGGCCACGGCGCGGGCGTTGCGGCAATGCTCCCGGAATCGCAGCGGCAGCGTCTCCAGCCCCTGGATGAACTGGAAGGCGTTCTGCGGGCTCATCGCGCAACCCAGGTCGCGCAACAGGGTCACGCGGGCCTTGATGATATAGGCGATGGGGCCCAGCGGCTTGACCGCCTCCGACCAGACCGCGCCGTGATAGGACGGGTCGGGCGTGTTCAGGGCCGGTTGGCGCTCCTTCAGGTCCTCCCAGGGGAAGTTGCCGCCGTCGATGATGATGCCGCCGATGGAGGTACCGTGCCCGCCGATATACTTCGTGGTCGAATGGACGACGATGGCCGCACCGTGCTCCAACGGCTTGCAGATGATCGGCGAGGCGGTGTTGTCCATGATCAGGGGGACCCCGAAGGACCGTCCGATCTCGGCCACTTCCGAGATCGGGAAGGCGGTCAGTTTCGGGTTCGGCAGGGTCTCGGCGTAGTAGGCCCGGGTGCGGTCGTCGGTTGCCGTCCGGAACCCTTCCGGGTCGGCCGGGTCGACGAAGCGGACCTCGATGCCCTGATCCTTCATCGTGTTGGCAAACAGGTTCCACGTCCCCCCGTAAAGGTCCGTGGAGGAGACGATATTGTCGCCCGCCCTGGCCAGGTTCTGGATCGCAAGGGCGGTGGCCGCCTGACCGGACGACAAGGCCAGGCCGGCGACGCCGCCCTCAAGGGCCGCCACACGTTTTTCCAGCACGTCCACCGTCGGGTTCATGATCCGGCTGTAGATATTCCCCAGTTCCTTCAGCGCGAACAGGTTCGCGGCATGTTCGGTGTCGCGGAACTGATAGGACGTGGTCTGGTAGATCGGGACCGCCACTGCGCCTGTCGTGGGGTCGGCGCGATAGCCCGCATGCAGCACCTGGGTCTGCGGGTTCGTGGACGTGAATTCGGTGTTGTCGGCCATGTTGAAGCCCTCCTTGTTCGTCAACCGTTGTCGAGGGGCTCCATCGGCTCTTTAGCTTTTGGTTACGCGGAGCAAGCTGCCCCTCTCAAATCGCCGCGGGCCCGTTTCGGGCGGGCCAACCCCAAGCCTTTGCAAAACAATAAAAAAACCGCCACAATCGACTGCTGCGGCGGTTCGTTCCGCTCGCTTTAGCCGCATTTCTTAAGCGCCCGCAAGCTGAGACTCAAATCGACGCTTGGCTTCTTTTAAACGCGACGGCGGTTGGTGCGTCAAGCGAAATCGTGGACCTGCGACGGCATCCAGCTAGCATGGGCCGTGGCGGCGCCGGGCCGCGCAAGACGGGGAAGGGGCAAAGACGGGCGTGGCCCAGGAATTGAAGGAATGGTTCAACCCGGTCTTCTTCCAGGACCTTGGCGAACGTCTGGCAGCGGCCTGCCCGGCGTTCGACGCGGCCGGTTTTGCGGCCCGGGCCGGCCGCGACCTGGACAGCCTCAGCCTGACCCAGCGCATGACCGCCACGTCCGTGGCGGCACAGGCGCACCTGCCGGCCGATTTCCGGACCGCCGTGGAGATCCTGAAGCAGGTCGCGCCAGCCTATCGGGGACAGTTCGCCGGCATGTTCATGTGCGAGTTCGTCGCGACCTACGGGCTGGAGGACCGCGATTATTCCCTGGATGCGCTGGCCGACCTGACGCGCCATTTCAGTGCTGAGTTCGCGATCCGCCACTTCCTGAAGGCGGACTTCGACCATGTGATCGGGGTGATGACAAGGTGGGCTGGAGACCCCGATCCCAATGTTCGCCGACTGGCCAGCGAAGGAAGCCGTCCCCGGTTGCCCTGGTCCTTCAACCTGACCCGGCTGATCGAGGATCCGGCCCCGGTCAGGCCGATCCTGGACCGGCTGAACCGCGATCCTTCGGCGACCGTCCGCAAATCGGTCGCCAACCACCTGAACGACATCTCCAAGGACCATCCCGGTCTGATGCTGGACTGGCTGTCCGACTGGGATCTTTCCGACCCGTATACGTCCTGGATTGCAAAGCACGCCGCCCGGTCTCTCATCAAACGTGGCGACAGCCGTGCGATGGGGCTGTTCGGGTTCGCGGCGGCGCCCGACCTGACGGTCGAAGACTTCCGGATCAACCCCGGTAAGGTCGCAATCGGCGCGGATGCGACGATTTCCTTTGCGCTGGCCTCGACGTCTGACCGGGAGCAGAAGCTGGCCGTCGACTACGCGGTTCATTTCGTCAAGAAGTCGGGCAAAACCAGCGCGAAGGTCTTCAAACTGAAGGAACTGGTCCTGGCTCCCGGCGAGCGCCGGACGCTCTCCCAGCGGCACCGTTTCGTCGATCGAACGATCCGGACCCATCACGCGGGCGAACACCGGATCGACCTGACGGTCAACGGCCAAGCCATGGCCAGCGGCACCGTTGTGCTGGTTCGGGTTTGACTGGGGTCGGCACGCGACTATGATCGCCGCCGACGACCGTCGAGGACCTTCATGGATTTCCAGCTAACCGAAGAGCAGCGGGCATTTCAGGACATGGCCCGGGAGTTCGCTGCGGCTGAGATGGCGCCGCATGCTGCCGAGTGGGACGAGGAGTCCATCTTCCCGGTCGAAACACTGCGGCACGCGGCAAGCCTTGGCCTGGCGGGGATTTATTGCGATCCCGAGCACGGCGGGTCGGGATTGGGCCGTCTGGACGCGACCATCGTGTTCGAGGAGCTGGCCGCGGCCTGCGTGTCGACCGCAGCCTATCTGTCGATCCACAACATGACGGCCTGGATGGTCGACCGGTTCGGCGACGCGGCGCAGCGGCGGCGCTGGCTGCCGGACCTGGTCACTTGCGCCCGGTTCGCCTCCTACTGCCTGACCGAGCCCGGCTCGGGGTCGGACGCTGCGGCGCTGAAGACCCGGGCCGTGCGCGACGGCGACCACTATGTGGTCAACGGGTCCAAGGCCTTCATCTCCGGCGGCGGGGTCAGCGATCTTTATCTCGTCATGCTGCGCACCGGTGGCGAGGGGCCGAACGGGATTTCGTGCCTGGTCATCGAAAAGGAGACGCCGGGCCTGAGCTTCGGCGCCCAGGAGAAAAAACTGGGCTGGCACTCCCAGCCGACCGCCGCGGTGACATTCGAGGATTGCCGGGTTCCGGTCGCCAACCGCCTGGGGGCGGAAGGCGACGGGTTCAAGATCGCCATGCAAGGGCTGGATGGCGGCCGCCTCAATATCGGGGCCTGTTCCATTGGCGGCGCCCGGGCCGCAATGGAGCATGCGCGCGCCTACATGCTGGAACGGCGCCAGTTCGGCAAGCCGCTGGCAGAGTTCCAGGCCTTGCAGTTCAAGCTGGCCGATATGGCGACCGAGCTGGAGGCCGCGCGGCTGATGGTGCGGCAGGGCGCCACCTTGCTGGAACGCGGCGATCCGGAAGCCACCATGGCCTGCGCCATGGCCAAACGGTTTGCCACCGACGCCGGATTCCGTGTCTGCGATCAGGCGCTCCAGCTTCACGGCGGTTACGGGTATCTGCGCGATTTTCCGGTCGAGCGTTTCCTGCGCGACGTGCGCGTACACCAGATCCTGGAAGGCACCAACGAGATCATGCGCCTGATCATCGCCCGCCGGCTGTTGAAACAATGACCGAGCCGATCCGTTTCGACCATCGCGGCGGCATCGGCGGCGTGACGCTGAACCGGCCGCGGGCGCTGAACGCGTTGACCTTGGACATGATCGAACGGTTCGACGCGCAATTGGCGGCGTGGGCCGGCGACGACGAGATCAAGGCCGTACTGATCGAAGGCGTCGGCGGCAAGGCCTTTTGCGCCGGCGGCGACGTCCTGGCGGTCTATCATGCCGGGCAGGAGGGGGGCGCCCTGGCCGCCGATTTCTTCCGGCGCGAATACACCCTGAACCGGCGGATCCATGCCTTTGCGTAGCCCTATGTCGCGCTACTGGACGGGATCACCATGGGCGGCGGCGTGGGCGTCTCGATCCACGGTGATTTCCGGGTCGTCACCGAGAACCTGATGTTCGCCATGCCGGAGACGGGCATCGGCCTGTTTCCGGATATCGGGGCGTCCTGGTTCCTGCCGCGCCGCCCGGGAGCGACCGGCATCTACCTGGGATTGACCGGCGCACGCCTGGGGGCGCCCGATGCGATGGCCCTGGGTCTGGGAACGCATTTCGTCCCCGCCGCGCGCCTGCGCGACCTGGAGGTCGCCCTCTACGGCGCGCCCTGGTCCGACGAACCGGCTCACGAGACGGTCCGGCGGATCCTGGACGGGTTCGGCGAACCGGCCGGGCTGGCTCCGCTGGAGGCGCATTTCGACGTCATCGACCGCTGTTTCGGGCTGAACACGATCGAAGGGATCATCGAAGCGCTGGAGGCGGACGGGTCCGACTTCGCCGCACGGACGCTGGACGTCCTGGCAACCAAGTCGCCCACGGCCCTGAAGGTCGCCCTGGCGCAGTTGCGCCGGGCGGGCGACCTGTCGTTCGACGACTGCATGAAGATGGAATACCGCCTCAGCCAGGCCTTCATGGCGGGAAGGGACTTCTACGAAGGCATCCGGGCGTTGTTGGTGGACAAGGACAAGAACCCGGTCTGGTCGCCGGCCACGCTGCCGGAGGTGACGGATCTTATGGTGGAACGGCACTTCGACAGCCTGGGACCGAGTGACCTGCAGTTTCAGGACTGACCGGCGTCGGCTCAGGGCGCGGATCCGCATAGAACAGGGGAGAGACGGATATGGCAAAAATCGGCTTCATCGGTCTTGGGAACATGGGCGGTCCGATGGCCGGCAACCTGCTGGCGGCCGGCGAGACGGTGAAAGCCTTCGATCTTTCGGAAGCGGCGCTTGATCTGGCCGTCTCAGCCGGCGCAGTCCGTGCCGGCAGCGCGGCCGACGCGGCGCTGGACAGCGAGATCGTCATCACCATGCTGCCGGCCGGCCAGCATGTGCGCGGCGTCTATGAGGGCGAGGTGTTCGGCCATGCCCCCGCAGGCAGCCTGTTGATCGATTGCTCGACCATCGATGTGGAGACGTCGCGGGCGGTCCATGCTGCGGCGGCCGATGCCGGTTTCGCCATGGTCGACGCGCCGGTGTCGGGCGGCGTGACCGGCGCCGAAGCGGCCACCCTGACATTCATGTGCGGCGGCACCGACGCGGCCTTCGCGCGCGCGAAGCCGTTGTTGGAACGTATGGGCAAGACCATCGTCCATGCCGGCGGTCCGGGCAACGGCCAGGCCGCGAAGATCTGCAACAACATGATGCTGGGCATCCAGATGATCTCGGTCTGCGAGGCCTTCGGCCTGGCCGACCGACTCGGGCTGGACCGGCAGAAACTGTTCGATATTTCCTCAACGGCGTCCGGTCAGTGCTGGTCGCTGACGACCTACTGCCCGGTCCCCGGTCCGGTTCCGACATCGCCTGCCAACAGGGAGTATGCGCCCGGCTTCAGCGCCGCGATGATGCTGAAGGACCTGAAACTGTCCCAGACCGCCGCCCAGGCGGCCGATGCTTCGACCCCGCTGGGGGCCGCGGCGACGGCGCTATACAGTCTCTATTGCAATGAAGGCCAGGAGGGGATGGACTTTTCGGGAATAATTAAGTTGATACATGGTGAGAATTATTAAGGATTCTCTGCATACCATCGGGGTTGATACGGTGAGAATTCGTTAATAGTGTAGTCCCGGGTCAGTCGAAAACTGAATGAGTGTGCGCCGTGAAGGACGAGTACCTTGAAGCGATAAGGCTGATTGAGCGCTTGCATCGTCAGTTCCTCGAGGTGGTCAAAGGAGAAATTGACCGCCTTGGCATTCGCGACATCAACAACGTCCAGACCTTGATTCTGTACAATATCGGCGAGGACGAGTTGACCGTCGGCGAGCTGACGCATCGCGGCTATGACCTCGGCTCGAACGTTTCCTACAATGTGCGAAAGCTGGTGGAGAACGAGTACCTCCTGCAGGAGCGCTCGACCCACGACCGGCGGTCGATTCGGGTCCGGCTGTCCGACAAGGGCCTGGCCCTGCGCAACCAGATCGACGAGGTGTTCGACGGACACTCCGCGAAGCTGGCCGATACGGGCATCGCGTCGGAGGAACTGCAGTCTGCCGCCACCGTGCTGAAGCGGTTGGAGCGGTTTCTGCTGGCGGCCTTCGGGTACGGCCCGGCGCGCTGATCCCACCCACACCGACTCGCGGAACTGACTGGCGCGGATGTCGGGGGGCGCCGCGGCCGGATGCCAGATCAACAGACCACATGTTTGCCGCGTGCGGCGCTGACGACGCGCTCTGTGTTTATTGGCTTTGCGGCCTCCGACAAGGGCAGGCCGTCGCGCCGCAGTAATCCGTGTTCCGTTGGGCGGCCGGCGGTTTATGGTTGATTCTGATCCAATGTCGCGCGCCGTCCACCTAAACATCCTCCTTGTCGTTCTGGTCGCAATTGCCGTGAACGCAGTTCAGTTGCTGCGGGGGCCTCTGCCCATTCCGGTGACCGATGCAACCGTCTATCTCTCGATCGCCAACGACCTGAATGCTACAGGTGTCTTTACCGATGGCTTGCTGGCGCTCCAAGGGGACGGCGCGGCGCATCCGCCGGGAATGCTCTTCGCGCCGCTCTATCCTGCGTTCTTGGCTGTGGCTCTCGACCTGTCAGCGGGGTTTCGTGGACTGGTCGACTGCGTGGTCGGTGCGGCGTTGGCGCACAAGGCGGCCGCCTGCCGCCACACCGTCAGTCTCGTCACGCTTGCCCAGGGCGGCCTGGCTGTCGTTTCCACCGTCCTTGTGTATTTGGGCGCCTCTGTCGTCAGTGGATCACGCTTGTGTGCATGGCTGGCCATGCTTCTCGCCGTGGGCACCGGCGAATATGCCTATTACGCAGGGCAATTCCTGACCGAGAACCTCACGTTCCCCCTCTTTACAGCGGCGTCAATCCTGCTTGTGTGGGCGTGGCGCGAATCGGGGGCCAAAGCCTGGGCGGCGCTTGGTCTCTGTTTCGGGCTGCTGGTGCTTGTACGACCGTCGTTTCTGTACCTGTTCTACGTCGTCCTGTTGTGCCAGGTGGCGCTTTTCCCGTCCCGCGCACCGCGGCCGATGCTGGGGAAGACAATCGCCCTTGTCAGTTGTCTGGCCGCATTTGGTGTCGTCGTCGGTCCGTGGGTACTGCGCAACTGGATCCTCCTCGACACCGCTGCAATAACCGACGGCTATTCATCGCTCATTCTGGTGCAGCGGGTCGCCTACAACGCCATGTCCCTTCACGAGTGGCTGGTCTCCTTCGTTTATTGGCTGCCGGATTTTGGCGACAAGCTGGCGGCCAGTCTGTTCGAGCCTGCGTCGTATGTCCGGCTGTCCTTTGACGATCCACAGGGCTTCTATCTGACTGGAAATTTCGCGCTAAGAGAGAGCACGCTGGCGGCTGCCGGGGGGACAGAGGAGCACTTCGGTTACCTGATCCGCGAGCATATTCTGGCGCAGCCTCTTTGGCATTCGACGGTGAGTCTGGCGCTGGCGTGGCGCGGAATGTGGGTCGGTCAGTACTGGGGTCTGGTAGCGATCGCCGTATTTCTGCCTGTGCTCTTCATTGCCGCCCGTCGCAGGTGGCATGCGTTCTTCGTGTACGTGGCGCCGGCGTGGTTTATGTTGGGGTTCCATGCCTTCGTTTCGGTGAATGTAGTGCGCTACAACCTTATCCTGATTCCTGGGCTGTCCTTGGCGGTTGCTTGGGCGGCAACCCAACTGCTGACCAGCGGGCGGAGCCGCCTTGGACCGTACAGCCGAAGTGATCCAGTTTAGGGACGTTTGAGCGTGAATGGTTCGATCGTGTCGCCGCAAAAAATTGCCGTTGTCGTTCCGTGTTTCAAGGTAAGTGCAGAGATCCTGAGCACGCTTGCTGGGATCGGCCCCGAGGTAGGCAAGATCTTCGTCGTCGATGATGCTTGCCCTCAGGGCGCCGGAGACGTGGTCCAAAAGGAGACATCCGATGCAAGGATCTCCGTCCTTAGGCATGACCGCAACCAGGGTGTGGGCGGTGCGGTCATCTCGGGCTACCGCGCGGCTCTTGCAGATGGCGCTTCGATCGTCGTGAAGCTAGACGGCGACGGGCAGGCGGATCCCGGTCGGATATCCCAGCTTGTCGCGCCGATTGCCAATGGGAGCTGCGACTATGTCAAGGCGAACCGTTTCTTCAATCCCGAGGATCTTTCGGGCATGCCGGCGAAGCGGCTGGTTGGCAATGCGATGCTGTCCTTTCTGACGAAGATGTCGACGGGCTACTGGTCCATCATGGACCCGACAAACGGGTTTACGGCGATCTCGGCACCCGTTCTGCAACTATTGCCTCTGCACAAGCTGGCAAAGGGCTATTTCTTCGAGAGCGATATCTTGTTCCGCTTAAACACGGTGAAGGCGGTGGTGCAGGACATTCCAATGCCCGCAAAGTATGCCGGCGAACCCAGTAGCCTGCGGGTCCGAAAGATCGTGCTTCCGTTCATTCGTGGCCATCTGCGCAATGCGTTGGCAAGGATCATCTATGGTTATTTCCTGCGCGGCTTTTCGGTGGCGTCGATCGGACTTCTTCTGTCCATTCCCTTGATCCTCTTCGGCTTCTCATTCGGGCTCTATCATTGGATCGTGAATTCCCTCAATGACGTGCCGACCCTGCCCGGCACGGTGATTGTGGCGGCATTGCCGATCGTTATCGGCATGCAATTGCTGCTGGCTTTCATCGGTCACGACATGCAGGCCGAACCGCGATACCCGCTGACGCCGTCGCTGAAGGGAACCGCCGGGGATGACGCCACCGCCATTCCACGGCAGGTTGCCGCCCGGCACTGACGAGCTACGCGGGTGCGGATCCTCGGTCGTTCCAGCGTTAGTCAGTCTGGATGTAGGATTTGCCATCGAGCTTCGCGCGGCGGCGCCACAAGGCGTGGCCTTGGTGCCACAGTTCGTTGGTGGTGGCCAGCGCGCCGACAATGGCAGCAAATGAAACCGTCGATAGATACCGGGATTTAACCTCTATGAACGCATAGATCAGGAGCGTCGAAACGTAAAAAGCCCAAAAGCCCGCCAATGCCAACCAAACCCGCCTTTGTTTCGGAGACGAGCTTCTGAAGACGTGCCAAACGGAAAGAACCGGCAAGGCGACGAGAAAAGCAACGAGCAAAACCATGTCAAGGACCCGGAATCCCAGGCGCGGGAACAGGCTTATCCCGGTCCGGGCGTCTACCACGGAAAAATCGCGCGTCTCGTAGAACCGTTGAACGCCGGTTCTGGTTTGGGTCCAATAGGGTTCACCGCCTGCCGCCTCTCGCCAGAAGTCCAGCTCGTCGATGTTGCGAAACGGATTTCCCAGCACCGGTTCCTGGCGCCGCGGGTCCAGGCGACGCGCGTAGGCTCTCAGGAAGGCCCTGGGATAGTTCTCCATCGTCCAGATGTATTTCCGCTTCATCATGGCGTTCAGTTCGATTGCGGACAGGCCGTGATCCTTTGCCAGTTCCAAGTTGATCCGACCGGTATCGTGGTCGTCGTGGTCGACCAGTTCCTCGTTCCGGGTGACCCGATCGAGCAAGCTGTCCGTACCGAACACATTCGGTTCCAGTTTGGCGGTCTTGAGGACGGCGTTCAGGTAGGCGTGCTGGCCTCCGGTGGAGGTAATTGGATGCCCGGTGCGCATGTAGTTCCAACCGACGATAACAACGAACGCGACGAGCAGAGGGCAGATAAAGACCGCGGATCTCAGGAGTGGCTGGCCGACCGCCCCCGTCGCCAACATCATCATACCCCCCAGAACCAGTGCCAGCACGACACTGGGGTACAGCATCGAGTCGCGGAGAAGAAAACACCCCATGACCAGAACCCCCGACCACAACAGAAACCCGAGGGGCGGCGCCGGATCATCGACAAAGCGGGTCGCAAACGCACAAACGGCAATCGTTGTCAGGCTTGCCGATAGACTATCTGCCAGCAATATCAGATCGTTACTCAGTGGCATGGAACAGGCGTACAAAAAGAAGGCGACCGTCGACAGGACAATGCCGAACCCCAGCGCCCTAACCAGTTGATAGACAAACAGCCCCGCGCACACCCCGAGCAGGCTTTGCACCGTTAAGACCAACCAAACCCAGTATTGACCGGCGATCGCCTTTGCGATTGCGGCAATCATCCCGTAGCCGATTGGCCGCCAAAACGTCAGCGGCCTTGGGTTGCCTTCGACATCGGCATCTAGAAGCCAATCGAACTCGGTGAGCAGCTTGTCTCCGGCAAGCGTTGTGAAGGCGTTTTGGGCTAGCTCAAACGGCGCATAGATCACCAACAACGCCGTTTTCACGACAAGAACCAGGACCAGGGCAAGTATCGGAAGCGGATGGAAATCGATCAGAGAGCCTCGTCGCGCGCTCAATTTCGATAGACCGTCTGAAGAAGGTGGCACGAGGTTTGGCCTCTGTCGACGCGGTTAGGGCACGAGATTGGTGCAAAACCTAAAGAGCGCGAGGTGCCAAAGCAAGCTGGCCTGGAACCTCGAGTCTGTGACTCTAGTGGCAAGCCGGTTGGCGGTAAGAACGGCAGAACCTGGTCGGGATTCGCTGCAGGACTGCTTGAAAGTCGTATCCCATCCGAATACGTGTCGCCCGCGCGTTCAAAGCTGTCTGTCGATCGCTGGATCCGTCAACTCGAAAAGCGCCAACCTCTTTGGCAAGAGCCAGAAGACCGCGCCAGGGAGACTCTGCATTATCATGCAGAAGGAATAGACCACTGCGATCGCGGCACTTTGCGTGGCTGAGAGTCCAAAGAAAGTAAGCGCGCCGACGACCGCGCCTTCCCGGAGCCCGAAACCGGCAAGAGTGATGGGAATCATCGAGGCAAGAATTGAAAGCGTCGTGGCAAAAACGGCGAGATCCAAGCGCGACAACTCGCCCGAGACCGCCGCCATCGAAAATATCATGGCCGCGACAATCGACGCCAGGACCAAAAGCGAGAGGACCGAAACGCTCAGGATCCGCCCGCCTCCCCGAAACATCCGCCGCACCACGTAGACAAGCCTGATGAAGACGCGATAGAGGCCATACTTCATCCTGGCTCTCGACACGGAGACAACGGAGGTTATCAAGA
>Ga0056115_1000273_pt1 | contig 24806 bp, 22 predicted proteins | sample WorMetOlspDAHAB1_FD_77007 | JGI IMG/M metagenome (GOLD analysis project Ga0056115, IMG submission 77007) | Marine gutless worms symbiont microbial communities from Max Planck institute for Marine Microbiology, Germany - Olavius sp. DAHAB.1 ...
ACCATAGCCATGTACTTTAAGCTTAAATATTTTATCCTTGAACTTTCCGCCCCGCTGTGACCTTATATATGGGTATGTCCAGGCGGCACCTCTGGCATGGAGGCGGACCCCATGAAGATCGTGTGTTTGGGCGGTGGGCCCGCAGGGCTCTATTTCGCGATCAGCATGAAATTGCACGACCCGTCGCACCAGGTGACGGTGGTCGAGCGCAACCGGCCCGACGACACCTTCGGCTGGGGCGTAGTCCTGTCCGACGAGACCCTTGAGAACCTGCGCCGCAACGATGCGGTCAGCGCCCGGGCCATCAAGGGAAGTTTCGCTTACTGGGACTATATCGACGTCCGCATCCACGGCCGCTCGCTGCGCTCGGGCGGGCACGGGTTCTGCGGCATCGGGCGCAAGAAGCTGTTGAACATCCTGCAGGACCGGGCGTCCGAGCTGGGCGTGGAGATGGTGTTCCAGACCGAGGTCGAAGGCGTGGAGGCCTATGCCGACGCCGACCTGGTCGTGGCGTCCGACGGCATCAATTCCAAGACCCGGGAACGCTACGCCGAGGTCTTCCAGCCCGAGATCGATATCCGCAAGAACAAGTTCATCTGGCTGGGCACCCACCAGAAGTTCGACGACGCTTTCACCTTCACCTTCAAAAACACCGAACACGGCTGGATCTGGGCGCACGCCTACCAGTTCGACGCAGACACCGCGACCTTCATCGTCGAGTGTTCCGAGGCGACCTGGGCGGGCCTTGGTTTCGACGCCATGGACCAGGACGCCACCATCGCAGCACTGGAGGATCTGTTCGCCGACGACCTGCGCGGCCACGGCCTGATGAGCAATGCCCGGCACCTGCGCGGCTCGGCCTGGCTCAACTTCCCGCGGGTGCTGTGCGGGAAATGGAGCCACGGCAACATCGTGCTGATGGGCGATGCCGCGCACACGGCCCACTTCTCCATCGGCTCAGGCACCAAGCTCGCCATGGAAGACGCGATCCAGCTTGCGGAGTTCCTGCATGTGGAGCCGAGCCTTCAGGCCGCCTTCGACCGCTACGAGGACGAACGCAGGATCGAGGTGCTGCGCCTGCAAAGCACCGCGCGCAACTCCACCGAATGGTTCGAGGATATCGAGCGTTACGTGGACCTGGAGCCGGTGCAGTTCACCTACGGCCTGCTCACCCGCAGCCAGCGGGTCAGCCACGAGAACCTGCGCCTGCGCGACAAGTACTGGCTGGAGATGGCCGAAGCCTGGTTCGAAGAACAGGCCACGGGGCGCGAGCCCTTCGCGCCGCGCCCGCCCATGTTCACGCCGTTCGAGCTGCGCGGGCTCAGGCTGGAGAACCGGGTCGTCGTTTCGCCCATGGACCAGTATTCGGCGACCGACGGAACGCCCGACAAATGGCACCTGGTGCATTACGGCAGCCGGTCCCTGGGCGGGGCGGCGCTGGTCTATACCGAAATGACCTGCGTTTCGCCGGAAGGCCGCATCACGCCCGGCTGCACCGGCATGTATGCGCCCGAACACGAAACAGCCTGGCGCGAGGTGGTCGACTTCGTGCACGCCAACGGCACCGCGAAGTTCGCCATCCAGCTCGGGCATTCCGGGCCCAAGGGCTCCACCAAGCTGATGTGGGAAGGCATGGACGAGCCGCTGGAGGACGGCAACTGGCCGGTGATGGGCCCGTCGCCGGTGCAATGGTCGCCGGAGAACCAGGTGCCGCACGAAATGACCCGCGCCGACATGGAAACGGTCACGGGGCAGTTCGTGCGCGCGGCGGAAATGTCGGCCCGGGCCGGCTTCGATATGCTGGAACTGCACTACGCCCACGGCTACCTGCTGTCGGCCTTCATCACGCCGGTCACCAACAAGCGCACGGACGAGTACGGCGGCTCGCTGGAAAACCGCATGCGCTACCCGATCGAGCTGTTCCATGCGGTGCGCGCCGTCTGGCCCGACGACAAGCCCATCTCGGTGCGCATCTCGTCCCACGACTGGGTCGGCGATGCGGGCATTCAGCCTCAGGACGCGGTCCGGATTGCGGAGATGCTGAAAGCCGAGGGGGTCGATATCGTCGACGTCTCCGCAGGGCAGACCTCTATCGACGCCGCCCCGGTCTATGGCCGAATGTTCCAGACGCCGTTCTCCGACCGCATCCGCAACGAGGTCGGCATCCCCACCATGGCCGTGGGCAATATCTACGAACCCGACCACGTGAACTCGATCCTGATGGCCGGCCGCGCCGACCTCTGCTGTCTCGCCCGGCCGCATCTGTCCGACCCTTACTGGACGCTGCACGCCGCCGCCCAGCTCGGCTATCGCGACATCGCCTGGCCCAGGCAGTATCTGGCCGGCAAGACCCAGCTGGAGCGCATCGCCGAACGCGAGGCGGAAATGCAGCAGGCGCTGAAGGTATGACCGCGGGCCGGCACGCCATCGTCAGCGGCGGCGGCTCCGGCCTGGGCGCCGCCATCGCGAAGGCGCTGTTGCAACAGGGCGCCCGGGTCACGGTGCTGGGCCGGCAGGCCGCCGCGTTGGAAGCCGTCCTGGCGGGCGACCCCCAGGGCCAGGCGCTGGTCGCCGACGTTACCGAGCGGTCGGGGTTGGACGATGCGCTGGACCGCGCCGCCAAGACCTTCGGCCCGCCGGAAATCGTCGTCGCAAATGCGGGCGCCGCCGACAGCGCCCCGTTCGACAAAGTCGACAGGGCGCATTGGGATCAAATGCTCGCCGTCAACCTGACCGGGGTCTTCAACCTGTTCCAGGCGACGCTGCCGGCGCTGCGCCAGGCGGGCTGGGGCCGGATGATCGCGGTCGCCAGCACCGCCGGTCTCAAAGGGTATGCCTATGTGGCGCCTTATTGCGCCGCCAAGCACGGCACGGTCGGGCTGGTTCGCGCTCTGGCCGCCGAGACGGCGCGCGACGGCGTCACGGTAAACGCGGTCTGCCCGGGATTTGCCGAAACGCCGATGCTGGACCGTTCGATTGCGAACATCGCCAAAACCACCGGCCGGTCGGAGGAAGAAGCGCGCCAGGCGCTCTTGCGCACTAATCCGCAAGGTCGCTTCGTGCAGCCCGAAGAGGTCGCCGACGCGGTGCTGTGGCTGTGCGGCGAACATGCTTCCGCGTTCACGGGCCAGGCCTTGTCGCTGTCGGGCGGGGAGGTGACGCCGTGAACGAAACGGTCTTTCCTGTACAAGCCGACCTGTTTGACGACGAATCGAAGGCGAAACTCAAACTCTGGCTGCGCCTGTTGCGCGCCACCAACAAGGTCTCCCAGGTCCTGCGCCAGCGGGTGCGCCGGGAATACCACACCACCATGCCCCGCTTCGACGTGATGGCGGCCCTGGCGCGATCGCCCGACGGGCTGAAAATGTCGGAACTGTCGCGGTTGCTGATGGTGTCGAACGGAAACGTCACCGGCGTGGTCGACCGCCTGGTCGAGGACGGCCTGCTCGCCCGCGGCCACAGCCCCCACGACCGGCGCGCCAGCGTCGTGCGTCTGACCGAGACGGGCAGGGCGGCCTTCGGCCAGATGGCGGCGGAGCATGAGGAGTGGGTCGACGAGCTTTTCGCGTCGTTGGACCGGGAAACGATCGACGACCTGACCCGGCACCTTGACAGGTTGAACGCCTCACTGAGAGAGGTCGATGCATGACCGATATGCGCAAGTTCAAGCCGAAGCATTTCCTCTGGCGCATGGAGGGCGATGTTGGCGTCGTCACGCTCAACCGGCCCGACCGGAAGAATCCGCTGACCTTCGAGTCCTATGCCGAGCTGCGCGACGCGTTCCGCGCCCTGGTCGAGGCAGACGATGTGAAAGCGGTGGTGATCACCGGCGCCGGCGGGAATTTCTGTTCCGGCGGCGACGTGCACGAAATCATCGGCCCGCTTCTGAAGAAGGACATGAAGGGTCTCTTGGCCTTCACCCGGATGACGGGCGATCTGGTCAAGGCGATCCGGTCCTGCCCCCAGCCGGTGATTGCGGCGGTCGATGGGGTCTGCGTCGGCGCCGGGGCGATGATCGCCCTGGCGGCCGACATGCGGTTGGGCACGCCTGCCGCCAAGACCGCGTTCCTGTTTACCCGTGTCGGCCTCGCCGGCTGCGACATGGGCGCCTGCGCCCTGTTGCCCCGGATGATCGGGCAGGGACGGGCCAGCGAATTGCTGTTCACCGGGCGGTCCATGAGCGCGGAAGAGGGCGAACGCTGGGGCTTCTTCAACCGCCTGTGTGATGCGGCGGACTTGGAGGCCGACGCCCTGGCTGCGGCGGGGAGGTTGGCGGACGGTCCCAGCTTCGGCCACATGATGACCAAGACGATGCTGAACCAGGAATGGGAGATGAGCCTGGACCAGGCGATCGAAGCCGAAGCCCAGGCCCAGGCGATCTGCATGCAGACCAGGGACTTCGGCCGGGCTTACGAGGCCTTCGTCGCGAAGGCCAAGCCGGCGTTCGAGGGAAACTGAGCCCATGGCGGACCGCAGTTTCCTGGACTGGCCGTTTTTCGACAAGCCGCACCGGGCCCTTGCCGCCGATCTGGATGAGTGGGCGGCCGTCAACGCCCGTTCCGATCACGCGGCCGTCGACGTCGCCTGCCGCGCTTACGTCAAGGCCTTGGGCGCCGACGGCTGGCTGCGCCATGCCGCGCCCGATCCGGCCAACCCGGATGCCAGGCATGACGTACGCACTCTCTGTTTGATCCGCGAGACGCTGGCGCGCCATGACGGGTTGGCGGACTTCGCCTTCGCCATGCAGGGCCTGGGCTCCGGCGCGATCGCGCTTGCGGGCACCGACGAACAGCGCCGCAGATGGCTGCCCCGGGTGCGCGCGGGTGAGGCGATCGCGGCCTTCGCGCTCAGCGAACCGGCCTCGGGCTCCGACGTGGCCAGCATCGAACTGGCCGCCGTGCCCTACGGCGACTCCTATGTCCTGAACGGCGAGAAGACCTGGATCTCCAACGGAGGCATCGCGGATCTCTACGTGCTGTTCGCGCGCACCGGCGAAGGGCCCGGCGCGAAGGGCCTGTCGGCCTTCATCGTCGAGCCCACCATGCCCGGGTTCCACGTGGCCGAGCGGTTGGAAACCATCGCGCCTCATCCGCTGGCCCGGCTGGAACTGAAAGACTGCCGGGTCCCCGCCGCCAACCGGATCGGCGCGCCGGGCGAAGGGTTCAAGATCGCAATGCAGGTGCTCGACATCTTCCGGTCGACCGTCGGCGCCGCCGCGCTGGGCTTCGCCCGCCGCGCCTTCGACCTGGCCCTGGAGCGGGCGGCGACGCGCGAATTGTTCGGCGCGCCCATGGCGGAATTGCAGCTGGTCCAGGGCATGCTGGCGGAGATGGCAGTGGATGTGGACGCTGCCGCCCTGCTGGTCTACCGCGCTGCCTGGACCAAGGACCAGGGCGCGGCCCGGGTCAGCCGCGAGGCGTCGATGGCGAAGCTCTTCGCCACCGACCGGGCCCAGGCGGTGATCGACAAGGCTGTGCAGATCCATGGCGGCGACGGGGTGCGGGTCGGCAATCCGGTCGAGGCGCTCTATCGCGAGATCCGGTCGCTGAGGATCTACGAAGGCGCGTCGGAAGTGCAGAAGGTTATCGTCGCCCGCAGCGCCCTGGCCGCCGCCGCGGCCGGCGATGCCTGAGACCGGGAGGAGAGCATTCATGCTGGGACCCAGCGCCCATGTCGACACCTTCGCCCGGGACAACCTGCCCCCGGAAGAGACCTGGCCCGAGATCCTGCTGGACCGGCCGGAGTTTCAGTACCCCGAGCGCCTGAACGCAGCCGTCGAACTGATCGACGCCATGGTGGGCAAGGGCCATGGGTTGAGACCGGCAATCGTGAGCTGGAACGAAAGCTTCACCTACCGCGACCTGATGAAGGCGTCGAACCGCATCGCCCATGTGCTGACGAACGAGATGGGCCTGGTGCCCGGCGCACGGGTGCTGCTGCGCGGCGCCAACAATCCCCGCTTGGTGGCCTGTTGGGCGGGCGTCTTGAAGGCGGGGTTGGTGGCGGTGGCGACCATGCCCCTGCTGCGCGCCGGCGAGTTGAAGGCCATCGTCGAAAAGGGCCAGGTCGAGGCCGCCTTGTGCGACCGGCGTCTGGCCGAAGATATGGAAGCGTGCGCGGCCGACAGCGAGATCCTGAAGCGCGTCCTCTATTTCGACGGCTCGGGCACGGGCGAGGATGACCTGGAAGGGCTGATGGCCCGGGCGTCGCCCCAGTTCGCGCCCGTCGCCACGGGTCGGGACGACGTGGCGTTGCTGGGCTTCACCTCCGGCACCACGGGCAATCCCAAGGCGACCATGCATTTCCACCGGGACATCCTGGCGATCTGCGACGGCTATGCCGGCCAGGTGCTGCAGCCCCATCCGGAGGATATCTTCATCGGCTCGCCGCCCATCGCGTTCACCTTCGGGTTGGGCGGGCTGGTGACCTTTCCCCTGCGCTTCGGCGCGTCGGGCCTGCTGTTGGAGGACGGCCGGCCGCCCAAGCTGATCGAGGCGATCGACCGGTTCCGGCCGACGGTGGTCTTCACCGCGCCCACCGCCTACCGCGCCATTGCCGAGATGGTTCGTTCCGAGCCCAGACGTTGGGACCTTTCCAGCCTGCGCCTGTGCGTTTCCGCAGGCGAGACGCTGCCGCCCGCAGTTTACGATCTGTGGATGGACACTGTCGGGGCCCAGATCCTGGACGGTATCGGGTCAACGGAGATGTTGCATATCTTCATTTCCAACCGCCCCGAAACGGCCGAGCCGGGCACCACCGGCATCCCAGTGCCGGGCTACCGGGCCAAGATCGTCGACGCGGCCATGAACGACGTTTCCGTCGGCGAGCCCGGCTTCCTGGCGGTGCAGGGTCCCACAGGATGTCGTTACCTTGCCGACGAGCGCCAAGCCCGCTACGTGCGCGACGGCTGGAACGTCACCGGCGACGTGATGGCCATGGACGACGACGGGCGGTTTTCCTTCGTGGCGCGGTCCGACGACATGATCGTCTCGTCCGGCTACAACATCTCCGGGCCGGAGGTGGAGAACGCGCTCATGTCCCACGGCGATGTTGTGGAATGCGCCGTGATCGGCGTCCCGGATGAGGAACGGGGCGAGATCGTCCAGGCCCATGTTGTGCTGAAGGAAGGCGTCGACTGGGTCGATGCCACGGTCGCGGCGCTGCAGGACCATGTGAAGGCGACCATCGCGCCCTACAAATACCCGCGCAGCATCGTCTTCACGGACGCCCTGCCGAAGACCCAGACAGGCAAGATCCAGCGTTTTCGCCTGCGCGAAGGCGGTTAGGCGGAGGTTTGGCTCTCATGGAAATGCTCAATCCCAAGACCTGGAAGCCGGCCAAGGGCTATTCCAACGGCGTGGCGGCGGAAGGAAAGCAGATCTTCGTTGCCGGCCAGATCGGATGGGACGAGAACGCCCAATTCCAGACCGACGATTTCGCCGCCCAGGCCGAACAGGCCATGCGCAACGTCGCCGCCGTCCTGGCCGAGGCCGGCGCCGAGCCGCGCCACCTGGTGCGCCTGACCTGGTACGTTGTGGACAAACGCGAATACCTGGATCGGTTGGAGGACCTGGGTGCCGCCTATCGCGCTGTGTTCGGCCGTCACTATCCGGCGATGACCCTGGTGCAGGTTGCGGCCCTGGTGGAAGACCGCGCCAAGGTGGAGATCGAGGCGACGGCGGTGCTGCCGCGCACATAGACTCAACGCACGCGGCAGCCACGCGGTTGGAGACGGCGCGCTGACGCGCGCCTCCTCACCATGAGGGGAGTTTCAACGGGCGACCTCAAATGACACCCTCATGGCTCGGGAAAGCGGCGAAGCCGCCGTCCGGGCCTTGCCATCTTCCGCGGCCGACGTGGCGACAGCGGATCTCATGAACCTCGACGGCCGGCATCTGCCCGGACAGTGCATTGTTTGACGCCGACGGTGCGGCTATCGTGATCCATGAGGGGCCGGACGACCACCGTACCGATCCCGCCGGTGCAGCCGGGCCGCGGATCGCCTGCGGGGTCATCAGGCGTTAGGAGATCAATCCGGATAGGGTGCCGTGATGGCCGCGAAACAACCCGCCAGAAAGAGAAAACCCCCGGCCGGGATCGAAAAGCGCATTGTCGATACGGCGCTGGAGGAAGCGGAACGCGTCGGCTGGTCCGAAGTCCAGCTCAGCAGCGTCGCCGCGCGGCTGGACATCTCGCTGGCCGAGATCGAAAGCCGTTTCCGCGACAAGGACGCGGTGGCGAACGCGCTGTTTGACCGCGCCTGGCAGGCAATGCTGCAGCCCGTGGCCGACGACTTCGCCGACTGGCGGGCGCAGGACCGCCTCTTTTTCCTGCTGATGCGCTGGTTCGACGCGCTGGCGCCCCACCGGACTGTTGCGGTGGAGATGCTGCAGGACAAGCTCTACCCCTCCCACCCGCATCACTGGGTGCCGATGATCTTCAACCTGTCGCGCACAATTCACTGGCTGCGCGACGCGGCGCTGCTGGACGCCGGCGGCCGCCGGCGCCAGGTCGAGGAAATCGGGCTCAGCGGCCTGTTTCTCGCAACGCTGCGGGTCTGGGCCCGGGACGACAGCGACGGACAGGCCCGCACCCGGGATTATCTTGAAACCCGGTTGTCCCGGGCGGACCGGCTGATGGCGCGCTGGTTCAGGGGTCCAGGCGACTGAGTGACTATTCCGTGGGGTAGGGCCCGTCGGCGAACCGCGTTGCGTGATAGCCCTTCGCACCGACCGCCCGTGCAAGAGGGCTCTGCATGTCGTCGCCGGTTTGCAGGCGTCTTATGACCGAGGCGAAGTCGAAGGTCGGCCGCCAGTCCAGGTCGGCCCGCGCCCGGGCGTTGTCGTAGACCCGGTCGATGCCGGGGAACATGGTCCACCCGCGGGACGCGTAGACGGGTTCGTAATCCGGCACCCGTCGTTTGACGACGGCCGGGGCATGTGCGCGCAGCTCGGCCAGGTCGCCCCCTTCGAACGGCGTGGTGGCGCTGATGATATAGCGCCCGAACCTGATCGTCTCGGCGCGCTCCAGCGCCTTGAGATGGGCGTCGGTCGCATCGGCGACATCGACGCGGCGAAACAGGAACTCGTTGGCTTTGACGTTTTCGTCCTCGTAACCGTCGCGGACCGCCTTGCTGTCGTCCTCCTCGGGAAAGAAGCGCGACGTTCTCAACACCGCGACCGGCAGGCCGTGGCGGTGGCTGAACAGTTCGCACAGATCCTCCGCCGCGGCTTTGGTGACGCCGTAGATGTTCCGCGGCACCGGCGTCACGTCCTCGGTGATCCAGGCCGCCGGCGCGCCTTCCGGCGGCTGCAGGGCGCGCCCGAAGACGCTGGTCGTGCTGGTGAAGACGAAGGCCTTCACGCCGGCGGCGACCGCTTCTTCCAGCAGATTGAGCGTGCCGGTGATGTTGGTGTCGACGAAGTCCTGCCGGCCGTGCGTGGCCACGTGCGGCTTGTGCAGCGTCGCGGCATGGATGACGGCGTCGACGCCCGCCATGGCTGACGAAACGAAAGCGCGGTCGGCGACCGATCCCACACGGCTGGTGAAGGGCGAGGGCAGGATGTCGACACCGGCGGCATTTCGATCCGCCTGCCGCAGGGTCCGCATGATCGCTTCGCCCAGGTGCCCCGAACTGCCGGTGACCAGGATCTTCATCGCCTGCGTTTAGCACAGTCCCGCATCGGCAACACCCTCGCCGAAGCCCATATTCCTCGGCGAGCTTGACGTGCCGAAATGCTCTCACAATGTCATTTGCGGTGTGTGATCTTCGGTGTATCACAGTCGCAAGGCGACCACCTTGCGTGCAGGCAAGGGCGCACGGGTTTGTCGGGGTGGACAGCGTGCTGGTCGCGGGCAAAAGGGACATTGCGATGACTGCAGATTTCGAGGCGGCGGACGCCGCGGATTTCGGCGCGGCCTGGTCGGGCTTTCGGCCGGGCATCTGGCAGAACCAGATCGACGTCCGTGACTTTATCCAGGCCAACTATGCGCCCTATGAAGGCGACGACGCTTTTCTGGCCGGGCCCACGGCGCGCACCCGCGCCATGTGGGACATGGTCCTGGATCTTTACCGCCAGGAGGTGACGAAGGGCGTCCTGGACGTGGCGAACGACGTCGGCTCCTCGCCGGTCGCGCACGGGCCCGGCTATATCGACCGCGACAACGAGCTGATCGTGGGCCTGCAGACCGACGCGCCGTTGAAGCGGGCGATCTTCCCCTTCGGCGGCATCCGCATGGTTCAGGCCGGCCTTGAGGCCTACGGCTTCGACTCCGATGCGCGGATCGAGTCAATTTTTGCCAATTACCGCAAGGACCATAACCAGGGCGTTTTCGACGCCTATACCACCGAGATCCGGAATGCGCGGCGCAGCCACATTGTGACCGGCTTACCCGACGCCTACGGCCGCGGTCGCATCATCGGAGACTACCGGCGAGTTGCGCTATACGGCGTCGACCGCCTGATCGCCGACAAGGAGGTCCAGCGCCAGTCGCTGGAGGTGGACAAGATCACCGAGGACGTAATCCGGCTGCGCGAGGAGATCGCCGACCAGATCAAGGCCCTGGGCGAGCTGAAGCAGATGGCCGCCGCCTACGGTTTCGACATATCCCGGCCGGCGGCCACTGCGGCCGAGGCGGTGCAGTGGGTCTATTTTGGCTACCTGGGCGCGATCAAGGACCAGAACGGCGCGGCAATGTCGCTGGGCCGGGTCTCCACTTTCCTTGACGTCTATGTGGAACGCGACATGGCTGCGGGCACCCTCAGCGAGGAACGGGCCCAGGAGCTGATCGACGATTTCGTCATCAAGCTGCGCATCGTCCGGTTCCTGCGCACGCCCGACTACAACCAGCTTTTCACCGGCGATCCTGTCTGGGTCACCGAGTGCATCGGCGGCATGGGCGAGGACGGCCGCACGCTGGTCACGAAATCCAGCTTCAGGTTCCTGCAGACTCTCCACAATCTGGGACCTGCGCCCGAGCCGAACCTGACCGTCTTGTGGTCGCCGGAACTGCCGGAGCCGTTCAAGGCGTTCTGCGCCCGGACTTCGATCCAGTCGAGCTCGATCCAGTACGAAAGCGACGAGCTGATGCGGCCCTACTGGGGCGACGATTACGGCATCGCATGTTGCGTGTCCGCCATGCGCATCGGTAAGCAAATGCAGTTCTTCGGCGCGCGCGTGAACCTTGCGAAGGCGCTGCTCTATGCGATCAACGGCGGACGCGACGAGATCAGCGGCGCCCAGGTCGGCCCCGCCATCGATCCCGTGGCCACGGACGTTCTGGGCTACGAGGAGGTGCTGGAGAAGTTCGAGGTCATGCTGGAATGGCTGGCCAAGACCTACGTCAACGCGCTGAACGTCATCCATTACATGCATGACAAGTATAACTACGAGCGCCTTGAAATGGCGCTGCACGACCGCGACGTCTTCCGCACCATGGCGTGCGGCATCGCCGGCCTGTCGGTGGTCGCTGACAGCCTGTCGGCCATCAAGTACGCCAGGGTGCGCCCGGTGCGTGACGAGCGCGGCATGGCCGTCGATTTCGAAACCGACGGCGAATTCCCGACCTTCGGCAACAACGACGACCGGGTGGACGATATCGCCGTCTGGCTGGTTCGCGCGATGATGCGGAAGATCCGCAAGAACCCCACCTATCGAGACGCCGTCCACACCCAGTCGGTTCTAACCATCACGTCCAACGTGGTTTACGGCAAGAACACGGGCAGCACGCCGGACGGCCGCAAGGCCGGCGAACCCTTCGCCCCGGGCGCGAACCCCATGCACGGACGCGACACCCACGGCGCCGTCGCGGCCGGCGCGTCCGTGGCCAAGCTGCCCTACGAGGATTCCCAGGACGGCATTTCCTACACTTTCTCGATCGTGCCGGGTGCGCTTGGCCGCACCGAAGGGGATCAGATCGCGAACCTGATCACGCTGTTGGACTCCTACAACGAGCACAACGGCCACCATATCAACGTGAACGTCCTGGACCGGGAAACCCTGATCGATGCGATGGAACATCCGGAAAACCATCCGCAGCTCACCGTGCGGGTTTCCGGCTATGCGGTGAATTTCATCAAGCTGACCCGCGAGCAGCAGGAAGAGGTCATCCACCGCACTTTCCACACCATGGTGGCCGCGCGCGAGGGCGTGGAAAGACGCCACGGCGTGGAGACCGGCAGTCCCGAAGGCGCCGGCATGGAAGCGGCGGAGTAGGGCGCGCGTTCCCATGACCGTCGAACGGCCACCACGCGTCGGCGTGGAGACGCCGCTGGCCGGAAGCCGGTTCGAACTCCACTATGCCGATGGCGAAAAGCCGGGTGTCAGAGTCGACCCCGACGGGATCGAAGGCTACGTCCATTCCTGCGAGACCTGCGGCACCCTGGACGGGCCGGGAATGCGTTATGTCCTGTTCCTGACCGGATGCCAGCTTCGCTGTCAGTACTGCCACAACCCGGACACATGGCACCTCAAGCATGGCCGCAAGACCACCGTGCAGGAGGTCATGGCCGAGATCGGCAAGTACGCGGATTTTCTCAACCGATACAAAGGCGGGGTGACCGTCAGCGGCGGGGAACCGCTGGTCCAGACCGCCTTCCTGGCCCGGATCCTGCGCCGCTGCAAGGAGCTGGGGCTGCATACCGCATTGGACACCAATGGCTATCTGGGCCACCGGGTCCGGGGCCAGTTGATGGAGGACATCGACCTCTTCCTGTTGGATCTGAAGTCCTGGGACCGCGAGACCTACGTGGCCCTGACCGGCGTGGATCCTGGTCCGACATTTGAATTCGCCCGACGTCTTTCGGAGTCAGGCAAAGCGATGTGGGTCCGATTCGTCCTGGTTCCGGGCCTGACGGATGCCGAGGACAATGTGGAGGGTCTCGCAGAGTTCGTCGCGACTCTGAATGGTGTCGAACGGGTCGAGGTGCTGCCGTTCCACAAGATGGGCGAGTACAAGTGGCGGGAACTGGGATTGAAGTACCGACTTGCGGAGACGGAGCCGCCCACGCCTGCATTGTTGGAGCGGGTCCGAGAGCAGTTCGCCGCACGTGGAGTAACCGTCGTATAAACCCGAACCCCCTCACCCCAACCACTCTCCCCCCTGGGGCGAGGGGCTTTTGGTGCCCTTCTCCCCCGGGGGGAGAAGGTGGCCCGAAGGGCCGGATGAGGGGGTTCCGGTCCCCGATCTACTCCGGCGCCATACCTTTCTTCGCCAACTCGTCGATCGCCTTCTGGCTCTTTTTCAGATGCCCCAGCCCCATGCCGCGCAGCACGTGCGGGGCCTTGGTGAACTGAATGTTCTCGTATCCGACGATCTCGATCCGGTTGCCCCAGGGGTCCAGGAAGTCCAGGAACGGCCCGGGCAGGATCTCCACGCCCATTGCGTCAAGCGTGCGTTTGACCGCCTCCTTGTCGTCGACCACCAGGCCCAGATGCCGCGCGTCGTCCGGGGCCTGGCGTCGGCCCTTGGTGAAGTTGATGAACTGGTCCCCCAGATAGATGAAAGCGGCGGTCTCGCTTTTCGATGTCACCTGGAATTCGACCAGCCGGCCGTAGAATTCCAGCGCCGCGTCGATGTCATCCACCTCCAGCGCTACGTGGTTGAAGCCCAGGGCGCGCGCCTTCCCTCTCTCGGTCATCGCTTTCTCCATTTGTCCGCACCGTGCTGCAGGTCATATCGGCGCTGCGGATCAGAAGTGCAATGGCGCGGCTGGGCGGCAATAATGCGGAATGGACACTGAAGAAACCGGACTGGCGCCGTTTCCGGACGGCGCTGCCTTCATCGAGGGCGAATACGTCCCGATCGCGCAGGCGCGCATCCCGATCCTGGACTGGGGATTCTTACGATCGGACGCGACCTACGATGTGGTTCATGTCTGGGAGGGACGTTTCTTTCGCCTGGACGATCATCTCGACCGGTTTCGCAGAGGCGTCGGCCGCCTGCAGATGACCTGTCCTTATGACGCAGACGACATCCGCGCCATCCTCAACCGCTGCGTGGCGTTGGCCGGCCTGGACCGGGCCTACGTGGAAATGATCTGCACCCGCGGGACCCCGCGGCCCGGGTCGCGCGATCCACGTGACTGCGTCAACGCCTTCTACGCATTTGCCATCCCGTTTGTCTCCATTGCCACGCCACAGCAGCTCGAACACGGTCTGCACCTTGTCGTCAGCGAGATCCAGCGGATCCAGCCCGAGGCCGTGGATCCCACGATCAAGAACTACCACTGGCTGGATCTGACCGCGGGCCTGTTGGAGGCCTACAAACGCGGGGGCGAGACCGGCGTTCTGGTCGATGGCGCGGGCAACCTGGTGGAGGGGCCTGGTTTCAATATCTTCGCCGTTTTCGGCCGGACCGTCGTGACGCCCCGGCGGGGCGCGCTGGAAGGTATCACCCGTCGCACCGTGATCGACCTGGCGCGGCAATGCGGCCTTCAGGTGGATGTGTGTCCCTTGCCGGCGGTGCAGGCCCGCGCCGCCAACGAGACCTTCATCACCAGCACTGCCGGCGGGATCATGCCGGTAACCCGGATCGACGGCGGACCCGTTGGCGCGGGTGATCCTGGTCCCGTCTTCCGGCAGTTGAACGATGCCTATTGGGCAGCGCATGCCGACCCACGGTTTGCGACGCCGGTCGACTATTCCGCTGCCTCGTCGCGGGAAGTGGGTTAGCCGGCCTTAGAAGATGTGCTTGCGATAGAACATCGCTTCGCAGGTGCAGTGGTCGGTGCGTTCGGAGCATTTGAACTCGTTTCGGTCGCAGCGTTCCTTCCAGAACGAGTCGAGCTTCACCCACAGGTCGAAACCCAGCTTCTCCATCCACCGGTCGACGTTCGCGACCTTGGGGCCCCGCTTGAAGGTCACGATCAGTTTGTCCGCGCCCAGCCCGATCAGGGTGTCGTGGGCGGCGCGCATCAGTTTTGTCCCAACGCCTTTGCCTTGGAAGTCCGGGTCGGTGATCACCGTCTGGATCACGCCCAGCACGCCCTTTGAGTCCGCGTCCTGCAATTCCTCCGGGACATCCACCAGGCGATTGTCCACATAGGTCGCCAGTTCGCCGGCGGCCAGCAGCCGTCCGCGCACGAATCCCAGGACCTGGTCTTCGTTTTCAACCGCCAGCAACAGCACCCCGCCCGTCTTACGTTTGATCAGCGACGGGTTCTCGAAGAAACCGGCGCCCAAGACGCGGTCTGCGAGTCGGATGACGGCCTGCTGGCGGTCCGGTGCAAATTCTTCGATATGCACTCAAATCCCCTTCCCAGGGAGAGACCAGGCGCCATTCTATGGGACGCCGGCCGATCCTCCAACTGTAGGTTCTCCCAGTCCCGCTTTCGGGCCGATGCCGGGTCGGCTACGATCCGCGCGCCTTGAATTGGAATGGAAGCGGGAATGGACGCGCCGGTTAGGATTATTCAGGTCGGGTTGGGTCCTTGGGGCCGGAACTGGGCCAGGAACGTGGTGCCCGAAGTGTCGGCGGTCGAGCCCGTCGCCTGGGTCGACGCGTCGCCGGATGCGCGGTCTAAGGCCATCGCCGAACTGTCCTTGCCGCCCGATCGCATCTACGCAACGTTGGACGAGGCCGCGGCCGCTGTTCCGGCCGACGGTGTCCTGGGGACCGTGGCGCTTGCGGCCCACGTGGAGGTTGCCGATCGATGCGTCGCCCTGGGCAAGCATCTGTTGATCGAGAAGCCCTTCGCGCCGTCCGCGGCGGAGGGCGCCCGACTGGCCGCAGCGGCGGCCGGTGCCGGCTTGGTGCTCAATGTCAGCCAGAACTACCGCTTCTATCCGGCGGTCGCCAAGGCGATGGCGCTGGTGGGGCAGGGCGATCACGGGCCGCTTCTGACGGCGGACATCGAATTCCATCAATACGCGCCCGACATCGGCTACCGCTACTATGCGCTGCCCGACCCGTTGTTGGGCGACATGTTTATCCATCTGTTCGACCTGATCCGCCTGATCCTGGGTCAGGAACCGGCGGAGGTCGCCTGCTGGACCTGGAACCCGCCCGACAGTCCCTTTACCTTCGATCCTTCGGGCACCGTCTTGATCAAGCTCGCCGGCGGCGCGGTCGTGACCCTGCGCGGCTCCTGGCTCAGCCGCGAGCCGCGCACCGCATGGGCCGGCAATTGGCGCATCCAGTGCGGGGAGGGCGTCATCGGCTTTACGTCGCGGTCCTCGGGCGACACGTCGCTGGATGCCGACATCGTCAGCCTGCGGCCCTTGGGCGGGGACGAGAACGATGTGCCTCTGGACTCCATGGGTCTCTACGGCCGCTACGGCACGCTGGACGCGTTTGCCCGCATGGTGCGCGGCGCGCCGGCTTCGCCGCAGGTCTCCACAGCCGCAGACAATGTGAAGAGCCTGTCCTTGATGGAAGCGGCGATCCGATCGGCCGCGGCCGGCGGCGAGGTTGTGCGGCTTTCCGACAAGAGCGATTGACAGTCTTCGGCTGCAGCCACGCCCTTCGTGACGGCGGCTCCGCCGCCTCCTCAGGGTGAGGGGATTGTTACTGTCTACGTTCCAAATAACTCCCCTCATGCTGAGGAGCCGCGCCGAGAGGCGGGGCGTCACGAAGCACGTGGCTGCCAACCGCACCGAGGCAGGCCGCAACAAGGTACATTTTGTGTAGTACACGGACCCAGTGTCCGGTGCTAACGTCGGTGTCGAAGGAGGGCCGCGGCCATGAAAACCTATGGGCAGTTCTGTCCCGTCGCCAAGGCGGCGGAGATCTTCTGCGAACGCTGGACGGCGTTGATCCTGCGCGATCTTTGCCTGGGCGCCACCCGCTTTTCCGAGTTGCAGCGCGGTGTTCCGCTGATGTCGCCGACGTTGTTGTCGCGCCGCCTGAAAGAACTGGAGGCCGAAGGCATCGTCGAACGCCGCCCCGCGCCGTCGGGCCGCGGTCATGGCTATCACCTCACACCCGCGGGCGAGGAATTCGTGCCCATCGTTCTCGCGCTGGGCACCTGGGGCCAGCGCTGGGCCCGGCGCGAGCTGGCCGAGCACGAGGTCGACCTTCGCCTGTTGGTCTGGGCGCTGGAGCGCGGTGCCGACGCGCAGGCCTTTGGCGACCGGCGCACGCTGGTGCAGCTTGAATTCACCGACCAGCCCAAGTCCAAGCGGATCTGGTGGTTCCTGAACGATCAGGGACGCACCGATCTTTGCGTCCACGACCCCGGATTCGACGTGGACCTCTATCTCTGGGCCAGCCTGCCCGACATGGTCCGCATCTGGCGCGGCGATCTCAGCTATACCGGGGCCTTGAACGGCGGCCAGTTGGACGTCCAGGGCGCCTCGGCTCTGCGGCGAAAAGTGCGGCAATGGCTGGGGATCAGCAGCTTAGCCCACGTCAAATCGGCCCGTGCCGCCTGACGTTCCCGGCCGCGCTTGACAGCCAACCGACGGCGGCATCAGACTCCTCGAATCACAAGAAAACCGGGTCGCCGGCGCGGCGCCTTTTCTGCCTGCCGGGCGGCCCCGCCTTGGGAGGAGTTACATGGGCATATTCCGCAAGCCGGCCTTGGCGCTGGCCACTGCGCTGGCATTGGCCGTCCCCGCATGGTCCGCCGGCGCCGCCGACACCATCCGTATCGCCTTTATCGACCCGCTATCCGGACCATTCGCCACCACCGGGGAATCAGGCCTCAGGTCGTTCCAGTACGCGGTCGAGGAGCTGGTCAACAAGAAGGGCGGCGTCCTGGGCGGGCGACAGTTCGAGTTCGTGCCCATGGACAACAAGATCAGCCCCAAGGAAAGCCTGATCCAGCTGAAGCGCGCCATCAGCGAGGGCATTCAGTTCATCGCCCAGGGCAACAGCTCCGGCGTCGCCAATGCGCTGACGGATGCAATCAACAAACACAACCGGCGCAATCCCGAAGCCCGCGTCCTGTTCCTGAACTATTCGGCGGTCGATCCGGCGCTGACCAACGACAAGTGCAATTTCTGGCATTTCCGGTTCGACGCCAACGCCGACATTAAGATGGACGCCCTGACCGACGTGATCGCCAAGGACCAGTCGATCAAGAAGATCTACATCATCGGCCAGGACTATTCCTTCGGGAAAGCGGTGGCCGCGGCGGCGGTGCGGTTCATCGGCGAGAAACGCCCCGACATCGAAATCGTCGGCAACGAGCTGCACCCAATCGGCAAGGTCAAGGACTTCACGCCCTACGCCACCAAGATCAAGGCCTCGGGCGCCGATGCGATCATCACCGGCAACTGGGGCGCGGACATGGTGGGCCTGGGCAAGTCCATCATCGATGCCGGCGTCGACTCGCCGATCTACACCTACTACGCCGCCTATGACGGCATCACCGCCACCTTCGCGGACAAGGGCGTCGGCGTGATCCGGCTGGTGCATGAGGGCCAGTACAACCCGCCCTCGGAGGCGTACGAGACCTACAACAAGGGTTTCAAGCAGGCCTATCCGGACAAGGACCAGAACCAGCCGCGCATCGTCAACGTCATCCAGATGCTGGCCAAGGCCATAGACAAGGCGGGCTCGACCGACCCCGTCGCGGTCGCCAGGTCGCTGGAGGGCATGGAGATGATGTCCATGCAGGGCAGCAAGCTCTACATGCGGCCCAGCGACCACCAGATGATCCAGGACATCCACATCTCCGTGCAAAGCCGCGACGACATCAAAGTCGATGCGGACAATTCCGGCTTCGGCATGGTGACGGAATCCACGGTGGCTATGGCAGGGGCGGACAGTCCGACCACCTGTCAGATGGATCGCCCGGAAGGGTGAGCCGCGTCGTGCAACGGCCGGGACGGAAAAGCCGCCCCGGCCGCGTGATGCCGATACAGGGATCGAAGGTCGCGGGGGCGGAGCCGGCCGGTGCTTGAGTTGGTGACCTTTTCCCTGTTGAACGGGCTGGTGACGGGCCTGTTGCTGTTCATGCTGTCCAGCGGGCTCACGCTCATATTCTCCATGATGGGCGTGCTGAACTTCGCGCATGCCAGCTTCTACATGCTGGGCGCCTATTTCGCCTACACGATCAGCGGCTACATGGGGTTCTGGACCGGGCTGATCGTGGCGCCGGTGCTGGTCGGCCTGGTCGGCGCGCTGGTGCAGCGTTACGGCCTGCGCTATGTGCACCGCTGGGGCCACGTGGCCGAGCTGGTCTTCACCTTCGGCCTGGCCTTCCTGATCGAGGAAATCGTGCAGTTCATTTGGGGCCGGGCCACCAAGGCCTATCACGAACCGGAGATCCTTCAGTTCCCGCTGTTCACGCTGTTCGGCCAGGATTTCCCCGCCTACAGGGCCTTCATGATCTTCGTCTCGGTGGGAATCTTTGTCGCGCTGTTGACCGTTCTGACCCGAACCCGCGTGGGGCTGATCATCCAGGCGGCGATCACCCATCCTGCCACCGTCGCCAACCTGGGCCACAACGTGCCGCTGGTCTTCATGGCGGTCTTCGGCGTCGGCGCGGGCCTGGCGGGGCTTGCCGGGGTGATCGCGGGGCCGGCGCTGGGCACTTTTCCCGGCATGGCCTTCGTGCTGGGCAGCATCGTCTTCGTTGTGATCGTGGTCGGTGGGCTGGGCTCGCTGGGCGGCGCGCTGGTCGCCTCGCTGCTGATCGGCTGGCTGCAGACCTTCGCGATCGCCATCAACGTATCGGTCAGCGACCTGACCGATCTTCTGGGACTCAGCTTCGATGCGGAGCATGCATTGCGCGATCTCTGGTCGCTGACTTTGCCCCAGGTCGCGCCGATCCTGCCTTATCTGTTGTTGATCCTGATCCTGATCTTCCGGCCCACCGGCCTGATGGGGCGGCGCGAGACATGAGCGAGGCGAGCCTTCCGCACCTGCGTGCACAGAGCGGACCGGCCATCTGGAGGCTGGGCGTCTGGGCCGCCGCCGCGGTGGTGCTGGCCGTGCTGCCCATGGTCTTTTCCTCGCCGGTTTCGGTGACGATCCTGAACCAGATGGGGATCTCCATCGTCTTTGCTCTCAGCTACAACATGCTGCTGGGCCAGGGCGGCATGCTGTCTTTCGGCCACGCGGTCTATTTCGGGCTGGGCGGGTTCCTGGCGGTCCATGTGATGAACTTCGTGGAATATGACGGCTGGATCATTCCGCTGCCGCTGTTGCCGTTCATCGGCGGGCTGTTCGGCCTTCTGTTCGGGATCTTCATCGGCAGCTTTTCCACCCGCCGGGCCGGCACGGTGTTCGCCATGATCTCGCTGGGCGTCGGCGAGCTGGTGGCCGCCTGTTCCATCATCTTCGTCGCCTTCTTCGGCGGCGAGGAGGGCGTCAGCGGCGACCGAACCATGGGGCCGCCGGTTTTCGGTGTGGAGTTCCTACGGGAGATCGAGGTCTACTACCTCACAGCCGTTATCGTCCTGATTGCCGCGGCCCTGATGTATCTGTTCTCCCGCACGCCGGCGGGCCGCATGGCGAACGCCGTGCGCGACAACCAGGAACGGGCCGAGTTCGTCGGCTATAGCCAGCGCACGGTACGTTTCATCTCTTTCTGCGCCGCAGGCTTCTTCGCCGGCGTCGCGGGCGGGCTGTTCGCGATCAATTACGAGATCCTGACCGAAGAAAACCTGAACCTTCCAACGTCGGGCTGGGTTCTGCTGATGGCCTATATCGGCGGCGTCGGCTATTTCATCGGGCCGATCGTCGGCGCGGTGCTGCTGACCCTGTTGCAGACGGTGATCAGCAACCACACCGAGATCTGGCTGCTTTACGTTGGCATCCTGTTCGTCCTGACCGTCATGTACATGCCCACGGGCCTTACCGGGCTGATCATGATGCACGGGCCCGCCTGGCGCGCCGGGCGCCTGGGCGCGCTGGCCGTGCCCTATGCCAAGCTCTCCGCGACGCTGGCGGCGTTCCTGGTCGGCGCAGTCTCGTTGCTGGAGATGGTGCATCACCTGAACGCCGGCGTCTTCGGCGCGTCGACCACGAACCTGTTCGGCGTCGAGGTCGATTATCACACCGTTGCGCCGTGGATTGTGGCCGTCGTCCTGACCGGTGCGGGCGCATTCGGGACCTGGAAGCTGGCGCCGGGCCTGCGCGCGGTCTGGCAGCAGGTCAACGACTTCTCCCGGCCGGGGACAGGTCCATGACCGCGGCGCTGCGGCTGGACGGCGTCCGCAAGAGCTTCGGCGTGACCGAGATTCTGCGGGGGGTGGATCTGGAAGTGCGGGCCGGCGAGCGGCACGCCCTGATCGGACCGAACGGCGCCGGCAAGTCCACGCTGTTCAACCTGATCAGCGGCAAATACGCGCGCACCGCCGGCAACATCAGCCTCAACGGCACGGACATCTCCGGTCTGGAGCCCTATGCGATCAACCGTCTGGGCCTCAGCCGCAGCTTTCAGATCACCAACATCTTCCCGCGCCTCAGCGTGTTCGAGAACGTGCGCTGCGCGCTGCTGTGGTCCATGGGCTACCGCTACTCGTTCTGGCACCTGGTCGACCGCCAGGCCGAACTCAACGGCCGCGTGCGAGACGTGCTGGAGGATATCGGCCTGGCCGACCGCATGCAGGTGCCTGCGGGCGTGTTGACTTATGCCGAGCAGCGCACGCTGGAAATCGGCATCACCATCGCGTCAGGCGCCGACGTGATCCTTTTGGACGAACCCACCGCGGGCATGAGCGCGTCGGAGACCAAGCAGGTCGTTGCCCTGATCCGGCGCATCAGCGCAGGCCGTACCCTGCTGATGGTCGAGCACGACATGGGCGTGGTGTTCGATCTGGCGGACCGGATCTCGGTGCTGGTCTACGGACAGATCATCGCCAGCGACACGCCGGCGACCGTGCGCGCCGACCCGGCGGTGCAAGAGGCCTATCTGGGCGCGGAGGCCCACTGAGATGCTTCAGGTCCGCGACCTTCACGCCTATTACGGCAAGAGCCACATCCTGCAGGGCGTTGCGCTGGAAGTGGGAGACGGCGAGATCGTCAGCCTCTTGGGCCGCAACGGGGTGGGGCGGTCGACCACCTGCAAGGCGGTGATGGGCGAGGTGCGGCCGGTCGGTTCGATCCGCTTCCGCGACGCCGAGCTGGCCGGCCGCAAGCCGCACGAGATCGCCCGGGCCGGCATCGGCTACGTTCCGGAAAACCGCGACGTCTTCCCGATGCTGACCGTGCGTCAGAACCTTGTGCTGGGCCAGAAACGCGCCAACGGCGGCGGCCGCTGGTCGATGGAGGACATGTTCGCGATCTTCCCCAACCTGAAGGAACGCGCCGACGTGCCCGGCGGCGCGCTGTCGGGCGGTGAACAGCAGATGCTGACCATCTGCCGCACTTTGATGGGCGACCCGGACCTGATCATGATCGACGAACCGACCGAGGGCCTGTCGCCCCAGATGGTCGAACGCGTCGCCGACCTGTTGGAACGCATCGCTGTGCGCGGGGTGGCGATCCTGCTGGTGGAACAGAAGCTGACGATCGCCTTGCGCATCGCGCGCCGGGTCTATGTTATGGGCCACGGCCGCATCGTCTTCGAAGGCACCCCCGACGCGCTCCGCGCCGACGAGGCGGTGCGCCGGGAATGGCTGGAGGTATAGGTGTTAGTCCCCCTCATCCCAGTTGTTTCCTTCTCCCCGGTTGGGAGAAGGCGGCCCGAAGGGCCGGATGAGGGGGTTCGGCAGACAAGGGAATCCACATGACCGCAGTTGAATACAAAACCGTCGACGGTGTCGCGGTGCTGACCATGAACAACCCTCCAGTCAATGGCCTGGGCGCCAACCTCCGGTCGGGTCTGGCGGACGCGCTGGACCGGGCGCTGTCCGATCCCGCTGTCGTCGCACTCGTCCTGATCGGGGCCGGCCGCATGTTCAGCGCCGGCGCGGACATCCGGGAATTCGGGCAGCCGCCGGCCGAAGGCGTGGCGATCCTGCCGGACCTGATCGACCGGATCGAAGCCTGCGACAAGCCTGTGGTTGCGGCCATTCACGGCGTCGCCGCGGGCGGCGGTCTGGAGCTGGCCTTGGGCTGTCACATCAGGGTCGCGGACTCAAAGGCGCGGGTCGGCCTGCCCGAGGTGACCCTGGGCATCATTCCCGGCGCCGGCGGCACCCAGCGCCTGCCGCGCCTGACCGGCGTCGCGCAAGCGCTCGATCTGATCGTCTCCGCCACGTTGGTCCCGGCGTCGAAAGGCCGCGCGCTGGGCATTCTTGACGAGATTGCTGAGGGCGACCTGGAAACCGCCGCCGTTGCCGCGGCCCGCACCGCGGCGCAGTCTGGTGCAATCCGGCGCACCTGCGATCAGGAAGACGCCCTGGCCGACGCGCGCGACAATCCCGGCCTCTACGACGACTTCCGGACCAAGATCGCCCGACGCGCCCGGGGCATGCGGGCGCCCTATGCCGCCATCCAGTGCGTTCAGGCGGCGGTGGATTTGCCTTTCGCGGAAGGCCAGGAACGGGAGCGCGCGACCTTCCGCGATCTGGTCGACGGCGACGAGGCCCGCGCCATGCGGCACGCCTTCTTCGCCGAACGCGAGGTGCGCAAGATCCCCGACGTGCCCGCCGACACGGCAATCAAGCCGATCGAACGGGCGGCGGTGATCGGCTGCGGCACCATGGGCGGCGGCATCGCGATGAATTTCGCCAATGCCGGCACTCCGGTCACCGTCGTGGAGACCGGCGACGAGGCCCTTGGAAAGGGCCTGGAGACCGTGCGCCGCAACTACGCCGCCACGGTCGCGAAAGGCCGTCTCTCTCAGGACCAGATGGACCGAAGGATGGCGGCGATCACCGGCACAACCGATTTCGAGGCCATTGCCGATGCGGACATCGTCATCGAGGCTGTGTTCGAGGAGATGGACCTGAAGCAGGAGGTGTTCCGGACGCTGGACAGGGTCTGCAAGCCCGGCGCGGTCATGGCGTCGAACACCTCGATGCTGGACATCGACAAGATCGCCGCGGTCACCGCCCGGCCGGAGGCGGTGATCGGCACCCACTTCTTCAGCCCCGCCAACGTCATGAAGCTGATGGAGAATGTCCGCGGCAAGGCCTCATCGCACGAAACCATCGCCACGGTGATGGACCTGTCGGCGAAGCTGGGCAAGGTCGGCGTGCTGGTGGGCGTGTGCGACGGCTTCGTCGGCAACCGCATGCTGGGCCCCTACACCCGCGAGGCCAAGTTCCTGCTGGAAGAAGGCGCCTGGCCCCAGGACGTGGACAAGGCGCTTTACGATTTCGGCTTTCCCATGGGCCCCTTCGCCATGCTGGATCTGGCCGGCAACGACGTGGGCTGGCGCATCCGAAAACGCCAGCGCGCCGAGAAGCCCAGCAATCTGCGCTACTCCCACATCGCCGACCGCATTTGCGAGCGCGGCCGCTTCGGCCAGAAGACCGGCGCCGGCTGGTACCGCTACGAGCCGGGCAGCCGCACGCCCATCCCCGACCCGGAGGTGGAGGAGATCATCGTTCAGGCCTCGAAGGAGCAGGGCATCGCCCGGCGCACTTTCACCGCCGAGGAGATCGTCGAACGATGCCTCTATCCGCTGATCAACGAAGGTGCCCGGATCCTGGAGGAGGGCATCGCCATCCGCGCCAGCGACGTGGACGTGGTCTGGATGAACGGTTACGGCTTCCCACGCTATCGCGGCGGCCCGATGTTTTATGCCGACACGGTCGGGGTGGGGCGCGTTTACGAACGCATGGCCGCGTTCCACGCCGAGCATGGGGAGCTGATGAAACCCGCGCCGCTGTTGGAACGGCTGGCGAAGGAGGGGGGACGGTTCGGTGCGTTGTGACTTTGAACCCCGGCACCAGAACGCCCTCATCCAACCCTTCGGGCCACCTTCTCCCCGTAGGGGAGAAGGTGGCCCGAAGGGTTGGATG
>Ga0056115_1000274_pt1 | contig 24789 bp, 24 predicted proteins | sample WorMetOlspDAHAB1_FD_77007 | JGI IMG/M metagenome (GOLD analysis project Ga0056115, IMG submission 77007) | Marine gutless worms symbiont microbial communities from Max Planck institute for Marine Microbiology, Germany - Olavius sp. DAHAB.1 ...
AAATAAACTAGAAATAATTAATACCTGAATTTTGAAAACAACAAACATCGGCCAAGGTCAATTATGAAAAATTAACCTTGAAGAGTTCGTAGAGGAGATTTTCGTGCAAAATTCAGGTATAAAAAAACCCCATTCCTTTGACTACGTAACCCCAGGCTTCGAAATTGCGCGTGGAACCGAACCACATACGAGCTTGCTCTCCATCGGTCAGCTTCACCTGGAGGGCAACCACAGTCGCTAAAGTAATCTTATCAAGCAGATTAAAGATGTCTTCAATTTCTCGTTCGTATCGCTCTGACCAAATATGCCCACCAGTTAAAGCGTCAATTAACTGGGCTGTTATTCTGATCTTATCCCTCGACTTCAAGACGCTGCCTTCAAGTATATACCTCACGCCTAACTCTTCGCTGACTTGCTGGATTTTAACAGGCTTTCCTTTGTACGTGAATGATGAGTTGCGGGCGATAACAAACATCTGTGGTATGTAAGATAGAGCGGTAATGATGTTTTCGCTGATTCCATCCGCAAGATAGTCCTGCTTAGGGTCACCGCTCAAATTATCAAATGGTAGGACTGCAATAGACGGTTTTTCAGGTAGTGGATATGCCATCTTCTCTACAGACGCTGGCTCTATTACGGGGCGACGTGCGTAAAACTGCCAGATTCCAACAGCAATTGATAACAAAATTAACGCAGATGCCCCTATAAGATAAGGCTTTCGCCTCGATAGGGTTGGTTTTTCTTTTTCCGACTCTCTTGCTACCGTAACCCTCGGCTGCATCAACACCCGATAGGCACCCACCGGCTTGGGAATATTTTTTACAGGTTGTTCTCCCAGATATTCATAGCCAAAAGGTAGCTTGGTCTCAATTTGGTCGAATGCCGTCTTTGAAACGCATATGCCCCCAGGTTCTGCCAGCGCCTCCAGCCGAGCTGCAACGTTCACTCCATCGCCGTATATACGGTCTTCTTCATCAATGACATCGCCGAGATTGATGCCAATGCGAAAATCCATTCTACGGTTTTCAGCTAATTCGGCATTGCGCGTCTGAAATTCATTCTGCACAGCCACAGCGCACTGAACTGCGTCGACCACACTGGGAAATTCCGCCAGCAGATTATCCCCAGGTGAGTCAACTACTCGGCCTCGGTGCTGTTTTATTAGAGATGCCATGATTTCGCGGTAGGAAGCTATCGTCTTTACGGTTGCCGCCTCGTCTTCTGCCATAAGGCGGCTGTACCCAACGGCATCGGCACTTAGAATCGCGGTGAGTTTGCGCTTAAAACCATCCTGAGTCATTGATTTGCTCCAGAAATTAGGTTTTCAAACGGCGATTGGGATGGAAATTTGATATGTTTTCAGAGGTATAAATATCAAACTGGATTATAAGGTCAAGAAATTAAATGATTAGGTCAGTACTATGCAAAATCACTGGCAGGCGCTGATATATTGCCGCTGTTTCTTTCATAAGCCGCACGAATGATCTCAAGCTCCTGGTCGGCCAGGTTTCTGGGCTGTGATTCTTCAGCGGTGTCGACAGGGGGGATCGATAGAACATTTCGTATATCTTCAGCGCAGACCTTCCCACTTTCACATGTAATCAGCAGGCGGGTCAACAGGCCTTTTAGCTCCCTGATATTTCCCGGCCAGCTGTAAGCTTCCAACTGGCGCAGAGCCTCGGCTTCCAGTTTGAGAGGCTGTTTGAAGGTTTCGATAATGGCGTCTATAATTTGGGGGAGATCCTGTTAAAATTTAGACTTGACATGAAAGAAGACGGGATATAGTCTGACAAAATTCAGCGAAAAAACTATTGCAAGAAGCCTGATAGGCACTTATCCGGAATTAGTCGAATTGATGGAGCTTGCAGATCGCGGATTAGTCAACCTCTCAACAAAAGAATATCGCTTGAGTTAAGCAAATCAAGCTCTGACCGACCTTAATGCAGGTAAGATAAAGGGCAGGGTGGTCTTAATCCCTTGATACCATTTGCAGAGGAATGATTTTGCCTGGTTTCTTTGAAATCATTTAAAATCCCTTGCTATTTCCAGGCGGGGGCGGGCGATTCTTTCACGCTTCATTTTTGCATGCAGAGAAATGAAGAGATAATTCGGATCTATTTGGTACTTAATTAAAAAGGAGGGAGGTCCTTATGAGATTACACATCGTAGCATTGATAGCAGCAATGGTCTTTCTGGTTAGCAACGCAGCTTTCGCTGACAAATGGGGGGACCAATTCCCACACATTGCCAAAACAGGAGATATTCCAGGTGAATGTTCCTACGAAGCCATGTCTAAAAAGAATTACCAGGGCAGGACATTAAACATCAGCACCCATGCAGTACCGGTTATGGGAGAACCAACTGCGCTGCATGCAGAGCAATTTGAGAAGCTGACCGGGGCGAAAGTAAACGTTGTGCATACGCCTTTCGGAGACTTATTTCAAAAAACAATGGTTCCCCTGCAAACCGGTCAAACACCGTATGATGTCATGTTTGGAGGGTCTTACTGGATCGGTGACTGGATAAACTACATCCAACCGGTTCCCCAGAAGTATATTGACATGCCTCAGATGAAAGACGTGACTCGAAACTATATCGATGTGGCCTCCTGGAAAGGTACAATGATGCAGTTTCCTGTTGACGGAGATCGACATTACCTGAAATATCGCGCTGACGTGATTAACAATCCGGAAATGCAAAAAAAATATAAAGCGGATACCGGAAAGGAATTAAGAGTTCCCAAAACCTGGAAGGAATACGCAGAAATAGCCACTTACTTCAACGGTTGGGACTGGGATGGCGATGGTGAAAAAGAATACGGCTCAGCTGAGGTCGTGGCAAGGGACAATTTAATGTTCTCAGCCTTTATTAGTCGTGTGGCTGCTTATGCCAAGAATCCTCGAACACCTGGCGGTTTCTTTTTTGATTTGGAGACCATGGAACCACTAATCAATAGCCCTGGATTTGTTGAGGGATTGAAAGACTTTGTAGAAGCTACTAAGTATATGCCTCCAGGCGGGCAGAACTTTGGTTTAGGGGAAGAAATATTCTCATTTGGCGGGGGACAGACGCTATTCAGCTATTCTTGGGATGACGCCTTTGTGCAAGCCCAGCAAGATGACAGCCCCATCAAAAATAAGGTAGGTGCAGCACCTCTGCCCGGCGCTGAAAAGGTCTGGAACCGAGTGAAAGGTGCCTGGGAAAATAAATATAACCACGCGCCATACATCTGTTGGGGATGGGGGGTAGCGGTTGCAAAAAACAGCAAGAACCACGACATGGCCTTTGATTATCTTTGCTTTTTTGCCAATCCAGCCAACCACGCAGCTGATTTGTCTATTGGTCGCTTTGGCGTCAATCCTTATCGGAAATCTGACTTCGATCCAAATTATTATGTTGAAAATCAGGGCTGGGATAGAAAAGTTGCTGAAACCTATACAGCAACGCTTAGCGGAATGGAAGAAAGTGATAACAGGGTGTTCGATCTGCGCGTACCTGGCGTCAATCAGTTTTACACCGCCATGGCTACAGGTGTGAGCAAAGCCATTGCCGGTCAGAAAACACCGCAGGAAGCGCTTGATGAAGTCGCGGCTGAGTGGGAGAAAATTGTCAAACGGCTGGGTAAAGACAGGATAAGAGATGCATACTCCGCTGTTGTTGCCTTAGAGGACAATAAATAGGTTTTTGTATCAACAACCGCCCTTTTCAAAAAGGGCGGTTTCTTTTTAATATATCCCGACGCCGACAATTCAACTTTCAGTAAAAAAGGCAATCATACTGATTACTGGTGATTGTCCACCTTTTGAAATTGAATTTCTAATACCTCACCAAAGCTCTGCCTGAATGTGGTATTGATTTAAATTGGAACGCAAGGTATTTAGCTCTGACAGTGTGGGAAGTTAAGTTCTTCATTTTTCCGTACATATGGTGAAATCGGTTTACCTCTGCGCGACGATTTGCCTATCTACTTTCCGGTGAATAACAAACATTACAAATGGACTTCAAACATAAACAAGTATTCCTATTACCCGGATTAATCGTACTACTGGGAATTTTGATATTTCCCATCGTCTTTACGGTTCGGCTAAGCTTGTCAAGCTGGGATATCATTGTCCCAGGACTCGATTGGATCGGTATTGATAATTATATAAGATTATTCACGGACGATAGCCGGTATTGGGAAGCGCTGGTGAGACTTATCTTCTTTTCTTCAGTGACCGTTTTTCTTCAATATGTGATCGGTTTTACACTGGCCCACCTGGTTTGGAAAGAGGTTATCCTAAAACGATTTCTGCGGGTACTTTTTTTGATACCGATGATGACGACGCCGGTCATCATGACAGTTATTTGGAGGACCATTTTCCACGAATCGTTGGGACCGGTGAATGATATCCTGAGCTATTTTGGTGTTACTTATATTCCATGGCTAACGGATGAAAGTTGGGGAAAACTCAGTGTGATTATTGTTGAAGTCTGGCAATGGACACCGTTCATGTTCTTACTGCTGCTGGCCGGCTTGTTGTCGTTACCCAAAGAACCTTATTTAGCTGCTGCAATCGATGGCGCCGGATCGGTGAGAACCTTTTTTTATGTGACGTTTCCATTAATGGCACCGATATCTATCGGGGCCATCATTATCAGGGTGATTGAAGCGTCCAAGATTTTGGATACAGTCTATGTTTTGACGTCCGGTGGACCTGGAACGGCAACGGAAACGTCCAGTTTTTATATTTACATCAAAGGATTGAGGGAATTCCAGCTGGGATATTCAGCAACCATGTCATTCACCTATCTTATTATCATGATTATCAGCTTGACGATTATCGCTAAACTCTTGCACCGTTTATTGATCAAAACCTAAAGCGTTACGATGAAAAGTCTTTACTATATAATTAAATACGCATTTATCACCCTTTGGTCTGTTTTTGTGATCTCTCCCTTTTTGTGGGCGTTATCCACGTCCTTCAAAAATGCAAACGCTGTTACAGGTGGTGCGACCTATATTCCATGGCTCCAATTCCAACCAACAATGGAAGGCTGGCGGGTGCTGGTAAAAAGTGGCGGTCAAGGCGGTATCGACATTATCGCGCCTTATATAAACAGCATCGTGGTGACCATGTCAGCAAGCGTGATCAGCCTTACTTTAGGCACATTGGCAGCATATTCATTGTCACGATTCACCTTCAAAGTCGGTTTTATTAAGAACAATGACATCACTTTCTTTTTCATTTCCCAGAGAATTATGCCTCCCATTGTGTTGTCTATTCCGTTTTTTATTATGTTGAGTAAATTCGGATTACTGGACAGTTTGCCGGGTCTTGTCATTGTTTACGTGGCCCTGTTGATGCCAATTGCTGTTTGGATCATGGTCGATTTTTTTAACGGTGTCCCCAGAGAGATCGATGAAACAGCGCTGATTGACGGTTGTAACCCGTTCCAGGCCTTTTACAAGGTTGTACTGCCAAATTCCATACCGGGCTTAATTGTAGCTTTTCTATTTTGTATCATCTTTGGCTGGAACGACTTCTTTTTTGCTTTCGTTCTAACCTTCACTAAAGTTCAGCTGATACCAGTGGCCATCGTAGCCTTAAATTCGTCTGTCACTCCCTGGTGGAGCCTATCTGCCTCAGCATTAGTTTCGGTCGCACCATTGGTCATCATCGCCTTCATTGTGGAACGCTACTTGTCCAAGGGAAATTTGTCAGGTGCCTTAAAGTAAATAAAATGACTCTTATAGCCAAAAATATTACCTACAGACCTGACGAAGAATTTCATCTCAATGATATTTCGTTTGAGATGAATAAAGGTGAACTCTATACCCTTTTAGGAAGAACATTATCCGGAAAAACAACCCTGCTCAAAACCATTGCAGGACTCCAGCCATTTGATAGTGGCGTTTTGCTTTATGATGATCAACGATTTGACAAACTTCCCGTATGGCAAAGGAATGTGGCGATGGTTTATCAACAATTTATCAACTATCCGCATTTAACGGTTCATGAAAACATCGCCTTCCCCTTGAAGCAGCGAAAACTGACCGCCCGTTCAATCGATGAGCAAGTACGTCAATCGATAAAAACGGTGGGACTAGGCGGTTTTGAAAACCGGAAAATACAAGAATTATCAGGAGGACAGCAACAAAGGGTTGCCTTAGCCAGGTCCTTTGCCAAAAAAGCTCGAATCATGCTTCTGGATGAACCCTTGGTCAATTTGGACTACAAATTAAGGGAACAGTTACGGGATGAGTTTAAAAACCTTTTCTCAGCTGAACTATCTTCTGAATCCATCCTGATTTATTCCAGCACGGACCCGCTCGAAGCGATGCAGTTAAATGGTCACACTATCGTCATGGATGAGGGGCGAATTCTGCAACATTCAGGCGCTAAGGACGTGTTTGAAAATCCGGCAACGATTAAAGTGGCTGAAATCACGAATGACCCTGTCATGAACACGATGAGTGGCAGCATTTCAGAGCAAGAAATTGTTATTAATAGCGATTTTAAACTGAAGCTGCCGAATCATTTTAAAAATTTATCACCGGGTTCATACATTTTTGGCATAAGGGCAGCAGAACTTACCATTCATGAAAACGGCATTCCATTCACCCTTGAATTCTCAGAAATCAGCGGCTCGGAAACTTTCCTGCATCTTGAAAATAATGGTGTTTCGCTTGTGGCGCTTATGGAAGATTTCGTCGCTATTGATGCACATCAGAAGCTGATGATTGATATCAACGTTGATCAAATGTACGCCTTTGATATGGAATGTCAGTTAGTGAAGTCACCATTTCAAGAGTAACACAATGGCAAAAATTGAATTAAAAGAAGTCGCCCACACCTATCATCCCCAAGCTGAGCAAATAGACTATGCCCTGAAACCATTCAGCATCACTTGGAATGATGGCCACAGATATGCTATTTTAGGGCCTTCTGGTTGCGGAAAAACCACCATGCTCAATATCATGTCTGGTATTGTCACACCTTTTAATGGCCGTATTCTATTTGATGGCGTAGATGTGACACAAAAGCCGACTGCCTCCAGAAATATTGCTCAAGTTTTTCAGTTTCCGGTAATCTATCATACGATGACTGTCGAACAGAATCTCGCCTTTCCTTTGATTTGCAGAAAGGTGAGTCGCGACATCATAAAAAAGAAAGTATACGAAGTGGCAGAGACCTTAAATCTCCACCACCATCTAACGAAATCCGCAAAAAAGTTAACTGCAGACCAAAAGCAGCTAGTTTCTTTGGGGCGGGGTTTGGTGAGGGACGAAGTTTCCGCCATTTTGATGGACGAACCCCTGACCGTGATCGATCCTGATTTGAAATTCAGATTGAGAAGGACCCTGAAAGAGATCAATGAAAAATACAAAACCACCTTAATCTACGTAACCCATGATCAAAACGAAGCAATGACATTCGCTGAAAACATCGTTGTCATGGATCATGGCAGCATCGTGCAAAGCGGAAGCCCAAAAGAACTTTTCAAAAAACCCCATACCACCTTCGTAGCCTATTTCATCGGATCTCCGGCAATGAACATGTATTCCTGCTCGATCGAAAACGACAAGATCAAGCTCGGGCAGCAAAAATTGAAACTTGATTGTGACTTAAACCGGCTAAAATCCAATAATATAAAGCTTGGGATACGTTCAGAATTCATCACCCTGGGCCAGGATCAACAGGAAAACACAATTGCGTGCAACATCAAGAATGACGAGGACTTTGGCAATTATAGATTGCTTACCTGTTATTTTGATGACTTGGAAATTAAAGTAAAAATTAACAGAAATGAGCAAATTAACGCTGATACGATTTCTTTGCACTTGCCACCAGACAAATGCTGTCTCTACGAAAACGATGTCCTGGTAAATTAAAAAATCAGGCTTTTTTACGCTAAGGATTGAAATATAACATTTTAAATAAACTGAAGGAGGCGATCATGTCCAAACCAAAAGTGGCCATTGTTAAAACAGGGGAGTTGAAAGGCAACGCCGAATTTTTGGGTGGTAAGTTCGTTCGCTACGACGAAGATGTCGCTCAGCTCAAGGAAAAAATTGCAGAGACAATAGCCCTGTCAGTGGGTGGTATCGACAGCGTAATCAAAGAGGGCGAGACGGTTCTGATCAAACCGAACCTTGCTTTTCAGGCGCCGCCCGAGAGCTTTTCAGTAGTCGATCCGCGCGTTATCGAGGCCGTGGTAAGTTACCTGAAGGAAAATTCCAAAGCCAAAGAGATCTGGGTTGGTGACAACCCTTCCCTCGGTCAGCATGTGGGCAAGGCCCGGCCGGCATTTGAAATGGCCGGTATGCGGGCTGCCGCCGAGCGCGGCGGTGCCGATCGGGTCATCTTTTTTGATGAAGAGGAACTTGTAGACGTTGAGATAGAAGGTGCCAAATTATATCGGAAGGCAAAAATCTACAAACCTCTGCTGGATGCCGACCGGGTCATCAATCTGCCTAAAATGAAAACCCATCTGGCAGGAACCGTAACGCTGGGAGTCAAAAACTGGCAGGGCATAATTCCCAATGTTCATCCCAGCGGAGAGCAGCAGGATGTCCATCGCCTGGATCTGGGCCAGAAATGTGCGGATCTCCTGCGGGTACGCGAGGCCGACCTGACCCTGGTAGATGCCGTCATTGCCATGGAAGGTCAGGGACCGCATGCCGGCACTCCGGTCGAAATGAATCTGCTGATAGCCGGCTCGCAGACAGTGGCAGTGGATGCCGTGACTGCTTATGTTATGGGATTTGAAACCATTGAAGTTCCCGCCATTCGCATCGCGGCTACAGAAGGCCTGGGGATCAGGGAAATCGACGAGATCGATGTGGTTGGGACGCCGATTTCGGAAGTGCGCAAATTTTTCAAAAGGCCCATGAATGATCCCACAGGATTGATTCCCGGCATCCACGCTGTCATTCAGCAAACCTGTCCCGGCTGCTTTGTTAACATCCGGGGTGCTCTGGACAACTTCAATAACAATGTTGACACCAAAGACTTCAACGCCAAAGTCGGAGATCTTTATGTGGTTGCCGGCGGTGTGCCCGATTTTGAGCCGGAGAAGGTCAAGGGTAAATATTTGTTCGTGACCGGTGACTGCTGGAAGCTTTTTCCGAGCAAGGATAAGGTCGAAGAAGCGATGAAGGTAGCAAAGAAAGTAATCGAGTACCCGGGCTGTGCTCCTGTCTATATCTTTGCCCAGCTCAACGGTGATTTGCAGGCCCTGTATCAGGAATGCGGCGGGGTGTTGTGTCCCCTTTGATGACAGTACGCTGTTATTTTGATTGAAAGCGGATAATGATGGCGGCTGAAAAACAATCCGGCTACTGGCTCGATCTGGGGTTGATTCAATATGTCCCGGCCTTTGCCATTCAGGATCAAGTACTTCGGGCCTGTCTGGACGGAATAATTTCATCCGCTGTCATCCTGCAGGAGAATCCGCCGATCTTTACCATCGGCCGGTCCGGCAGCCGGGATAATATATTATCCTCGCCGCAAGAACTTGAGAATCGCGGCATCGAGGTGCTGGAGGTAAACCGGGGCGGTGATGTAACCTATCATGGACCGGGGCAGTTGATCGTATCACCCCTGCTGTATCTGGGGGACATAGGACTCAATGCGAATCAATATCTACACAGGTTGGAAGATGTCCTGATTGACCTGCTGGCCGGCTATGATATCAGGGCCGGCAAGAAAGAAGGCCATCCAGGAGTCTGGCTCGAAGAAGCCAAGATTGCAGCCGTCGGCATCGCCGTAAAGCATGGATTTACCTTCCACGGCTTTTCACTGAATCTTGACCCGGATCTTGAAGCTTTTAACCTGATTAATCCCTGCGGTGTCAGACAGATGCCCGTTACATCTATCCAACAGGTTTTGGGGCAGGCTCCACCCATGGAACATATCAAAACAGAGCTGAAGGAGATATTGCAAAAAACTTTTGCGCTTGAGACCCGTTCGATCAATTGGTCCGATCTTGCACGGACTCATAATTTGTGAAGCTGGAATTGCCCCAATAAATTTATTGGCGGTACCGGCGAAAGTGCATTATTAAAGTAATCGCCTGAAAAATACAGGATTCAGAGCGGATAGGGCGGAATAATTAAAGGAATCAGGAGGAAGAATTTTGCGTTACGATATAGAAATACCACCAACAGCTGACGGTGCCTTAGAGGTTACCGTTGTCTCATGGATAAAGGAAGCAGGTGATCAGGTCTCAAAAGGGCAGGAATTGGTCGAAGCAACGACCGAAAAAATTACGCTTTATGTCACCTCGCCTGCCGATGGAACGTTAAGTGAAATCGTTGTCAAAGCCGGGTCAAAAGTGAAAGTCGGAACCGTTGTTGGTGTGATCGAGGGCGCTTGAGGTTCCGGTAAACAATCCGAGCCCGGAGGATCAGTCTTTGGTTTCCCCCAGAGGGTGTCCCGAAATTGAACCATTACTCCGGCTCTAATTTAGCAGCACAGCTTTTTAGCTCTGGCTAGACCAAGAGGAACAGGCTGTCGATTTGGAATAAAAGATTTAGGAGGTGCTTATGAGGCTGGCGGACAGGGTGGCCCTGGTGACCGGCAGCAGCCGGGGTATCGGCCGTGAGATTGCCATTGCCATGGCACACGAAGGAGCCGATATCGTCATCAACTACAATCGCAGCAAGGACGCCGCCGAAGCTGCCGCTGAAGAAATTAAGAATCTCGGTCGGCGGGCGATAGCGGTTCAGGCCAGTGTGACCGATCGACCCCAGGTGGAGTATTTGGTCGGGTGTGCTGTCGAAAAGTTTGGCCGACTGGACGTCCTGGTAAACAATGCTGGAGGCTTTCCGATAAAACCGTTTGCCATGGTGACCGATGATGAGTGGGATAAGGTGATGGCGCTTGATCTTAAAAGCGTGTTCCTGTGCAGCCAGATTGCCCTGGAACCCATGCGCGGACAGCGCAGTGGAACTATTATCAACATCGCATCCGTCGCCGGCTTGGTCGGGGCGGTAAGCATGGTCCCCTACGCAGCCGCCAAGGGTGGGGTTATCGCCTTTACCAAAGCGATAGCTAGAGAGATTGCCCCCATGGGAATTACGGCAAATGCCATCGCACCGGGTATTATCGAGACGGACACGGCGATGAGTGTTTTCCCGGAAACTGCACTTAAAGCATATACCACGTATCAGGTACCCCTTGGCAAACTGGGGCGTCCCTCCGATATCGTGGGCCTGACTGTTTTCCTCGCTTCGGCTGAGGCCGGCTATATTACCGGACAGGTATATGCCGTTGATGGTGGTTATACCATGCAGTAGCGTGGCAATGCCGGTTGGCACAACAAATGTGCCGCTGAGTTTGCATTAGGTGTCAGGTTTCGGGTGCCGGGGGGTTGGGGTGCTAAATCCTGACACCTGAACACTGACACCTGAAACCGAAGAACTCTCAGCGTACGCGGTAACATCGACAATAAATTGTCTATGTGCTGTCGCTACGCAATTAAGGAATCAACACCGCCCGCCCTTTAATTTTTCCGCTATTTAAATCTTTAAGGGCCAGATTGGCATCGGAAAGACTATATTCCTGAATAGCCAGTTCGACCAGACCGCGATCAGCCAGGGCCATTAATTCCGCAAGTTCCGCCCAGGTGCCGACCAGATTGCCAATAATGTTTCGCTCGGATATAATCAAATCGACGGCCGGTATCTGAATATCTTCACCATACCCTACGATATAGTAATTTCCCATCGGCCGGGTCATGGCAAGACCTTTGGCGGTGGTTCCTTTTTCACCGACAAAGTCGATAACTGCCTCCGCTCCGTTCTCACCGGTCAGCTTTAATACGGCATCCACCTCAGAGCCATCAGCTTTAATGATATGGTCGGCACCGATCTGTTTGGCAAGTTCCAGGGATGTGTCGGAAATGTCGACGACAATCACTTCAGCAGCACACATGGCCTTGAGGCACTGAATCCCAATGTGACCTAATCCGCCGGCACCAATGACCACGCAATATTCGCCGGGCATTAAATGGCGGGTCGCTTTTTTAACCACGCGATAGGCCGTAAGGCCGGCATCCGAGTAAGGCGCAACGTCTTTCGGTGCCAGGCTGTTCGGAAGTTTAACCAGGTTGCGCACGGATGTTTTAAGCGCTTCGGCATAGCCCCCGTTTGAATCTAGCCCCGGAAACGGTCCTTCGCCATGCATATCGTGACCTCGGCGGCATGCAAGACAGGTTCCACTGGTAATCTTGGGGTGAACAATGACCGGATCCCCCTTTTTGAATTCTTCTACATCTTTTCCGACCTCTTCAACCCAACCCGCATTTTCATGCCCCATAATCAGCGGTAAAAGGCTGTTGCCATCCGGGTCCATATGAGGACGCCACACGCCCTCGATTATGTGCAGATCTGTTCGGCAAACTCCGGCGCCTCCTATACGCACAATGACATCGGTTGCTTTTTCGATTGTGGGATCTTCAACATTCTCCATATTTACCCAACTGTCAGCGGTTAGATTATCATCATATTGATTCAGCACTTGTGCTTTCATTCTCTATTTCCTTTCTATTTTTATGAAATCTTTTTCAAGATCAGTAATCATTGTATTTAAAATAATGGATGCATTTCTTTTGTCAAAATTTTATATATTCTCAATCGCCCGCTTGAAGCCCGCAAACGAACCGGCAATAGCAGCATCCGGTACAGCATAGGACAGGCGGAAAAAGCCCGGTGCACCAAATCCGGTTCCCGGCACTGCCAGGATCAGTTCATCCTTTAACCGATTAATGAATTCCATATCATCCGGAATCGGACTTTTGGGAAAAAGATAAAATGCCCCCTCGGGGACGTTAAATTCATATCCGGCCTCGGAGAGTCCCGCACAGAACAGGTCCCGCCGCCGCCGGTAAATGGACACATCCACTGTAATTCCCTGTAATTTGCCGATTGCCTGCTGAATCAGACTGGGCGCATTGACACTGTACATGGTGTTGGCCACCGAGGCCGCACCGACTACCAGTGGTGCTTCTTCTGCATCAGGATGAACCGCCAGATATCCGATGCGTTCGCCGGCCAGTGATAGTGCTTTGGAGTAGGAATTGATTAAAATGCTGTGGGGGTAAGCCTGAAATACGGATGGCACCTCGACATCATAGGTGATTTTACAATAGGGTTCATCCGAAACGAGATATATGCGTCGGCCGAATTTGCTGCTGACACGATTCAGTACCTCTGCCAATTGGGTTAACTCGCCAGCCGAATAAACGGCACCGGTGGGGTTGTTGGGCGAGTTGATCAGCATCACCCGGGTATTTTCGTTAATCGCCGCTTCAATGGCCGCCGGATCCAGATGAAAATTTGGATCGGTCGGTACGGTTTTAAGCGCTGCCCCGGCGATGAATGAATATTGATTGTAGCCGACAAAATAAGGCGCCGGCGTCAAAATTTCATCACCGGGATTGATCAGCGCCTTGAAAATATCATTTAAGGCTCCGGCGGCACCGACCGTCATGATAACCATTTCCGACGGCAGATTGACCCCATGCTCGCTGCTGATAAAATCGGCTACGGCTTTGCGAACCTGGGGGAGGCCCTGATTTGGTGTGTATCCGTGATTTAAATTGTCGTCGTTTGCCAAATCTTTGAGCACTTTTTTGAATTCAGGCGGAGGCGGTACATCCGGGTTGCCCAGGGAAAAATCATAAACGTTGTCCGACCCATGCTTGGCCTTCAAATTGGCGCCTTCTTCAAACATTTTTCTAATCATGGACGACTTATCGATCATCTCTATCATTTTATCGGCAACCGGCATAATCTTACCCTCCTTGAGTTTGTGTCTGAAATAAATAACCCCAATCCCGCAAAGGAATTGGGGTCTAATTTATTTGCATACTTGGAAAGTTAAATCAATATGAAATCAGCAAAGCCGATCTCATGTGAAAAATTCAGCTCTTTTGCTGCTTCATTTTTTCGATAAACTCTGAGAGCTTATCGGCTTCATCAGATCCGAGTTCCCTCAGAATTGCCAGTTCTTTTTCGGCCAGATCAAATTTGCCCATTTCAGCATAGGCTTCACCCAGATATTCATGAGCTGCGGCCAGTTTCGGATTGAGTTTGATGGCTTTTTTATACGCGCGAACGGCTTTATCGAACTTTTCCTGTTTGCGATAGGTATATCCCAAGTTGCTGTAAGCTTCGGCGTAGCTGGGGTCTATCTTAACTGCACGTTCGTATTTTTTTGAAGCTTTCTTATAGTTCCATTTTTCCTGAAGTTTTTTGCCTTCTTCAAAATATTCATTGGCACGCTCCCGTTTTTTAGCAGCTGATTCCGATTTTGTGCTGGATTTACTTGATGTGCCGGCGCCATAAGCAAATTGATTCAATGCAAATGACAAAATAAATAATATTGCAGTCATACCGGTAAATATCTTTACCAGATATTGCCGGTTGATGGTTTGCGTTTTCATGTTGCCTCCTTGTCCAAATTGATTTAATTATATCCTAAGCACTGCAGTTTAAGGTGCAAGACTATTTGCAAAAAATTTTCGATATCATTACAAAGGGAGGAACTATGATCGCATATTATGTTCATGACGCCAAAAAAAAAGATGATGTCATTGTCATACCGGACAGGGAGTGCACGATACCGGTGGACCGGGATCGTCTGGAGGCTTTTATTTCGGTAGACCCCGTGTTTGCTAGCTGGTCGGGTGATGCCTGCGGCCTGGTGTCGGCCGAAGACTTTGGTGATGTAATTGCCACGCGGGATGACAATGGCGATGTTTGCGTGATCGATCAGTCGGTGTTGCGCGAGAGAATGGAGTATTATCTCGGATCGCCCTAAATCCGGTCGAGCCGGAAATGAAGACTGAAAATTGAATGGTTGAGGAGATGAAAATGGCGGCGAAAAAGAATAAAGATCAAGAGATCGACTGTCCTGTCGGTAGATTTTTCACGGATATTGAAGGTGCCCTGGGGAAAAAATCCAAATTTTTTAAACACATGACCCGCTCGAAGATTGAATTTCTAAAGGGAATCCGGTCCTTGCTGGATGAGCGAATCGATCACTATGAGAAAAAGGGTTCTAAAAAAGCCGGCAAAAAAATGACCAAAATTAAGATTGACTAATCGAATCTATTCGTTTACGACGGTGTTGGATCAGGCTGGCAAGGATGAACCACAGCGCAGAAAGCAGCTGCAGCAATAGAAGCATGGCAAAAGCTGCCTGATAACCGGGGGGTGCATAACCACCGCCGGCAGTACTCGGCCAGAGGCTTATGATGGCGCCGATTCCCCACTGGGCGGAAAATGCCGCCACAAAAACAAGGAGGTTTAAGGCTGTATTGACCCGGCCGGACAGATGCAGGGGAAAGCTTTGCGACAACACCGCGTAGGGAATAATTCCGGCTGTGCCGAAAATTCCGAATAATATCCACAATGTATGCGCCCACGATGTTACTTCTAAGATGAGCAGTGCTTGAACTACTATAAATGCACTCATGCCTGTTACCGCCACAGCGATCGGTTTGATGCCCATGCGGCTTAAGCGTTCGGCCACGGCTCCCATAAAGATGAATCCGGCTACCATGGCAACAGCGATGGTCAACAGCACATGGGCAATAGTTGCCCGCTCAAAACCGGCCACATCACGCAACCAGGGACCGGACCAAAGGCCCTGGATCGCTAAAAATGCAGTCTGGGACATAACGGTTATGGGGGCGATCCGCCAAAACGTCAGGCTGGAAAAGACACGGACTATTCCGTTAAGCTGATCTTTAATGCTGTCGCTATTGGATGCGATCTTTTTTTCCGGCACCACAAAATATACCGCTGCCGCAATAGCTAGAGTGATCAGCGCTAGAATAAAAAATACGCCGCGCCAATCAGTGACGCCTAAAGCAGCTTCGACTGGTGCGGTGGCGGTGAGTGCACCAAAACCGCCGGCTGCCATTTGAAACCCGTTGATAAGGGGCAATTGCTGCTGACGAAACCATATTACATAGGCTTTAAAAGCAGCCATTAGACAGGCAGATACCCCAAAGCCGATTAACGCCCGTCCGATTACCAGCCCCGAAACGCTTTGGGCTCGAGAGAAGATAAACGCGCCAACTGCCGCAAAGATGAGCAGGAAGGCTTCAATTTTTCGGGGTCCGAATCGATCGAGCAATACACCCAGGGGCAGCTGGAAAGCAGCAAATGTAATAAAATAGGCGGCCGTGAGCAAGCCGAGTCCTGAGGGACCGACCCCGAGATCTGATGCCAGATCCGGGGCCAGCACGGCATTGACAACCCGAAAGAGGTAGGAAAGAAAATATCCCAGGGCAAACGGGATGAAAACGCGCAATTTATAGTAAGGTGAGGATTGCATAAACAAGCGATATTCAATACACATGTGTCAGTATCGGGTCAAGAGTTGAAAAGCGCGTAACCTGATAATGAGAAAATTAATTTCGTGAAAATTTGTGGTAATTCATGGCATTCTTTGTGGCTTCCCGGTTGCGCGTGCATCTTTTCCGGAGGGTTTCCATTTCTTCCAAAATGAGAAACCGGCCTTGAGAAAATAACGGCATGCTGGGAAGCCCAACTAAAAAGGCAGAGTCAGGACCGACTCTGCCTTTTTGTTTTTTTTCTTGTCTTGCTCTCTGGGCGTCGTCAATTTTACCAATTCAGACTTATCTTACCAACCTTTTTACATCCGGTAACTCAAGGTTGGCGGCGTCGATCTGCCATTCTCCGCCGGCAGCATGTTGACCGGTAAGACGGCCTTGCTGCAACCATTCCTTTACACCAAATTCAGTTAAATATGTCATGCCGGCGAATTCTGCCACGGTATACATTTTTCCTTTAGCGGGTTTATCCTTTTTGGTCGGTGCTGATTTATGAACCCTTTCCTTTTTTCCGGACGATTTACCTGTTTTTTTTCCTGCTGTTTTATTACCCGGCTTAATCGAGCCCAGCATGGCCTTTGCTTTTAGCTGATCCGGAGAAATCATCCATTTGCCCGATTTTTTTTTTGCCTTGATTTTGCCTTCCCTGATTAATTTTGTGACGGATGAGGTCGGTATTCCGGCATTTGATGCAAATTCGCCAGTGGTCAGAAACTGTTCCTGCTTTGTCATTCCGCTTCCTTTCCTGTAAAATATTGAATTTGGGTTATTGGGATTTGTTTGAGATTTGTTTTTTGGTGCTTGGAATTTTCATAATTTCATGCAATTGCTTCTTTCTATAACGGACCTTGAATGTTTCTATCCTGTACTGATAACCCTCTCGACAGCCAGCATGGTCACATCGTCACTTCTCGGGGCAATATCAATGAAGGTGAACAGGCTGGCCCGGACGCGATCCAGCATTTCGGACGCCGTTGTGAATGGCTGTTCAATAAGTGAACGCAACCGGCTGCGGGTAAATATTTCATCTGCCGGCGAGCGGGCTTCGGTAACCCCGTCCGTATAGCCGATCAACATGTCCCCCGGCTCCATTTTGATCTGTCCAATATCGTAGGTTGTATCCGGCCACATCCCCACTGCCGGTCCGGTCGGATCGATTTTTTGTTTCACACCGTCGGAGTTTATCAGATACAGTGGTTCATGGCCGCCATTAATATAGTACAGATTTCCGGTTTCCGGATTCAGTACGCCAAAGAACAAAGTAGCAAACATACCTTCTTCGCCATGGGTCTGGGCGATGTAGTTATTGGTAAAGGGAACAGCCCGCAAGCGGATTTTTTGCAATTCCTCATTGGATGAAGCCGCAGGATTAGTTTCCCAGGGATGATTGAGTTGGATAACAGCTGACGAATCGTCATAGGCAGCCTGTTCGGCAAACACCCGGATCAGGCTGCGAAACAAGGCCATATAGAGGGCCGAGCCCACACTTTTGTCGCAGACATCGGCGATCACCAGGCCAATGTTGCCATCCGAAAACTTGAACACATCGTAAAAATCCCCTGAGACCTTGCCGGCCGGAAAGAAAGCGGCCGCAATGTTCCAGTCCGGCAAATGGGGAATTGAGGTGGGCAAAAAATCCCGCTGGATTTTTTGGCCCTTTTCCATTTCAAATTCAATCATTTTGATGCGTTCCCACTCCCGCAGACCTTCAATCATCTGGTTGAAATTTTGAGCCAATTCGCCGATTTCATCATTGGTGGCTATGGGTGCCATCTTGGACAAATCGCCTTTGGCGACGGCACTGGAGATCTCTGACAGTTTTTCGATCGGCCCGGCGATTTTGCGTGCAAAGAAGTATCCAATAAAGCGCAGGAAAATCAAGGCGATTAAAAAGAATAAAATCAGATGTTTCATTCGTTTATGCATGAAGCCGGCCATGCCTTCGCTGTCCACGCCGATTTTGAGAAAGTAGAAATTCGTATCGTTGGAACCGGTAATATTGACGAACATGGAATGCTGGCCATTGGCCGCCATAATTTTGGCTTTGGCCGGTCGAAAGTGATGTCCGAGCCAACTATCCAATTCGCCGGTATAGGGGTCATCCAGGATTCGATTAGCCTGCATTATGGGACCATCCGGGAAATACAACCGATGCCAGGATTGGTCATCGACGGCCTTGCTGTAAATTGAAATATCTATAACCGTATAAAAAGTTGAAGACAGGTTGGCTAGAATTTCCAGTAACTGATACAATTCCGGCTCCGATCGATTAATACCATTCCATATAAAATCCGGTTCTTTGCTGCCTTCCAGTTGTGACAGCTGATGATTTACGACTTTGCTGGTTGAACCCATGAATTGCTTTTTGCCGTTGATGGTAAACAGCAGCGCTGTAAAAAAGAAAATAATCAGTCCAAAGAGCAAAAAATACATCGTGATTCGTCGCGCCACCGAAGGGCGCCAGAAAGAACAAAAGCAGGTAATATGTTCCTTGATTTTCATTGCGATCACCTAGTTACATCTTGAAATTTCGATAACTTTTTGGAATTGATAGGCTTTCCGTGGCCTTCGCGTTGCATGAGCCGCATGGAAAGGTGGAATATTGGGGCGAAGTGCCGACTCTGTCCACCCGTAAAACCAACCTGATTGGTAATGAAAAACTGCATAATACTTTGCGCCTTTCCGGAAAAATGTCAAATAATAGTTTGTATCTTTTTGTAACAGTTTACTATCGCCATCTTCTTAATTTAAAGAATGGGTTCCATCACCCCTATACAAGTTCGCTTTTCTATCCCAATAAAAACGCCCTGTTTTCCCGCAAGAAAAACAGGGCGTTGTGAGTTCAGGTCATAGACATTCCCTTATCATTGGTCAGCACAGGAAGAAAAGGTGCAGAATACTGAAACAAGCTAAATTGACTTTGTGGTATTCCGGAACGGGAATTTTTACTATAAAATAGATTCACATCCACAAATCTTCAATCTTCGATTTTCAATTCTACCTACTCCGACCACACGATTTCACCTCCCACCACCGTCATGGTAAACGGTATGTGCGGGATGTCTTGCGGTGAAACGAGCCTGGGATCGTCACCCATGATGGTAAAATCAGCCCGTTTGCCTAATTCGATGGTGCCGTTATTATTTTCATCAAAAGAGAGATAAGCCGCCCCGCGGGTATAAATGCTTAGGGCCTCATCCGGGGTCAGGGCTTCTTGCGGGCCGAACTTTATGCCGGAGATTGTTTGTCGCTTGATGGCATCGCGCAGTCCGAGGCGGGGGTCAAGGGTTGCGACCGGGCAGTCCGAGCTACCGCCGATATTGATGCCGGCGTTAAGCATGCTTTTGAAAGGATAGAGCTGATCGGCCAACTCCGGCCCAAAGGCCTCGATATAGCCGTCCCCCAGTTCACTAAAAAATACCGGTTGAACCGCTACCGGGATATTCATTGCCGCAGCCCGTCTTAACAGATCCGGATACAGGCAGCCGCCGTGTTCGATACGATGGCGCAAGGGGTTATCGGACCGGAGACCCAGAGCAGCTTCAAATGCATCCAGCGTATCGCTGATGCCGGCATCTCCCTGGGCGTGGATTGCGACCTGATAGCCTAAATCATTATAGGTTTTGACTTTTTCGATCAACACTTCCCGACTTTGAATTTTAAGACCCTTGCCGTGGGGCGGTGTCAGATAGGGTTTGGTAACCGCCGCCGTGCGATTGGACATTCCCCCATCGGCGAATATCTTGATCGGGCCAATGCGCAGCTGCGGGCAGCCGAACCCGGTCTTAACCCGCGAACCGATAAGAGATTCGGCCATTATGTCGTGATTCATGGTATAAATTCTTATTTTAAGCCTACCGGCGGATCGGGTATCTTGATAAATTTCCATGGTCTGCGGCGATACCATGGCATCGGCGGCAAATACAAATCCCTTGCTGGCAAAAGATTCCGTGGCCCCGCTGCAAAGTGCGATGCGTTGCTGTCGGGTCATGGCTGCCAGATCATCAAAAAACAGTGTGTTAAATACAGTCGTCATGCCATTATCATGGAGCACGCCGGTGGGTTCGCCGGTGTCCGTATTTTTTTCAATTATGCCGCCTTGGGGGGCGACTGTATCACGGTGTATGCCAACCATCTTTAAAGCCAGGCTGTTTAAAGCACAAGCATGAAACGACGTGTGGTACAGGATTACCGGATGCTGTGGGCTGACCTGATCCAGATCTGCACGGGTTGGGTGCCGGTTTTCGGCCAGAAAATACTCGGCATAGCGTGAGCCTTTGATCCAGGTGCCGGGAGGTTGTTTTTCAGTTTCAGATTTGACGCGGTTTAGAACATCGTCCATTTTGGCCACTTTGTCAGCCGACAGGTCGATGCCGTCGATCAGATAACCGTAAATCATTAAATGATTGTGGGCTTCCATAAAACCGGGAAACATCACCGTACCGTTCAAATCCAACATTTCGGTTTTGGAGTCCTTCAAACGGCCTACGTCTTCATCTGAGCCCAATGCGGTGATAAGACCATTGGCAACTCCGACTGCGGTGCAGGTTGTCGATGAATCGTCCAAGGTATTGATCTTGCCGTTGTAAAAGATGGAATCCATGTTGTACCCTTTTTATTTCCTCAAAATACCCTATTATTTCTGTGGGATAAAACTCGGTTCGGCCGTGATCTTGAATCCAGAATTCTATCTATGAAGTTGCCTTTATTTTATTTGTTTTCGGGCGTAATGATGACATCAATGCGTCGATTCATGGCGCGGCCGCCTTCAGTCGCATTGGATGCCAGCGGACGCATGGAACCGTAACCGACAGCAATAATTTTCTCGTAGGGCAGGGTCCTGTTTGCTACGAAATACTGCCGCACGGCATCCGCTCTTTTTTGCGACAAATGTTCGTTTAAACCTTCCGATCCGGTGCTGTCCGTATGTCCCCCGATGATGACATCCGGCTCACCGAAAGTACGGATGGCTCGCTGGACTTTGCTGAGCAGGCCATAATTTTCCGGCATAATCACGCTCTGTCCCACCGGAAACTGCATGGCTTTTAGCCGGATGATGACCTGGTTCTGTTTTTTGTAAACTTCTGCTTCTTGAGGTTTGAAATAATCCTGGATGCTGCTGAGTTTTTGATTAAACTGTTTTTCGTCCAGCAACCGCTCTTTCTCCTGCCGTTCTTTGAGGGATTGTCCTTCCAGGCTGGCAATTTGTTGATGAAGTTCTTCGATTTCGTCCTGCTGTTTTTTAGTGTTTTCAACAACAAATTTGTGATCGGCATGTTGTGCCGAAACAGTGGCCAGAATGTTTTCAAGCTGTTTGTGAAAAGGCTGATTGCGCATGTCCTGAGCGCTCAGATTAACGGAGGTCTGGTAAAGAATGCCTTCGACCCACAGGGTAATCTGTTCGGGTTCCATGGTTTCGACCTTCTCACTTTGCTGTGCAACTATATGTAATCTTTGGGCCATGAAAAGGGCCTCGGTGGCTATTTTATGCATTTTTTCTTTTTGGTAAGGATTTTCGGTTATAAATGCATCTGCGTCTGCCAGTTTTTTTTCCGCCAAAGCAAATGATTGAGGGGCAATTTTGTGCATGCCCTGTTTTTTGGCAGATATGATGAGTCGTCGGACTTCGCCGATAGTCCGGATTTTAATGGCCCTTAATTCGAGTATGCGAAATCGTTCCACCACCCTGGCTTGACTGCGCCGGGCGTAATTCAGGTTATTATCTTCAATTGCCTGGGTCAGCCCGATAAATCTTTCTTCAGCATCGGCATAAGCGTCGCCTAGGCTGGTGGCTCCCGCATTGCGCGCCATGTTGCGCGCTTTAATTGCATTAGGCAACATGGTTTGCGATACTTTGGCAATTTCCTCAGCACGACGGAGCTGAGCCCGACCGATTGCAATATTATCCAGAATTTCAGATAGCAGATCTCCTCTGTCCAGGCCTTTTTTAGCCCCATTTAGCGAAGACTCCGCCCGTTCAAACCAGGTGGGTGCGAGCACGTTGATTTGATTCTTACGTGCCAGAGCAATGTCATTATCTAATTTATTGATGAGCTCCTGGGGATTTTCTGTTTTAGAAATAGGCTCAACTTCGAGTTGATGTCCGGCACAGGCCAGCAAAAACAAAATAATGGCCGGAAGTATAACCCAGATAAGTTCGACTTTATTTCTCAAGGCGGTTTTATTCATTTTGTAATCCTCCCTAGGTCGACGTAGAATCTGTCTATAATATTTTTTGTTTTTGATTTTAGCAAGGATAAAGAATGCTACATAAAGGTTCAGAGGTTCAGGGTTCAAGGTTAAGGGGTTCAGGTCAGGTACAGACTGAGCAATTTATTCTTAAGCACTGAGATAAATATAGAGTATTATAAGGATGTTGAGCCTATACGGTTAGAAACAGCGTCGCCTGGAGATGATGGTGGTTGGCCTTTGACCTTCAGAACCCAGGCATGTTATGATAAATTCCTTTGCAAATTTGGCCTTTTTCACGACCGTTGGTCTTTAAGATCAGAACTGATTTTTTCGCACTATATTGCGGCAAAGGGTAAGGGATCTAAAGAACGAAAATTTAAGGACAATGAGACAAGTTAACCCTGAACCGTTAAGTTTATGTACCATGAAAACCGATCATAAAAAAAGTCTGTCCAAATCCAAAGGCAATTCCAAATACCGCTGTTTGGCCTGTGGTACTATTGAGAACATGGGGCGTCGCAAATATTGTTCTATCGATTGCCGCCAGAAACTACGTTACAATTTGAATCTCAGGACCGGATTGCTGAAAGCGTTGAACACAAGGTATGCAACGTTCTATTTTACCGATTCCCTAATTATTTTAGATGTTTTGCCCTATGGTTCAGGTGAGATGTTCAGTTATCTGTATCCACGAACGCAAGGCCGCAAGCCCTTTGAAGATTATTGCACGATGTCCAACATTTTAGGCAATGCCTGGTGGGCCGAGCGAAATCGTACCAATAAACGCTACGTTGCCACCCGGCTTTTGCTGGATAAAGCAGAGGTTAAAGACGCCGATTCGGCTCCCATTCGACCGCTTGAGGTTAAGGAACCGGCCCGGCTGGCCAACTCCCTGACATTTTTGAAGCTTAAAAAATCGGAGCTGAATTCACCGGGTCTGCAAAAAAAAATTAAGTCGGCTTACCGCAAACAGGCGATGCAGCACCATCCGGACCTGGGCGGTGATGCGACCGCTTTTAGAAGGCTTCACGAGGCTTACGAGCAGATGATAAGGTGGTCGGAAAACCCTGTTTATGTCCGGCGGCGCGGTTTTCCGGATAAATGGTTTTATGCCGGCGAAACGAATCGGTGGGTGCAGCCGGCACCCAGATGGGTCAAATTTTAGAATTGGCTTATAAACCTCATCTTTTGCCCGATGGCTGCGTTGCTCGTCGTCGGAATATGCTCACATACTGAATGTACGCTTCGCCTTTCCTCCTCCTTTCGCCTTGCCCACGAACAAAATCTAAGATTTCTAAGCCAATTCAACCATATTATTATTTATTCTTTTTTCGGTTGCCGAATTTTTCGACGGCTTTGAAGAATTCGGGGGTTATGCAAAGGATGCTCTGATTGCGATTTTCCAGTTCGATGGCACATTCCAGGGACGGTGCGTGCCGGTTTTGATTTAACGCTTCTTTGGTAAACCTCAATCCTAACGGCGTTTTATCCAGCATTTCGGTTGCAATCTCCAGCGCCATCTGCATTAAGTTTTCTTCACCAACCAGGCGGCTGATCAATCCAATTTTATTGGCTTCGGCCGCGTCCACCGTTCTTCCGGTCAGCAATATGTCAGCTGCCCGTGCATTGCCGACAAGTTTCGGCAGAAAATAGGAGCTTCCCAGTTCGCCGCCGGACAAGCCGATGTTAATAAAAGAAGGAGTAAAAGCGGCGTTCGAATCGGCAATGATAACATCCGATGCCAGGGCGATGCACATGCCGCCACCGGCGGCCGGTCCGTAGACCGCTGCAATAATCGGCTGCGGCAAGCGCCGCATTTCAATGATAAGCCGGGAGTATACTCTTTGTATTTTGACCAGATGCGAGGCGGCGCTTGAAAAAAGAGCAGCAGCTTCACCGGCAATGCGTTCATCCAGCAAGTCGGCTCCCGAGCAAAATCCGCGTCCCGCACCGATAATAATCACCACTCTCACGTCTTCTTGTTCTTTTAGATTTTCAAAAAGCGCGTGGAGATCTTCCAGCATTTCTAAATTTATGGCATTCAGCCTTTCGGGACGGTTCAACGTAATCCGGCCGACGCCATCTCGAGGATTATCATATTTTATGGTATTGAATTCCATTTTATCCTCCATTAACCAGCATATCGTTTGATCCAGATTTCCAGGTTACTGCGGTGGTTTAAATCTATAATTTCCAGCCTGACAAGGATTTATATGAACAGGGGCGGGTATGCAATCATTATTC
>Ga0056115_1000275_pt1 | contig 24668 bp, 20 predicted proteins | sample WorMetOlspDAHAB1_FD_77007 | JGI IMG/M metagenome (GOLD analysis project Ga0056115, IMG submission 77007) | Marine gutless worms symbiont microbial communities from Max Planck institute for Marine Microbiology, Germany - Olavius sp. DAHAB.1 ...
ATCTGTAGCCGCCTAACGGCATTATGGCGCTATATAAATTTCGTATTATTATTATTATTATTATTATTATTAATATGTGATAAATAATGTTGTTGCTAATCACAGTCACATTCCCAACCCAATTACACTTCAGTTTCTGTGGTTAAACATGTTTGTTAGAGCAACAGGCCATTACATGAATGGATAAAGCAGTTTTCAGTGAGATTTGCCTAATGGCAGAAAAAACTGTGTAGTTAACATTGCAAACGTGACATGACCAGTGACCACTGTTCTTGTTCCATTATAGACGGTGGTGAGAGTCTGATGAATCATTACGTGGTTGGAGATAAGCATGCTACTCAAGTGCTTGAGTGTCTGTCGCACATTGTGACTTTGTATGGGCAGCACGTCATTGTGCTGCAGTACTTGCATCATGTCAGAGACCTCGTACGTTCATCTTCATGTAGTCTAGTAATGCTATGAATAAAACGTGATGTCTATGTGTTCGCTTTAGTAGCCTGACGCTGTTGACTGGGTTAAAAGGTAAAACGTAAAACGTAGCACTCATATAGCACCACATAAATGCACACTGCTGTTGCTGCGGTGCTGTCGCCTCACAGACAAGGGTGGACGTGCAGCCTATAGGCTGTAGGCTAAGCCTGCACACACGGGCTTGCAGCCTTTGCTGCCAAACAGCCACACGCAGCTCTGGTCTGCAATTACATGGATTACTACTCGTTTACCGAGCCCGAGGGATGGAAGGCCGAGTTTTCCTGATTGGTTGAGTCATAGTGTACACCTTACGCACCAAGTGGTCACATGTCAACCGTAGATCAGGCATAGATCAGGAAAAATCCGCCAGCCAAAGACCGACATCCAAACCACTGAGCCACGCTGCTAACCATGGGGCTGGAAGGTAGAGAACGGAATGCGCTTGGAAATGTTAAAACCTGTTCCTACTATTGCGAGAGGTTCCTTTGCTGTGTAGCAGTTTCGAATATTGGTCGACTTGTTTACCGCAAACTGATAGCCAGTGCCAGTGGTGGTGTAATTGTTTGCGAGTTTGATTTCCGAAAGAAGAAACTCATATTGTGATCATACTGATACTGTGATTAATTCTCTGTTACGAGTTCTTTTTGCTTTCAACAGTGGATGAAATCATTCAGTAAATTAAATGCCGAGGAATATCACTGTTTGCTTTATGACCAGGTGACATCTGCATGTCAAGCCGGTGCATTGAATTTACGCAGTGAAGCAAGTATTATTGGATGTCTTAGTCTTTTGATCTATGTCGTTCCCAACATGCTCGACAAAATATTGCTCGACGTTCTGCCGGCAAGTTGCACTTCGGTCTTTTGTTTTGTGCGACTTCACCCTATCCAATGTAATATGAAGGCATACGACAATATTTTTCTATTAGTATCCGCAGCGGTTACTTTGGAATATATTCTTCAACAATGTCGCTTTCTTGCAGTCTTTAACAGCTCGTGACTTGAATCCTCTTGCATGGTAATAAATTTATGTTTGGGTGTCATTTTTTTCATTAGCATTTAATTTTTATGGAACTGTGTGTGAAGCAATGTGTATGACAAAAACACATACTGGTACTAATACAGTTGTAGCCTGTGCAACTGTTTATAGCCTAGACTCGATTTATTAGGTAAAGGTAGGCTACATGTTGTATATGGTAATTTCACACACGTTATGTCCCATGTCAAAATCAAGACTATGAATGAATGAGCGAATATATATATATATATATATAAATTTTCTGGATACAGTGCTGTGTCGTAAATATCATATTACTGGGATAATGCTTCGGCTTTTGTTGCAAAATCTGCCGAACAACGTGTCACGTATTTGCTTGGATCGTGACGCTCGTGCTTAACATGTGTCACTGCAGACTCCACTGTTGAACGAGATCTTGATGCCGCTGATCAAAGATGTTACATCGGTGGACCGAATGTATCCGTCTGGAAGCACATCTCGTCGCACAGTGGCGTGCAAGTTGTCCGATGTGCTGTTCGTCATTGCGCAGCGCATCGGAATCGACTTGGTCCGCCAGCACCTGACCGATTCACTGCGAGTCTTCTTCGCCGTGTTCACGGTCACTTCGCCAAGTCCAGGTCAACCGGCTGCCGAAGTTGTTGCCAGCAGCAGCAGCTTGGTCCAGGCTGAAAGCGAACGTCGACAGAGTGATGCTGCCGGCAAAGGTATCGTCCTTTTCACTGTTGCGTGCATGAACTAACTCGGTGCAGCTCAATGCTGCAAAACTTTGCGCATTTTTGCCTTTTTATTATGTACAGTGTAAACATTATTTTTTTCATCGTTATAGCAAGAATTTCTATGCAGACAAATCTCAACAGTATCATGTATTGCATACATTGTGCAAAGTTAGTTACAGTTGGCATTAAAAGTGTTGCACGTTTATTCATTTTATCTTAGAAAAATTTTACAGAGTACACGAGGGCATTAATATCTAGTATATAGAATACAATTGACTGAAAGGAAGCTGAAAGTAAATTGTAGACATTAATCATCAAAGTATTGAAACCATTAATGAATAAAATCAAATTAAAAAATATGCATCAGTGAAGACAGTCGTTTTGAGATAGTTGAAGCATTATCGGTCGGCTGTGAGTTGGTCTTTGGGTGATACATGTGTTGATGTCTGGCAAATGTCTGTCAGTGTTGTTGATCAAAGTGAAATGTCTGCGACTAATGTGTCGTGACAGATGGCACCGTGAAGGAGCCAGATGACGACAGCAAAATTCCGGTAAGCAGTGCAGTTGACGATATCAAGAAGACGCATCAACGCCAGTCGTCACTCAACAGTTTTCGACATCATAGTCTCTCGCCGGCAAAACAAGGTTCGTAACTTGTGCTGGATGTGTTTTGAAGTCTTGTCAAAGGAGAGCTGGAAATTAAAACTTTTGATTAATTTTTGTCTCTGCAAACTCCTGCAGTTACAGCAAAGGAATTCCAATGAAAGAGTTGGCTCAGTGGATGATATTCCTTATTAGTATGATATCAACAAGCTTAAGGAGGGTTAACATTCTGACGATTTGTGGCCTGTTAGTCTCTATTTATATTAGGTTTTGTATATTTTTAGATGTTTCTGCTAAGGCCAGTTGGTGGGTTTGTATTTTTTACTTCTGGTTGTTGTGGTTGATTGCCCGAAAAACTTGTCGCTGAAATGACGTACTATATGTCAAGTGAGAAACTAACCTGTACTTGCTTACCTGTATTCTGTTGCAACCTTTGAACACAGCATAAGGGTCAGCATAAGAGTACGTAGCTTGCCACGGCCCTTAGACACGTTAGGACCAGTTGTTCATTTCGGGAAAAAATGCGTGGTATTCCTTGCGTTGCTGTGACAAATGAGAACATTGCAACATAAGTCAACGTAATAACGACTGAATGGATAGTTTTTTTAAACCCGATCTGTTCCACAGGTTATGCCATATTTCTTTTGCTGTAGACATGAGCGCGCATTATTTCCCGAAGTGAACAACTGGTCCTAGTGTGTGTAAACTGTGCCTTTGAACAACTGCAAACGTGCCGGCTGTTTTGTTTATTGTAGACGAAGTCAGTTGCGGTAGTAATGGTGAACATGTCACGGCGTGTCAGGATGAACGAAAAATTGTCGAAGAGCTACGAGCGACATTTACGCCAAAAATGGCTCACAGCGTTTATATGGCATTTCTCCATTTTGTTGGCAGGTTGTGTTTCATGGACGCAATTGTTCGTTGATTGGGCTGAAAGTGCCGTTAAACCTCAATCGATCAATCTTTGTTTATTGTGTAAATTGTCGGATGTTTTCGTAAAGCTTGCATTTTTCAGTGTGTTAGTTGAAGAGAAACGGATAGTTGATTGTTCTTTATACTGTTATTATTACTGGAAGTTTAAACTGATGTTGCAAAATAAGCGGCAATGGAATTTTGCCTTTTTCAGTGCGTATATGAGTGAACAAATACCCAATGATAGTCTGCTGCGACACCTCTGTTCTCAGAATCTACACAGTTCTTCGTCCACCAGCTCTTCGTCAGGTTAGTCTCGGCTTTCTGCCAGAAAGCAGTCGAATCAGTGTTGGTGATGTGAATGAATTATTGCCATCATGATGGACGGGTTGCACTATTCGGATTGGCATGGGTTATTATGACATTGTGTCAGATGGGGTCAGAGCGTCTGAGCATTGGGTGCTCTGTGCTGAAACTATTGAATGTACAGGGTGGCTACGTGGAAAACGGGAAAAAATAATTTCATTCAGTTTGGAAGTGGCGACCCTGACGATCTTTGTCTTGTTCTGTGAGTGTCGACGTCTCTTGATGTGTGCTGATTGTAACAACCTTCCATTTGCCTTGGAAGCGCGGATTCTTTGGAACCTTTTGAATGTTGTCAGATACTCTGGCTGAGTGGACTGGTATGATACAGTTTTTGGAACTGGGACTGTTTTTGATATTGTTATGGTGAGGTGATGGATTATCTGTGTAAACAAAGATGGTGTTACTTGATGGTGTTTCGTAGTTTGTTGGGAGGGCACATATGTTACTGAGTGATTGTGTTGTAGTTGTTGCCATCTTATGACTATTTGACGTTGCTATCTGTTCTGGTGAGCAGGTAAGCTGGACAGTGGTCTGGGCATTGCGAGCGATGCCGAAAGTCACGATGACAGTATTGCCGTTGAAGGCGATAAACTTGTAATTCGACAACAGACACAGACCGTGCCTGTTCAGCCGGCTGCTGACCTTCCTGCTAATGAAAAAGTCAGGTAATAAGTGTACACGGATCGAAGAAACATTTGCTTGTCTTCTTTTCTGGCATGTATCACTAGGAGTGCTTATCAGCAAACGTAGACATTAATCTTAGCCATGTCGATAGCTTTGTTCGGGGAGCATTTCAGGTATATAGTTTTGAACCACGTTACACGAGGACGTCCCGGTGGTCTCCTCCAGTCATCCGGGGAAAAGACCGTCAAGATCCTTTTAGCGTCCACTTTGTCCGGCATTCATGCAGTGTGTCCAGACAGGGAGAGTTTGTGGGTTGTTTTTAATTGTCTGTTGTATTGTATTTGTTCTAAGCTGATGCTTCGGTTTCTCGGTGTCTATTGTTACAGCGCTTCAGAAAATTGCGCGCAATATTTACTACATGTTGGTACTTAGGACTTGCATATCCATTGAATGCCACCTCTAATACTGAAAGCCGCAACTTGGCAGTGATCATTTATGTAATGATGAGAAAGGAAATAAAATATTTACCAAGCGTCTTAAGGGGCAACCGAATCAGGGTTAGCTTGTCGTGTTTTATTGTGTTTAGTAGTTTCGATTCATTGGAGTTATGTACTTTCCTGTATTGATTAGTTTTTTGTTAGTATGTTAGTCAAGCGATTGGCTGGGAAGACTACTCTCGTGATATCTTTCATGTCAAAGGGTTTCCCCATACAAAGACCAGATTGAAGAGTTATTTATTGTAGTGATTTTATTTTGCGTAATTTCAGTGAGTAACATTTTCAACAGGCAAACGTTCTTCTACTCCACGGCCTCTTTCCCACTCAACTAAACAAGCACCGATAAACTAAACTAAACAAGCACACACTGTTTCATACTTCCATCCACATTTATTTTTTAATTTCAACACACTTTTTGAAGGCACAATATAGCAGATTTTGTGCCATCGACTCCAAATCCAAATCGGTCGATTTTTGAACGACAGTATGGCATGCATTTGTGGTTGGTGAAGGACGGAAATGTCTGATGCGAAAACGTGGCGGCACCTGCGTGGCAACTGGCTTGCTTACTGGGAGCACGAAGTCGGTCGGAGCGAGCGCGACACAACATTTCATGTGAAGCAGATTACATTGCAACGATTCGTCGGTATGTTAAACGTTGTGAACTGCCAGCGTTGAACCTTTCAGCGCGGTATTCGGCGTGATTGAAATTCGTTTAAAGTTCAAATTTTAAGATTAAAGTCGGTCGTGTGCATGCTGTGTAGTAATGATGATTGTCTCTGCAATTTACTTTCTACTTTTGGTTTAGTTGAAATTTACAGTATTGAAGTAGATCTGCTGATTTTGTCGTTCAACTTCACCCCTCCCCCCATAATGAGCTTTCAACAAGAACGCTGTTTTAAACACTTTAAACTAGTGAATTCATTTTCTAACGTGCATGTTTAGGCGAGTCAAAATAGTTATTATGTACATGTGGCATGTGCGATGTTGAGTATTCAGTCTTATGTAGCCGAATTTCAACGTTTGGCTTGACGATTGCTAACATAGTCACTGAATTCTGGTGGATTATGTTACTGCAGGTCATAAGGCAGCCATCAGATCCATATATGTGCTGGACAGTGAGAATTCATTCATTACTGCCAGCAAGGACCGGACAGTTCGGTTGTGGTCTCTCCGTAATTGCTCCGATGGGTCTGCCAGGTGTGTTACATACGCATTTTCAACTTGTGAACTCAATCTAGTTTTTTTTTACGTTCTGTTAGAGTAACTGACATTTCTAATGTCTATGACTACTGTTTATTTTGCAAGTGAAGACAGTAATAATGATGATGATGATGTGATTATTATCTCTGAAAACAAGTCATTCTTTCGTGTAGCTGATGGTTTTGTATTTTTCAACGAGTCTCATTCAGTTTAAAACGTAAGTCGCATGTTTATGCTCCTCTTCGGCATGCTTTCTTATGATGTTGGCGTTATTTGTGTATAAATATACTACTAACATTTTCAATAGGATAGTTCCCCTGTGGGCTTTCAGATTTATGGGCAAGCGTCATAAGAGGTGACTGAACCTTTTTTTAGTTTAGCTGTTTACATTATCGAGATCTGTCGATCAGTATCGTCTAAGCGAAGACCAGTGGCGTAGCAGGACCGTTGGCCGCTCGGGGCGGTGGTCAAACTTCTGTTGCTGCTCTTTCCTTTTAGGTTTCGGAAACTGGGGAGCTGTTTAAAGCATCACTCTCAATAAGACCCAGTGTGATAGCCGACCGTTCTGATGATAGGCACGCTTACGTTTTTTGTTGGGCGCAAATGCATACGAAACTGAATTTTCATGTGAATTTTTTAAATACAATTTCCGCCCATTTGCCGGCCCTAGCAAGTGCCGCCCGGTGTGGCCCACCCCATCCGCACCCCTCGCTTCGCCACTGGCGAAGGCATCCTCAAAAAATACTTGTGTCATGTGGAAACCATATTGTACCGTTCATCTTGCCACCAGCCAGTGTAATTTCAGTGTGACACTATATTTTGTTAACCTTTTGGCCCAACTTGTTACTGCTGTACAGCATGGGCTCGTCGTGGGCGTACACGCATCACAAAAAGCCGCTGCAAAGTATCGCTTTCGTGGAGTCGGTGCGCATGGTTGCGTCGACCGATGGATCACTGCATGTATGTTTCTTTCACCGATGAAATACTGTTACAACACGTCATTCAGATTGCATAGGCTCTGTATTGGGTGGGATGTTAAGCCTTACTCGCTCAGTTTGCAGAAGCTGTAGTCTGTTAATGTGTTATATGTTCATCATCATCGATATTTATTTGCTCGAAAAATGACATTTAAAAACAAACAAACACAATTAACAGAGCAGGACGCAATTAACAAAGCAGGACAGCAAGGCTAACTATATAGCACTAACAGCTGCCCGAAAAACATAACCACAGAACTAAACTAATAAGTTAAACTCGAGATAATCGGAAAAACTAAGAGAATTTACAGAACTCTTGAACTTAACGAAAGATGAAAAGTCTATACTGTCAGGAGACAAACCGTTCCATACATCAATGACACGCTCTGAGAAAAAAGAAGACCTTACTGTGCATGAACTATGGCGCTGTATATCTTGTATGGGTGCCCTCTGGTAACAGATGCAGTTCTAATTTCATGGAAGCTAGTACAATTTATATCAATCAGTCCAAATATTATTTTATAATATATAATGTTGTCATCTGAATATGCACCATGTATTGTGTGGCTCCAAAAAATCGTCCTTTTATTATCAGTCGTGTTTGTGTGGTCCAACGTCTTCCATGGCGGCGTGGCTTACCGTTGGCGGCGTGGCTCGGTGGTTAGGACGTCAGTCTTTGGGTAGCGGACTTTCCCTGGCCTATGGTTGATATATGACAACTTCGTGGGTAAAGTGTCTGCTGTGGGTCAACCAACCAGGCAAACTCAGCCTTCCATCCCTTTGGGTCAGTAAAATGAGTAGTAGTCCATGTAAATACATGGATTGCGGCGGCGGAGACCATTAAACGGTAGGCCAAGGCTGCGTATGACTCTTTGGTCGTAGGTCAGAGTCTGTGGGCGCAGGTGTACACCCGCTCTGTCTGTGACACAAAAGCGCCACTGCAGCTGCGGGTTGCGGCGCTATATAAGTGTTTGCCTTCCTCAAATGGTTCATCGTATTTGTTACATGTACCATACACAGAGTATGTTCACTGTCCTATTGCATTCATTGGGATATGGGCTGGGTTCCCTACGGTATTCAGGCGCTCTGTTTCTTTATATTGTGTGCGCATATCCCGGTGTGAAGAGCCGGCCGGTGACAAAGTGCAATTACCATTTTTCTACCACTTTTTTACAGACACAATTCGAGAAGCCCGTCAATTTCGCCGACGTTTTTTACACCAACCTGCTTATTTACTTGTTCATAGGGAAAAGGGGCCGTCAACTTTGTGTGGCTGTGACTGGTTGAAAAGGAGTCAGTCTTTCTCAGTGATGCTGGAACGAAATTGAAAGTGGAGGGGGAGGGGGGCATATGTCCGGTGCAAAGTGCCGGAACAAATGTTTTTGTCGTGCCCCTCCACTTCTTTGGCTCTACACTATTAGCCATTCTGGTGACTGATGAGTGCTTTTGTGATGGGCAGAACAGTTTATTGTTCGCTGTTCTTCTAATCACGGTGTCCCCCGTTCCCAGCCATTTGTAAAAGTGGGGGAGGGTTACGTGCTCCCCATACCCTATGGAGTCGGCGCCACTGACCGTTCTGCTAGTTCCCATTTTCAGCTGTATACCGCCTTTAGGTCTAATTTCTCGCAAAGTTCAGTTTTTTTTTAAATTTTCACATTTTTGTTAACCAGTTTGTGTCCAAGTGCAAATCAGCTGACATCTTGCGTGTCCACTGTTGGTGTGACGTCGTGTCTGTAGATCTGGGATCCCTTCGTGCCGTGCAGCACGAGAGTGGTAAACATGCAGAAATTGGCGAACGGCAGTAACAGCCAGAGTACCAGTGTCACCGTTGTCCATCCACTTCCTGCGCCAAGTTCTTTGCTGGTGACGGCTACTGCAAACGACACTGTTCTCAGGTAAAATGTAAAAAAAAAATAGAAACATATGGAAACATACTTAAAAACATGTTAAAAAAACCGTAAAACACATACATAGTATAAACAGTATAAAATACTGTTCTGCTGACGATTTCAACAGTTAACGAATAGTAATCCATGTATTTACGTGGATTATGGGGGGAGGGATGGAGACCGTTAATGCGGTAAACTAGTGCCACGTATGCTGCAGGCCAAAGTTAGTGTGCGCGGGCTTAGACTGTGGCCTAGGCTGTACGCTGGTCCTTTCCGTGATGCGCAGCCCCCATGAGGCAGCATACATGTGGCTTGTGGTGGCGCTATACAAGTATCGTGTTGCAGTTGATTATAGGCTTTTACAACTACAACTACCATGAAACATTTCCTTTTGGTATGCATTACTGGGAAATCGGAATTTTCTTTTCTCTCACTGATGGTTGAAACATGCCGTGTTTTTTTTTGTTAGATAACAGTAGCCAGTAGCCAACGCTGTTTGTACTTTTTAGGCTTGTCGATGTACGAACAGGAAAACTTTCTCACGAACTGCAGTCAGCTGTGACATCAGCTGGTAATCTCGCACAGTCATTACTCATATGTTTAAGTAACAGAGGTTTTCTTTAAATATTACAAAACTTGTTAGGTTTATTTAATGGATATACCAACACTGTAATCTATCTTTTTTGCTCACATACTGGCTCCCATCAACTGCGTCATGTAGTACAGAAAAATCTATATCCACAGTATGCTATACACGTTGAGACATGCCGACGGTTTGCAAGTATGTTTTTTGGCCTTGTGTGAAGAGTTTGTGCTTCGGTACAGTTTTCATTAACTTTTGTTGATTTCCTTAGTGTAATAATAACAATAATGGTAATAATAATAATAATAATAATGAAAGATTTGTATAGTGCCATGTAGTCAGCTATATAGAGAGGCGCTGACGGCTGTGTGAGGAGATGATGACTGTTGATAATAGGATGCATGACAGAAATGCCACACAGCGTGCTACAGCTCATAAGATGTGGTTTTATAACGATTTTATTGGTAAGTTGGTAGTGGCTTCCTTTTATACTGTACCACCTTGTGTGTTTTGCTGATTAGGTGCAATACACTGTATCACAACGAGTGCAGATGGTCGTGTCGTTGGTGTCGGTTATACTTCGGGCGTGCTGTCAACACTTGATCTGAGAACGGGAATGTTACTTGCATCTTGGAAAGCGCATGAAGCTGACATCCTTGATGTAATATTTTTATGTTTTAGACTTAACACTGCATGACTGTGGAACAGCCTTCCGTCCAGCCTAAGACAGTCTGACCTTGCCTTTCACTGGGCGTCAAAGACGTATTTGGTTGACTGAGATTCCAGCACATAGTGACTTTTTGTTTGTAGTGTGCTATAGAAATGTTCTTTCTTTCTTACTTATTTAATTACTCTACTAATTACTTGCTGATCCAGCAGGACCTGGAATCCAATAATAATTGTAATGTAAAGTCGGCCATGTTATTGTAGACTGGGCATTTATTGTATTGTAATACCTGAAGTCACTATGGTTCAGAATCGTCCAGAGATTGATGTCTGCGTTTGGCGCTACGTACTCTCAGTAGTGCATGCCAGAAACGAAGAAGATATATGTTGTCTATCTGTTAAATCTGCCAATTTTAATTAACTGGTTACCTTTTGTTTTTAATTTTGAAGCACTTTTGATGGCTTTCTTAAAGTTTCTTGATTAATGATGGTCCCGTGTGGGTTAGGGTTTGTAGAATATGCCGACCTCGCTTCCTGGACCAGTGTTGTAAGACTCGAGTCACTTGACTAAAGTATCAGTGAGGCGATTGGCTGTGAAGACCAGCCTTTAAATGACCTACACTGTGTCGGGAGGGGCATTACAATTTACTCACTCGCTTGGTTACAGGATGAACCACAGTGGCATAAAACGTCAGTGCCCAAATCCCCTGTATTGCCAACGCTGTCATTTCGGCCACGATTATAGATCTTTTTTTACTTACTTATTAACTCACATCATTACATGCCATACAGATCTGACATGTCCGGCGAAAATTGCATAAAATAAGTGCGTTTCTTTGTTGGTGGTCCTGCAGTGACCGTGGTTCATAAATGATATACAGTTTTTGGGTTTTTATGTCTGTCATGTTACTCAAAAGTTCTTGAACTGTAACTTAATTTTTTAAGACTCAAATCTTGGTTGCCCTCCCAAGTTACCAATCCTTGTTTGTTCCTCTTACAAATGAATGACGCAATGCCTTGCAGATGTTCTTGTTGCTATGTAATTACGAAAGCGGTAATGGTAAACTGTGAGTCTGTTAATAAAAACTTTGCAAATTTCAGGTGAAGGCCGTCGACAATCACCGATTGGTGAGTTCATCACTGGACCAGACAATCTCTGTCTGGAAGCAGGATGAAGGCAAGCACCTGGCTCTCCTCCGAGGTACCGTTTTGCGCACGATACCTATGCGGTACTGCATATTTTAACACAGTTTAAATGGTGTACGAGAAATCGTCCATTTCTATGCATCACGTACGGTATTAGTTCGTTTATTTATAGCATCACTGAAAAACTGGACTGTGAGCAGAAAAAAACCGTGGCATCATTGTAAGTTGTCCCTCAGGGTCCGCCCCTCTGAAAAGTTGTCACTGGAGATGTTAAAGGTACCTTACTGTATATGATGTCCGTAACTGTATTGTTGTACCGAATTCCCAATTGTTTCGAGTACTCTTTTCGACAGATGAACACGTACTGAAGCACATACTACTGTGCTGTTGTTGACAGGTCCGGCTGAGCCAGTGCACTTCATGAGCGTGTACAAAGACTCCCTCGTATCAGCCAGCCCGACAAACAGAATTAATGTCCATTCGTCATTTGACTCACTGGTCAGTATATTGTGCGTTTTTAAACAGCGTCGTCAGCCATGCTTTTAGTCCCGGTGCCAGACAATGTTTAGTTTCATGCACCTGGTCCAAAGATGTTTGAATGAATGTGTGCTGTGCAGCCGTCAAGTTGCTACTTTCATTACGAGACAGCATGTCTACGTGTTAACATAGGTAGTGTGACCTATGCAGAGATGAGGGTGAGTGGCTTGATAGATATTCAGAAACAGCGGGGTTTAAGTCTTTTGTTTTGCCCCTCCACTTTTTTTGGCTCTGCAAGTACAATTAGACTACTACTCATGGTACCTCCTGTGCCCACCCATTTGCAAAATTGGGGGGACGTGCCCCGTGCCATATGCAGTTGGCGCTACTAGCTACATAACCTACATTATGCCATCATCAGTAAAAGCTAAAAAATAAATTATAAAGCGCCTATTACAATAAGCACATAAGTGCTACATAAAACGTAGTGCGCCTTTGAAACAGTTGAAATAAAGATAAAATCGACTACAAATTAGAAGAATTGATTTTCAGATTAAATGGAATTAAAATTATGACACAGCGTTTGTAACGCTTGTCCTGCACAAGCTAGTGGTTTTAAATCACCGTGGCCCCCAGCTGCATAGCACAGGGCTAGCCTTTGTGTATAAACTCCACCAACTTTGCAATTTATGGACACTGTCAGAACCTCTTTCAAACCGTTGTAAAATCCTGATACAAACTATCTGATGCAACAAGAGTCAAACCTTGGCGCCAGCAGTGAACCACAACCACGTGCATTAGTCCACTAAGCCACCTTTAGTCAGGCTAACTGCGTTTTTGTCAGTTCTCAATAAAGAAAATGATGATGATGATGACACGGACATGGCAGTCTTCGAAGTGTAATACTAGAATGTCTCAATAGTGTTACTGTATATATACATCTTGTTCTTCATTGGCGGTGGTGGAGCGTTGCCGTGTTCGAGTTTGACGCCATTTTCTCATTTTCTGCCTGTCCGAAGCCAGGGACGTACGCAGGCATTGACGGTTGGGGTGTTGTATAGACAAGGCGCTGCAGGGGCGGATCCAGGAATTTGCATTAAGGGAGGGTCGTCCCCTCCCCTTGCCTCCTCCCATTCCCTCATACCGCCATCCCTTATCTTCCCATCCCCTTAGAAGTAGGGCCCCCTTAAACCAGCTAATAGGTCTGGGGGAGCGCTGTAAGCTCCCCCATCGTGGTCCGGGGCAGAGCGCCAACCGACAACGAATTTAGCGCAATCTAAAGCTGCCTGAAAGCCACTGGTGGCAATCGTTTTCGAAGTTGATGTTTTACAAAGTAAACCTCGGCTGAGGGGGTGACGCGAGTGGCGTGTGACGCGAGTGGCGGTGTTGCTGGCTGCTGAGGGGTGTTCTGACATCCACCATATTCCCCTCACTTAGTTGAGTGGTCTACTACTGTATACTGCTATTAATACATTTGTGCGTGCAAAAAAAATCAGCGACTTTCGTGCAACGATTTTTTGTTATGATATGCAGGGCGAGCTGACAAGTACAAAGCTGAAGGTGAACTTGCTTCGTGGCTCACTGTCCAGTATTGCTGTACTACCTCTGAATAGACTGCTGCTGCTGGGGACCGACAGTGGGGTTGTTCAGCTAATTGCCTGAATGCTCCAGCATATAATCTAGTCATCCGTTTTGCTTCCTTAAGGATAAATCCGTTGTGTAAATCGTGATTGTAAACCTGGATGAATTGTACATACACGAGTATTACATTCAAGTGCTCATCTTGTATGACATAATCTGACATTGGTTGTGATATATTATGGAGTTAATAAGACTGTCACATTGCAACAAAATAGTCCCAAAAAAGTAAAGCCCCCATACCGAATAAACAAATTGTATTAAACCTGCTAGAGTTTTTAATCAATCTGAACATAAATCATAAGCTGGCATTAAATATTCTGCAGGTGACCTCTACTTTGTGACGTCATAAATCTTTAAAATTCTTTGACGCCATCTTGCTTGATTCAAGTTACTGACCTCACAAATTAACTCGTGCATAGAATACGTAATACCAAGTGATAATATTATTAGTGTTCTTTTAATACAATTTAATATGTCCTGCTGATAATTTGGCAGGGGCTTACTGTTTTGGCCACACTGTATGTATTTCACAACTCACACGCTGTGTTGTGTTTACTGAATAAAAGAAAACATGGTTGTTGAACAAACACAAAAACGCATGCACTTTACGTTAACACAAGCACTATACAGATAGGTGGTGTTGCTTAACCACAGCATGAAACGTGGTTAACAATACTCTACGAATATTAGTTTTATACGGCAACTGTCATAGTGATGGTCACATGTTCACTCTGCATCAAACAGCTTCTGATGACTGCTTCATCACCATTTCACAACTGCGTTTCTGCAGTCTGCTTGCTTTCAACATAAATCGATCTCGATAATTTACAGCACATATGATTCGAATGTACGCCGATCTTGATGATCATGACAATCACATGTACAACCAACTGTAGCAAACGTGTTGGAATCAATGCTGCACTGTAACAGGAGCAAAGTCAGTCATCCGCATCACACTCGTCCAGAATTTCAAAGTCCTCGCATATCATGGCGGCAGCAGCTTCTTCGTTGCCATCACTTGTCCCTACAAAAACAATGTTAACATCAGTTATATTGACCACCGGTGTAACAAACTACCAGCCGCTACTGCCAAATCGGTACTCAAAAGCTCTGCACTTCCGTTTAACCACACCACGTCCATCAAAACCAATGCTGAGATTTCTAGTTTGCATTCCATTCCAACATCTAGTCATTATTTGACACACGTTCAATTATCGCTGGCCGAAAATTATCAAAAGCCGATGCAATCAAGAAAGACGCTGGACCAAATAGTTCCAACGCAGTAGAGTGAACAAAGCAGACAACAGAATATTGACAGCTACAGTTAGCAATATTATTCAGTGAAATGCACCGAAATGGTATGGGCACATTCAAGAAACGATGAAAACGGCAGGTGTGAGATGTATATATCTTGAAGGTGCTGATCAAAAATACAAACAACAGTATTTGTAGGTGATGTAAGGACTGGCAGACTGGCCAGTGGCAGTCATACCAAAGTAATGCAACGATACCAACAGCAAACAGAGGAAAAGTCAGGGAGTCGAGAATATTGACTTTATCAGTTATGTGCATGAATTTATCAACGTTTCACGTGTCAGTTCGCCTGGATAGTACTGGGGGAAAAGGCCGCAAAACAAGTGTTGTTTTCTGTCAATAGGCATACAAAAATTTTATTCATCCGACGATGTAATGTTGATAGCGTGACAGATGAGCAAAATAACCTGGCGGTGGTGGCTCCATCCATGCAGCTGATATCTGAGGCAGAAGCTTCGCGGTTTCTTCGTCTCTGGGAACTTGAGCAACCTGCTGGTTTTCAGAAGCTACTTCCTGCTCGTAGTCCTCTGTGTTGTCATCGTCAGCATCTATAGACATTGCAGTGCTGTTGTCTTGGTCACCATCCGGGCCTGCATTTTCACCAGTGTCAGTCGACAGACCCGTAGTACACACTGCATCAGCTTGACTCTGATCAGCTGCATTGCCAGTGCTTAGGTTAGGGCCTTCATTTGGCTCATCAGCTGTATCTAGCCGAGCATATCCAGCAACTTCGACCGTACTACCTGCATCTACACCCAGAGATGGATTCGGCACAGCTGCAACATCTATGCCATTCTGTGTGGAAGCTGTGCTTTCCGACATAGTATTAGCTTGTTCAGCATCTATACCGGCAGGCACTGACGTCTTGCCGGCTTCCGCAGTCTGTGCTTCATCCAGCTTGTTTTCCAACATGAATTCCGACCGAGTCTGAGGTCCAGCTCCAACACTGAACACCGGAACAGCTTGGCACTGGCCAGACTCCGGGTCCCCGATACTCAGAAATGCATCCAGCGAGTTTGGCTTAATCTTACTGCCATATTCCACATCAGTCTGCGGCACATTTGCCAGCTGCACTGGCGCATCCTCCTGCTGTGCTGGCGCCACCACTGCATCGGAAGACAATGCTGGTTCGCTCTCAACGGGCACCGACGCTGTCTGACTGACACTCACTTTTATCTCAATTTTACTCTTGTCATCAGCAGCATTCTGCTCACTGGCCGCGAGCTTGGTACCACGAGCCGACTTAAAGCAAGGCAGCTTCCCAATGAATGGCAGAGGCTTTTTGACTCTGCTTGCCTCAGGAGGCTCGGCATCGGTCTTTTGACTTTCTGTGACCGACGTTCCAGACTCTGCATTCGAGACAGCACGTCGAGTGCCATCATCCAAACTGGAAGTATCAGGCGAGTCGTCTTCATGTCGGCGGCTACCTGTGCTCTCAGCTAATACCCCTGAACTGCTTTTTGGAACTACTCGAGACTTTCTGTGCGTAGGACATGGTGGTTTTGAATCAATACTGGGCATCTCTTGCTGGTTACGTTTAACCATCTGGTGCACTCTTTGCTTGGCCTTTTCCACAGCATCTGCTAATGACACTGGCACATCTTTGCCGGCACTTTTCGAAGATGACGTATGGAGTTGCATGGAAGATGGCAAGGGCTTTCCAGTGACGGCAGAAGATGAAGACTTTTCCAATTCCAGTCGACGTTCATAGTATGGATTCTCATCCAGATATTTCTACACAAATTGCATAAAAACTGACACCTAACTTGGATGAAACGTATAACAATGTGAAGCATCAAAGTGCTGTATTAAATTTCAATCTAAGTCTCACGATAATACCAGCGTTACGAGGTTTACCATTCTGTATCTTTGATGTGTTTCACTTTGAAATATCAGTTCCTTACTGATCTAGCAAACACGCATTCTTTCAAATCATTCCTAATGTCTAGCAATAAAACACATATTCATACACCTCACCATTATTTAACAGTCTTCGAGGTTCATTGCTTGCATGGCTTTTTGTGGCACTGAATGGCCTTTATAGTGCTGATGTGCAGTTAACACACTGCTCACTCATACTCGCATGGTTTTACACAATATATAATTAGCTGAAAAGTGTTGCAGCGATAGTGTTTAGCTTTCATATCAACAAACACAAAACACTGAATGACTGGAGAGATGTAACAATGTTGGTGTTATCTTCTGATCCTCTGTATCGGTGTTATCTTGTTCTGATCCTCTGTATAAAAATACTAAAGACTTGAAAAAACACACATACCCTATGTGAAATCCGTAGAATGGCTAGGTAAACTGAAAGAACTTGGGAAGACAAATAGAATTTATGCAGAGAATTTATGTCCCGTACAATTCAACATACATTAATGCAGGTCGCCTTATGACAACGACGACACAAGATACAACAAAGCAACTTGCAAATATATTAACTGACAAACAACAAAATCTTGATGGCCCATGCTATCTGTTTTCTACTCAACAGCTGACTTCATATCGGGAGTTCATGCAGTCTGAAGCTGACTCTGGATGGTACAGACAAAACAGTTTCTGAAGCTAAACACTGTACTTACAGTATATTTGCTGTTGTGTTCATCCGACTTACAGTGCGTTTCTGCACAAGTACAACTGCCCAGGAACACATCACACAGGCTGCAGTAGAAAGCCTGTGTTGACATGAGAAACTCGACCCCTACCAAACACACACAGATGCATTTCAGTACTCAACGACCAGCTTTTCCAGGAAACAACTCCAAAGCAAAAAAAAATTCGCGCCTCGTTTTCTTACATTACTCGTTACATTATGCTAATCAATTGCATCTCAGAAAATGCTGTTGCTTCTTAAATATTCTTTACAGAAATAATATACCACCTCTGAAGTGACCTATATTGTGTCCGGTGGGGCGTTAAACTCTATTCACTCGCTCACTCAGTAATGATATAAGTACAGGTAACGAACGTCAATGAAAATCTTGATGGCCTGGGCAGCGATGGCATATGCTGCAGAAAATAAAATTTCATTACATTACTGTTAAGGGGCACAGTACGTTCGTGCAGGATTTTGAATGCCAGCAGCTTCACCTTTTTGGTCGACTAAGCCACTAATCAAAGTAAAAAAAACAGAACCAACAGTTTAACTGAGTTGTGTTCGTCGTACGGACAACTGTGATGTGCCTGAAAATGAACAAGTTAAAGACATTCTTCGTCAATGTCTTCAGCCTACAGAGAGTTTACCAACAGTCGTGAAACACCTTGAACAAACACCATCTTCAAGTAAAAATAACATTATTTCAGCTATAATATGCAAAGTTTGTGTTGTATTAGAAGTTATGCCGCTTCTAAACAATGTATAAATACCAGCAAACTTCAAGTGCCTTAATGTGGTTATCCAGGTTTTGTGAGTGGTAATACATTATGTACAGAATTTTAAACACTAATATGTACACAAAGTGCACACACATTCTTCAAGTACAGCAACTAAATTATACACAAGTTCTGGCCACAATTAATAAACTTAAATTTAATAAACAAACCTCGAACTCGGGCAGATGTGACTTTGCCTTTTGACCCTGTCGGCTTAGCAGGCGTTCTGGCTGCCAGTTTCAACCATGGCTTGTCAAAAGGATCCACATTCTGCACAAGATCAACATCCACTTGTAACCAGCATAGCACGAAGAAACTTTATATGAAAACAGTACATCAGTCATGTGCTGAAACTTTTAATAAATCCGCTCCGACAACTATAGCCAGAAAAGCGAAAATTACTCGACAGCTGAAGGCAGGCACCACTAATCACAGCTGCAGATGTGACTCGCCACTGACGAAGAAAAAAGACCAACACCACTCGATATTAACAAGCTAAAATGCACACTTCTCTCCGCGACTCAATTAAACATTTTTTCTCGGGAATATTTTCTACACTATATACGTACAAATGGTGATAACCTACCTGCTGGTGAGCAGACGAAATCAAGTGTTGGCAGTGCTCAAAGATGTTGACGGAAAAACAGTTGCAACAGCGGCAGAAGTGGTTTCCACCATCGAAATATTCGTACTGAATATTGATGCGTTTAACTCTTGGCGGGCGGGCACTGGTAACATTACGGACAGCGGACTTGTTTCTGCAATGTTTGCACAAGCACAAAAAGCAGGATAGGCTGTATTTCGAAACTGTGCGAGAATCTTCTGTCGACAGCAAATGTCAACGCAATCATCCACAATTCATCCGCATACAGACTCGACATTTGCTCTAATTCACACAAAACGTGAACCTGTAAGTAGAGGTCACAAAAAGCACCGTAGGTTTACTGACGACGGATAATTAAATATAAGAAACTTCTACAGCACAGTTCAATACAATACACAACCAGCCCAATCTGTGACAATGCGCATGCATTCATAGCACAGTCCTCTTCCTAGTCAGCCAATATGAACTGATACCAGAAATGATTTGGAGGAGTTTTAACACAGCTAGAAAGTTTACACCAGTATGATAAATGTTATCACATCAGTTTAGCAATCAAGTAGGAATAGATGCCATAACAGTCAGTTGCTCCTCCATTGTTTTAGATGCTCTTACTGCCGACTAATCACAACAGTGCTGAAGCACTTTAGGAATGATTCAGAAATCCTGCACACATTTGTACTCGATACCACAAGATGCAATAGACGTTGAATAGACGAAATTATAGTCCACCAGTAGCAGTAATCCAATAAGGATAGCAAAAACATCAGCAATGAGTTGTGCATCCAAGTCTTTACACACATAAGGCAAACCTGGTGAAGTCATCAGGAGTCTTGCTGCATTCAAAATATCAAGCAAAAATTTTTTTTACTGCGACGATATTGTGCACAGAACCTCAGCATTGAGCAGGCCACAGCAGCAGCAAGTCAGCAGTATAAAAGTATAGTAAACACAAATACTCTTTGACATAAGAAAATAAAGTTACTTTTTCTCATTCTACTAAGAAACAATCATCACACCTGCTGTCACGATCATCAGGCGACACACTTCTAAAGGATTTCCCGATAGATCGTGACCGCGACTGCCTGCCACTGTCAGCCTCATCCTTGCTTCCAAACTGAAAAAAGATGTGACAGCTGCTAGTAACAATACAAAACTGTGAGGAAGCAAACATCTGTTAAAAACCACTGTAATATCATAAGTCTCAAAACTATCAACTACATCAGGGTAATCCAAATTCAAGCAAACAAACAGGCAAATATTCAGCACTGACTAGAAAACTGCAAACAGCAAATTCATCCACACTGTTGTTAACCTCAAAGAGTAGAACAGGCTGCCAATGGCAGATGCTAAGGAACTGTATCGAGCTGGTAATTTAATTTCAATTTCTAAGCTATGATGACTTCAACAGGCTAAGACAAATCACTTGAATACTGAACAATACCGAGTCAAATACCAGCAATTTTGCAATATTTGTTTTGAGAGAGGGACAGAGTTCACAAGTCAATGCCAACTGCATCACATACAGTACCTGATCAGATGCTGGACTACAGCTGTTGTCTTCGGCTTGTTGACTTGCCTTCCTCAGCTTAGCTATCTGGTTGCAGATCTCCTCTTGCAACTTGCTGTTTTCAACCAGAAATGGATCCTTGTGGCCATCCGACTCGCGCTTTTTACGTCTCATCAGTATGTTCTGCTGACGCTTCAAATTTTCCAGCTCTTTCACCAGAGCATCTATCTTTTTCTGTCGCTCTCTACCAGCACTGGCGGAATCTTTATCCAGTTTTGTCACTTTGCTTGGCTTCTCATCCTTTTCATCATGATCGCTTCCTCTCTTCTTCTTATAACTACTACTGTTGGCTTTATCTTCATTTCTCTGTTGCAACTTGGGTGACTTTTCACGGTTTGAAGAACCCGCATAGATGTTCTTCACGTTCCTCGAGGGATCCGATTTGCCTGCACTTAATTCAGTCTTGGACGGAGTTTCGGACACAAAAATGGTTTTCCGAATAGTTTTCAATTCGTCCAGTGGCACAAAAGATTTTGACATTCTGACACTGTCACCCTGATTTTCTGATGCACCACCATCAACACGTTCACTCTGTGGTGGAGGCAAATTCGTAATGCGTGCTGCGGCTGATTCAGACTTTGGCCCGACGGAAACGGTTCGCTGTTGCTGCGACCTCGGCTGCTGCAGCTTGCGAATGAACTGCTCTGTACTCATCTCCCAGTCTAAATCGTCAGCAGTTTTACTAACATTCACCTTCGGCATCACGCCTTCATTCCCAGGTCCAAATGCTAACGTGCCTGGAAAAGTCTGCGACACGACTGCCGCATTTGTTTTACTCGCGTTTGCATCCGTCCTGGCAGTAGCTGCGAAGTCATCGTCACTGTCCGAGAAATCTTCGTACAGTGCGCCAGGTTTCTGCCCTGCATTCGCTTCAGACGATTTAAACTTCAACTTAAAGTCACCCGGAGGCGATTGTTTAAACATGTCTTCAGAAAATGGTGTATCATCAGAGCCATGGGGCAGTGCATGATGAAGCGACTTACTGTCAGAGGAACCAACAACAACATGCGAGTGCAAAGAATCTTTATTATCCATCTCCTGCATCCCATACTGCCTCCTCTGCTCGGCAAGATATCTGCTTGCTTGCACTTCATATGTCAAAGGAACTTTGTTTGGTTGTGACGACGAATCTGTCAAGCTGTCGTGACCCACTGAAGAAGACGTCGTTTCTTTGCGCGATTTATTCTGCATCATATTTGACATTTCAAAATTAAAGCCTATCGACTTCAAAATGTTGGCAATTGTTGGATCACAGGAATCAGACTTTGTGGTCTCCTGTGTAACTGTTGGTGCTGCACCCCAGGTGTTCTGCTGTGAATACACAGATGTTGCCGTGTCTTCATAGCTAGCACGATTCACATATTCACGCGAATGGTCCGTTACTGGGGTCTCAAAATCACTGCCATACTGACGTATAGTATCACTCCAGGAAGACTTTGCATCGTGACTCGGCAAAGATGATCCACTGTCATTCACAACTTCACTTTCAACTGGAAGTTTAAATGCATACTCAAGCAGTGAAGTGTTTTGCCGTATTTTATTAATAGCAGCTGACTCGGCAGCAGGAGGAGCAGTCTTAGGAGTGGCATTTGTTTCTGATGACTGTCGTTCGGGAAATGGCACGCTTGCAGACGGTTGATTCTGCAGTGACGAGTCTCTATAAGATGCCGCTTCCGACTGCTGTGATGTTTGCTTGAAACTTCCGAGTTTTGAGATCATCTCTCGCGTACGCTGAGCCATCTGCATTGCTTTCTCGACAGCAACTGCCTTTGATGGCTCATCGACTTCAGTTCCATGTCGGTGATCATAGTCAATAGTCTGTGCCGTGTGACCATAGTATGAACTGGCATTTCCACTGTAACGACCATCATTATCAGCACTTTCCCTTGCATGGCTTCCAGTATGAAACTGCTATACAAACATCAATCAATATATTATGCTACTGATCAACCATATAAGTTAACATTTCACCAACACTTAATGTGTTCCACAGTCCACTCAACATGTACTTACAGAATGTGCATTAACACAACGTACATAACATGATACCGTTACTTATAACTGACTATATATCGTGGCATTATCATTACTTGCAATCTTAGCAGTAACATTTGTAATAAAAAGTAATAATTAGTGTTCATCATTAACAGTACTCAGTTCTGTCCATTATTGTTATTTTCTTGAGCATTTTATCATTTTGGAGTCAGCATATTAGAAAAAAGTAACATCTTTGTCTGATCTCTGACTCTTCAGCACTAAGCCAGACACAAATAAGCTGTGGGACCATGGACATGGGGCCACTGAGTTGCATGGTGTGTCTGATTAGTTACCTCCCAAATTACAACTGTACCAAATTTCGCTACTCAGTGACAGACTGATGTAAGCAGACTGCCCAGGACCATACTTTACAGCATGGGAGGTGAGAACGGAACCCTGGACCTTCACTGTGAGTTCACTGCTCAAACCATAATTCTTCTTCCACTTCCTCACTGGAATTACTCACATACGATACCGACACAAACTCATTAAACGCAGTTAACAGTGGTCTACTGGTAAGCACATCGGGCAGAACCAATGCTGCAGACAGTTCAGTGTTTTTTTATGAAGACCACTGCGATACACGGCTTACATCATGGGCTGCACACTTACTGCAGAGCCTAGGTTGACTCAGCCTTCCTCTCTCTGGGACGATAAAAAGGTTGAGTAATGGTGATGGGCAAATGCCTACAGACAGACTCAAAAAGTCATATTGCAGCTTGGCCTACGAGTTGGCAGCCACCTGGTTCTGGCCCAAATTCATTCAAGTGACCCGAGTGAACTCTTGCAATGGCTTTGCCATACATGATAGCACTATAAGCATCATCCTGGTTATTATTATTATAAATGCTGCATTTAACCACCAATGTGTAATAGAGAACAAAGACTAAACAATCACACCAGCATTATTAACACATGCTACCAGCATTATTAACACATGCTGAGTACCATGGCATTTCTTTCATATGAAAGATCCGACTTAGCACAGCTCAAACAAATGATTTATTCTCTGGAGACCGGTATACATATGCACAAAATCACAAACTGTTTAAATAAATCACAATGTGAAGACTGGTAACCAGATAATTTTCCAACAAACTAGTGGCCAGTCAGTAGGCAGACTCGAGATTTACATACTGGTCGATTCGTGGAGATTTATGTGCTCAAAATGTGGCAAAAATTTGGTATGAGACGATCGGCTCTCCAGCAAAAGTTCAGCGATTTGCGATTTTCACTTTATTCCAGCGAAACAAATGGGTATCAAGTGGCTCGTCGCAAAGTCAACTTGTCACATATGACTAAAGTTACTAGGCTGTTAGTGGTAGGATTACGATCAGCGTTAATCGCTATGTAATGAACTTCTCCCGGAGCACCCAAATGATCAATCTTAATACGATTTCTTTAAATATATTTGCAGTTTGCTACTTCACCAGTGCGCAAACTGAACTGATCACGAACTGGTTTGTCCACAAATCGTCCGATAATGCGGGCACTCGCCTGTTCGTCTGGAGGCCGCACTTTGCGAAAGTGTTCTCGATCTTCAAAACGCCGGCGTTCGCTCCCCACGTAATCGTCCTGTGAACTCGGAGCAGGTCGGCCCGAAAACGATTCCGGCCTTGGGTACCTAAAGTTACCGCTGGCATTCTGTGGGCGTGGGGCACCACGGCCGCCTCTCGGCGGACGAGAGAAAGGCCTTGGTCTGAATGACCGTCCACGAAAAGACATTTTCTTTTATTCTATTACGTTTTCTCGTTTACTTTACATTAACAACAGCGTAAAACGAATCAAATTCCTCTTGTATCAACAGAATCCGACTTTTCCGTTCCACCATTACGTATTGACGTCATGAACTCTTTATCTCCAACGTCTATTCGTCTAACGATTGGGGGCGGGTCCAAATATGCGGACACGCCCCTCGTCGCGCCCATCCATAGAGTTTTGCTCATAGTCGTTAGACGTTGGACGCTAACTTGTCGATAACGG